>Ga0307987_1000573_pt1 | contig 21783 bp, 19 predicted proteins | sample EllFjometagen181_FD_203157 | JGI IMG/M metagenome (GOLD analysis project Ga0307987, IMG submission 203157) | Marine microbial communities from Ellis Fjord, Antarctic Ocean - #181 | ecosystem: Environmental > Aquatic > Marine > Unclassified | place: Southern Ocean | collected 2014-10-08 | reverse complement strand
ATTGCACTCGTCGTGTTTTAAGTTTTTTGAAATTTTGTACACGAGATTCCGTTAATTCTTTGTTTGAAATCACGAGCTCTTCTCCGCGTAGTGCTTCGATACGCGTTGTCTTGAGACCAATTTTTTTCACTATTCCCTCGTGTGCTCCTACAACAATGTAGTCTCCTACCTGGAAGGGCTTGTCGAAATAAATAGTAAAGCTTGAGAATAAGTCCCCCAGGATGTTCTGTGCCGCCAATGCGATAGCGATCCCTCCAATTCCTAATGACGCCGCCAGTGTGGTGATATCAAATCCCAAATTATCAAGCACCATAAGTGCTCCAATCGCCCATAATGCAATATTTGCCACTAATTTCACTCCCTGAAGAGATGTCTTATTTTTCCCAATAGCCGATTTTGCTAACCCAAAGGAAACTATTTCCTGGGCAACCTTTAATATTTCATATGCAAACGAAACGATGAATACTCCGCGAATAAAATTTTCAAGTGCCGGCTGTAAAACAAGGAAAAATTCTACTGTTACGAATAGGGCTACAAGCAAAAAGAATATATTCGAGACCCCTTTTACCACAGCAATAACGGCGTCATCCCAAGTAGAGACAGTTCGTTCTGCTATAACAGAAAACTTTCGTAAAAACACTCCTCGCACTATTCTTATCCCTAATAATATTACGAAAAATACCAGCAATGCTATTGCTATCTGCCCCAGAGAATGATCTGCGATCTCATAATTCCACAACACCATAAGCCAATCTGGGAAATATTGTTCCATTTTCTTTGTTTTTTAGTACGCTGAGTATACTTATTTAAAGAAGAAACATGCAACACGAAAAACTCGTTATCATAGGCTCTGGTCCCGCTGGGCTTACGGCTGCTATTTATGCCGCTCGCGCAGATTTAAATCCTTTAGTTTTGGAAGGAAAACAGCCAGGAGGACAACTTATGGGAACAACCGAAATTGAAAATTGGCCAGGAGCAACAGAAGGGTTAACTGGACCCATCCTTATGAATAATCTTCGAGAGCAGGCGAAAAAATTTGGTGCCCGAACGGACTTTAAATATGTAGAGAAGGTAGATTTCAATAATCCAGACGAACTACATCTTTGGATTGGTGAGGAGGAAATAACTGCTGACACCGTGATTATTGCCACTGGAGCAAGTGCTCGTTGGCTTGATTTGGGGAAAGGAGAAGAGCGGTATTGGGGGAAGGGGTACTCAGCCTGTGCCACGTGTGACGGAGCCTTTTTCCGTGAAAAAACAGTAGCCGTAGTTGGAGGAGGAGATTCTGCTTGTGAAGAGTCCATGTTTTTGACAAAATTTGCTACAAAAGTATATCAGCTCGTCCGTCGTGATGAGATGCGAGCCAGTAAGCCAATGATTCAGCGAGTTCTTAATAATCCGAAAATAGAAGTTATTTGGAATACGGCCCCAACAGACCTGAGGGGAGAAAATAAGCTTGAAGCGGTAGAACTAAAAGATCGCGTGTCTGGTGAAATGAAAGACCTGCCTGTTGATGGACTTTTCGTGGCTATCGGACATACGCCAAATACCGGATTTCTTGGAGAAAGCATTGAGCTTGATCGTGGATTTATAGTGGTAAAAGATCACACAAAAACGAATATAAAAAGTGTGTTTGTGGCAGGAGACGTTGCCGATCCACACTACCAACAAGCTGTTGTCGCCGCAGGAAGCGGTAGTAAGGCGGCACTTGATGCAGAGGCTTATTTATCAGAAAAAGAACAGTAAATGAAAATCATTGATCTCACTCTTCCTCTTTTCTCTGGAATGCCTGTCTATCCTGGCGATCCAGAAGTAGAGATTCAGCAACTTCAAACACTGGGGAAAGATGGCTGGAACATGAAGCGAGTTCATATAAATGGACATGATGGGACACACGTAAATGTTCCTCAGCATTGTAAAAATGATGGAAAAACGCTTGATGATTACGAGATTCAAGATTTTTGTGGTGAATGCGTTCTATATGAAACCCTTGAAGATATTCAATCCGACCAAGGCGTTATTTTTAGACAAGAAATAACCATGGACCTAGCTCAAGTTATTGTAAAAAAGAAGCCTCCCTTCATGGGTCTTTCTTCTGAATTTGAGATCAATGAAGGTGTAGAGAAAATTTTGCTCCAAAATAACATCCTTTGTTTTGAGCGACTCGCGAACACGGGGAACCTCCCCAAAAAATTCTTTTTTCATGGCGCTCCGCTAAAAATAAAAGAAGGTGATGGAAGCCCTGTCAGAGCCTATGCCATTTGTTAAATAATTAAAACACATGACCCAAATCCTCGCCGTTATCGCACCACTCTTTCTTATTATTTTTGCCAGTGCCTTACTGCAGAAATTCAAGGGTCTTGGCGATAACTGGGGGAACGTGCTCAATGACTTCGCTCTCAATATCGGATTTCCCGTATTAATTTTTACCGCCCTCGCCAAAACATCCTTCTCCTTCTCCGCAGAAGCCCCCCTCATAATTTCGAATTCCCTGTTTCTGCTTCTGAGTTTTGTCCTCGTTGTAATAATAGGAAAAGCCCTGCGACTTAAAAAATCAATGTTCCTGACCCTGTTTATTTGTGCCGCATTTGGGAATGTGGCATACCTCGGAATTCCTGTGCTCACACAAGTCTCCGGAGAACAAATCCTTCCTCTTGCCAGTCTGATTGTCGCTATCTATTTGTTTTGGATATTTACCATCGGAGTGGGATATCTCGATTATTCCACAGAAAAAAAGAAGAAAAATGTTCTCAAAAACATGTTGAAGAATTTCACAAAAAATCCTTTATTGATTTCTGTTGTCCTGGGAATCATTGTCGGCGGATTACAAATCCCGATTCCTTCCCTTTTGATGCAATCCCTCACGATGGTGAGCGCATCTGTAACCCCTATTGTGTTGATTGTTATTGGGCTTTTTATCGGATCATCAAAAATCGGAAAATTATCTGAATGGATCCCTGTGTTTATTTTTTCAATCATAACGCTGATGGTATTGCCCACTGGATTTTATTTCGGAGCGCAACTTTTTGGATTTGTTCCTGCCCAATTTTCAAGCTCGATTATAGAGGCCGCAATGCCACTCGCCATCACTCCCTTTGCCCTTGCTGGTAAATACGGTCTCAATAAAAAATTCATCGCTCGTGCAATCGTACTCAGCACGATCCTGTCCGTTCTTTCTCTTCCTTTTTGGGTATTTGTTACATCTTAAAAATCACTATTCTTCCTTCCTCTCTCTGTACTGAATAGCTTCTGCTACATGCGACAAGGCAATGTTTTCTTCCTCCGATAAATCGGCAATTGTTCGTGCTAGTTTCAAAATACGATAATAAGCTCGTCCCGATAAATTCATTTGTGTTGCAGCGGAGCGGAGAAGTTCTTTTGTCTGATCATCGATCGTGCAATATTTCTTTACTAACGGAGATGTCATTTCAGTATTATTGGAGATGGATTCCGAAATGAATCGTTTTTCTTGGGCATCCCGCGCACACTGAACTCTCTTGCGCACTGTCTCTGAAGACTCTCCGGGAATTAAGCCAGATAATTTTTCAAATGAAATTCGAGGAACTTGAATATGTAAATCAATGCGATCCAGAAGTGGTCCCGAAATTTTTCCTCGATATCGCACGATATTATAGGGAGAGCAGGTACATTCTTTTTCTGTGTCTCCAAAAAAACCACATGGGCACGGATTCATCGCAGCAACTAATATAATTTGTGCTGGAAACAGACAGCTCCCCGAGCTCCGAGAAACGGTCACAAGCCCGTCTTCTAGTGGTTGCCTCAATGTCTCCAGTGTTTTTTGATTAAACTCTGGTAGCTCATCAAGAAAAAGCACTCCTCGGTGAGCTAGAGAAATTTCTCCTGGTCTCGGGGGATTCCCTCCTCCCACAATCGCTACACTTGAGGCGGTATGATGTACTGATCGAAAGGGTCGTTGTGACGCAATGGGCTGTTTTTCATCAATCAGCCCTGCAACCGAATGAACCTTTGTGATTTCCAATGCCTCGCTGATAGTCATCTGTGGCAAAATGGTTGAAAAAGCCTGCGCCAACATAGTCTTCCCTGATCCTGGCGGCCCAGACATTAATAAATTGTGTCCTCCCGCCGCAGCTATTTCTAGCGCCCTTTTCGCGTGCTCATTTCCTCTTACATGACAAAAATCATAATCACTTCGTGGCACTGTGTTAAAAGATTTCAGCCCCGGGTACGGGGTTGCTTCTATTTCAAGAAAACGTTGTAAATGATTACACACTTCCTTTAGGTTTTGGGCTCCATATACAGAGATATCTTTGATCAAAGAGGCCTCTGCCGCATTTTCTAATGGACAAAAAAACTCTGTAAACCCTCGATCTGCCGCCCCTGCTGCGGTGGGAAGAATCCCCGGAATTGCTCGCAATTCTCCATCAAATCCCAGTTCTCCCAGGAACACTACCTCGTCTGTATTTTGGGGCAATGTAATTTGCCCCGTTGCGTGTAAAATCCCAAGAGCAATGGGAAGATCAAACCGTGGACCATGTTTTTTTAAATCTGCGGGAGCAAGGTTCACGACTATTTGTTTCTGTGGGAAATGGAAGTCTGAATTTTTTATAGCTGATTTCACTCTTTCTCGTGCCTCTTGAATGGCCACATCCCCCAGCCCCACGATTGAAAATTTTGGCAAACCTCTATGAAGATCTACCTCAATAGAAACTTCTTCTGCATTTAACCCCAATAAGGTAAGTGTTTTTAATTTTGCGAGCATCACCGCAGAGAATGCCGCGTAAAAAAGAAATTTCAAGCCACACTCTTCATCCCTTTTTAATTTCTGTATGCAAAACACGAGACCGGTCTTGGGTTTCTAAATATAGAAATTTCCGCTACACTGCTGGCGATGAAATTGGATTTTTCAAATATTGGCGTCCCGACAGAAAAGCTATTTGGCTCAGAAAAGGAACTGGCAAAGGCGCTGAAGGGATTTGAAACAAAAAAACAAAATTTTCTTTCTGCTCTTGATGATCCGATCGACGCTTTGTCAAAATTTGCACAAGACAAAAGAGAGGACTATGACACTGTTGTTGTCCTGGGGATAGGAGGAAGCGCCCTCGGCGCACGTCTTTTGGCTGATTATTTTGATAATGAAAAATTACTCGTTCTTGATACGCTCGATCCATATGCCGTAGAAAGGGTGCTAAAATCCGTAAACATGGTGCGAACCCTTTGGGTTGTTATCTCAAAATCAGGCGGAACCCTTGAAACAACAACTCTTCGTGATCTCCTTGCACCAGGAATTCCTGCCAAAAACTGGGTTATTGTAAGCGAAAAAGACAGTTCTCTCTGGAAATGGGCAGAAGAAAAAAAATGCCCTGCCTTTGAAATGCCACAAAATATTGGTGGGCGATTTTCAATTCTCACTTCTGTCGGACTTCTTCCTGCTGCAATAGCCGGACTTCCTGTTGATAAATTAATAAAAGGCGCACAAAAAATGCGAGAACAAGTGCTTTGCAAGGATGTCGCAAGAAACCCTGCATGGCAGCTTTCTTGTGCCATAAACACATTAAAACGAGAAAAAATAGTGAACTGGGCATATTGTTCTGCATTAAAAACATTTGGTGCCTGGTGGACACAGCTTTTTGCTGAATCTTTGGGAAAAAAGGGGAAAGGAATCACCCCCATTGCTGCAATGGGACCAACTGATCAGCATTCTTTGTTGCAGTTAATAACAGAAGGGGATGATAATTTTTTCAATATTTTTATAAAAGACAACTCTATCGAGCGCTCTCCTCTCGGGAAAATAATGAATATAGAGCTTCGTGCAACCACACAATCACTCGCTGAACTTGGTCGCCCCAATTGCACACTTGAAATCCCAAACAGAAATGCCCACACGCTTGGAGAACTTATTGTCCTTTGGGAAATGACCGTCGCGTTCCTAGGAGAGTTACGAGACGTGAATGTTTTTGATCAACCAGGAGTTGAACGTGGGAAAATTCTGACGCAAGAATTTTTAAAAGAAATAGAATGAATTTTGGAGACAAATCTGTTGCAGCACGAGAAAAGTTAGGAGGGCTTATTTCTACTGAATTAAAACTTCCACTGACATCTCAAGAAGATCTTTCTGTGTACTATTCTCCAGGAATCGCAGAGCCATGTCGTCGCATTGCTAAGGATAAAAGCCTCAGCAAAACTCTTACCGTACGAAAAAACACTATTGCTGTTGTCTCTGATGGGTCTGCCGTATTGGGGCTTGGGAACATTGGACCAGAGGCCGCTCTTCCCGTTATGGAAGGAAAGGCGATGCTCTTTAAGCAATTTGGAAATGTGGATGCAGTGCCGATTGTTCTCGACACACAAGATGTTGATGAGATCGTTGATATTGTGAGCAAGCTGGCGCCGAGTTTTGGAGGAATTAACCTGGAAGATATTTCTGCTCCGCGATGTTTTGAAATCGAGAAAAAATTATTAGAAAAAATAGATATTCCTGTTTTTCACGATGATCAACACGGAACAGCCATTGTTGTATTGGCCGCGTTAAAAAACGCCCTACTTGTTGTGGGAAAAGAAATTGAGGATGTTCGCATTGTTATTTCTGGTGCTGGTGCCGCAGGAATTGCTATCGACACACTTCTTCGTGCTGCTGGAGTAAAACATATTGATCTCGTTGATTCTAAAGGACTGGTGTGTTGTACACGAAAAGATTTAAATGATCAAAAGCGAGATTTTTGCTCTTTGAACTGTGGATCTCTTGCCGATGGGATAAAGGGTGCAGACGTTTTTATTGGCGTATCAAAAGGAGGGCTGCTTTCCTCAGAATTAGTACAAACAATGGCACGGGGGCCAATAATTTTTGCGCTCGCAAACCCTGATCCCGAGATTTTACCAGATGAGGCAAAGAGCGGCGGCGCCGCAATCATTGCCACGGGGCGCTCTGATTTTCCAAATCAAATAAATAACGTTCTCGTGTTCCCTGGATTATTTCGCGGACTTCTTGATGCAGGTATTAGCCTGGTAACAGAAGAAATGAAGCTCGCCGCAGCAGCGGCCCTTTCCAAATTAGTGCCAAAGCCAACCGCCGAAAAGATCATCCCCGCACCTTTTGATCCAGGCGTTACCGACGCAATTGCTGAGGCTATACGGAAGTTCCAGTAAAACATATCTTCCCTCGTTGTGCTTGACAAAATGCGCTATTTCGTTTATATATTTTCCGTGTTCGTTTTTTTCTTTTGAGAAAACTCGTTCCGTGCTCTTTTACAATTCAATTTCAATAATAATTCTCGTTTGTCGTGCTTGTCTTGGCAAATAGGACTAACGAGAATTATTAATTAATTAAAATAAAGTTATGAAAAAAAAGAAAAAGAAAGATGTATTTATTAGCAAGGCCGGGAAACACTTGGCAGCGCGTCGTTCCCTCTCTCAGCTAGTCGGATTCGTGTTTAATTTAACACCCTCTGAGGGATATTATTATATGCAGATTGATGAGCTAGAAAAAAATCTCTGTCAAGGATTAATCGTAACGGAGCTATTGAGTAATGGAGCTTTATCCGTTTCCTTTTTGGAAGCTGATGATAAACGTATCCCTCCTGTTATTTCAATCCAGACAACAACTAAGGTTTGGACTAGGAAGAATAATTCCAGAGAATATCCGTTTATTGTAACAATTGATAATGCCGGCGAACAAAGCCGAATATTAAGGATTGGGGATATAAAAATGATGAGGCGGTATGCTCGAGCATTCCGAATGCTAATTCAGAAAGTAAAAGAACTGACTCCGTATTGAAATTGAATAATTAAATGAGTGAACCCTGATCAATGTATAAAACGTTGGTCAGGATTTCTTTTTGAAAAAAATCTGCTACGCTCCTCCTCGTGAAAACATATATCCTCGAACTCGGCCGCAATTGGACACTCTGTCACACAGAAGCCCTTGCACAATGTGAAGAGGTTCTTGCTAATAAGTCTCAACGCCTACTTCTCGCACAGAATTTGAAATTCAAAAATCCACGAGATTTACCCAAGGGTGAAGAACAGATATTCCTGGATCGCCTGGGAGGATGTATTCGAATAGCTGAGGTGATAGGAGAATTCCGTGAAAAATCAAAAATGATTGATGCTATTCACGCGATGGTGAAGGCTGAACAGCCAGAAGGAAAGCCCAAGCTGGGGATTTCTGGTTATGGAACAGGGAAAGGATTTTTACCAAACTTTTTATCTGTATTGAAACAAAAATTTGGAGAACTCCGCATTGAAAACTCAAAAGGAGAGAATATGACCTCTGGACAAGCTTTTGACCGAAAATTATTAAAAAAAGGATTCGAATTCATTGTTTGGCAAAACGGAGACTCCTTCCTTTTGGGACGAACCCGCGCTATGCAAAACCTAAGAAATTACACGCTCCGAGATCGAAAAAAATCTTTTCGTGATGCGGAAATGGGGATGTTGCCGCCGAAATTGGCACAACAGCTCATTAATTTTGCCGGTCCAAAAGAAAAAGATGTTGTTATTGATCCTTTTTGTGGATCAGGAACCATTTGCAGCGAAGCAAGCATTTTTGGCTGGAAAACAGTTGGAAGCGATATGATGTCTGAACGAGTCAAGGGAACAAAAGAAAACTTCCAGTTTCTCTCAGAAAAATTCCGTTATCCCGAAGAAAATGGTGAATTCTTCACTCGTGACGCGACACAGTTCCCTTGGGGGAAATATCCTGATGCCGTTGTGGCAACCGAAGCCTTCCTTGGGACAAATTTTACACGACAACCAAATCGCGCACAGGCCGACGCACAGGCCCGTGAAGTATTGAGTATGTGGGATAAGTTTTTGCAGAATGCCAAAAAAGATGGACCACGAAAAATCGCTTGCTGCCTCCCCAGATGGCACGTTCTCAGCGGAGATATTGATATTGTACAAAAATTTCTTGCCAGCGCTGCAAAGGTTGGGTACACTCCGCTCGCTCTTTTCGATGACAAAGATTCTTGTGTATACGGTCGCCCTGGCGCATACGTTTCCCGAGAAATAGTTGTTTTAAAAAAAGCCCCCCACAAGAAGTAATTCTTACCTACTCTCCCGAGTAGCTCAGTGGTAGAGCAGTTGGCTGTTAACCAACTTGTCGTCGGTTCAAATCCGACCTCGGGAGCCACTAAATTTTAATTACCTTATGCCGTTCTGTGAGCGGTTTTTTGAGTTTTTTGTCTTTGCCGTAAGTCAGTGCGATTCGGAGGAGAAAACTAACCAGGGACGCCCCTAGTGTTATCAATTTCTTCAGAAATCTGATATAAAAAAAATGATGCCGCAAATAACTCATATTTTTTTCGACAATGATGGTGTCTTAGTTGATACCGAAGGGTTGTTTTTTGAGGCTAATTGTCAGGTATTACCTGAAATGGGTATTATGGATTACGCTCTCAGTGACTTCCAATACTACACTCAACTATCTAATGCTGGTTCCGCTGGTTACCTCCGGGGAAAAGGGTTGAATGATGAAGCTATTAAGGATTTCAAAATTAAGCGAAATCAGGTTTGGGAACAAATGGTTTTATCAAAAGATATTCTCATAAAAGGAGTGAAACCCACACTAGAAAGATTAAAACAAAACTACACACTGGCGATGGTTACAAGCGTAGGTCGATCTTATTATGAGTTTGCTCATAAAGATTATGGGGTATTGCCTCTCTTTGACCTAATTCTGTGTGCGGATGATTGCAAAGTCATTAAGCCAAGCCCCGAAGCATATCTTACGGCTATGAAAAAGATGAACGTCTCTCCTGATCAGTCAATAATAGTCGAAGATTCTCCCGGGGGTATTGCCGCTGGGAAAGCCGCTGGAGTTAAAGTTGTAGCCATAAAAAACCCCTTCTGCAAGGGGCTGGACATATCCAATGCGGACTACGTCCTTAATTCTATTGAAGACCTTCCTGCTCTATTGGAAAATCTTTAACTTAAGCCATTAGCGTTGGCAATTCTTCTTCCCTGCTAGTGTAATTCTCCAGCGGGACGATATAATGTTTGCGCTTATTATTGTAAGACAGTAAGGTTCGCACGCAGAAAGAAAAAAGAGAGCCCTTTAGAAAATTAAACACCCCATTTTTCGGGATTTTTTCGGTGTAAAAAATTGCACTTGCTTTTTTAAAAAACATTTGTATGATCGTTTCATCCAATAGGTAGCGTTTATAGGGTTTTTACAAATTCCAACAACACAACACTTAGCGGAATTTAATTTTTAACCCTTCATAAAATGAAAGGTACAATCAAAAAGGTCCTTAACGGATTCGGATTCATCGCACCAGAAGATGGATCAAAAGACATTTTCTTTCACGCAAATGACCTCAATGAGGTTGCGTTTGAGAGCCTAAGCGAAGGTGACATGGTCACTTTTGAGATAGGTGAGTCCGACAAAGGACCAAAAGCAGAAATGGTTTCTCTTGCAGAGTAATAGATCCACAATGTTTTCAAAAAAGGCCCCTGAGAATGGGGTCTTTTTTAATATGCGTTTTCCCTGTATAAGAGGACCAGGGGCGAAGATTATTTCTTTTTCTTTGGATCCGCGTCTTTCTTTTTTTCTCCCTTGGGAGGTTCTTTCTCTTCATTTTTTCGTTTATTCTCCTCTGGGCGAGCCCATCGAATAATTTTGTCTTCTACAACTGACCGCGGCTTTGCATACCGTTGTCGTGAAAAATTACGAATTTTTGTCATCCGTTCCTCTGGCGTATCCTCACTCACAATTTTCGGTGGTGGCAACGCATCTCCCGAAAAAACCTCACTAGTGATTCCGTCCACCATTATACGGTTATATACTTTATATTTGGGCAATCCCGCTAAACTTGCTGGCAATATTCGTTCTTCATCAAATTGTTCTGACAAAACCTTGGCATCATCAATTCCTACCTGAAAAGAGATAAGCGATCCCACATTCCCAAACACTGCTGCACATACTTCCTCTGACATTTGTGCGATATACTGATTCGCCATCGTTAAATTCAGCTTATACTTACGTGCCTCTGACAAAATCGTAGCAAATGAATCTGTCGCAAAGTTCTGGAACTCATCTACGTATAAATAAAAATCTTTTCGTTCTTCTTGTGGAATATCGGCGCGACTCATCGCATCAAGCTGAAATTTAGTAATAAGAAGCGATCCCAACATCGAAGAGTTGTCTTCTCCCAGTTTTCCCTTTGAGAGATTCGCAATTATGATTTTCCCCGTGTCCATCGCAAAACGAATATCAAGAGACGATTTAGGTTGCCCCACAATATTTCGAATTACTGGGGTGGAAAGAAATTGCCCCACCTTGTTTTGAATCGGACCAACCGCTTCTGCTAGTTTTTGTGGTGCCAATGCACTAAATTCTGTTTCCCAAAAACTTCGCACCATTGGGTCTTCAACGTAGTGGAGAATTTTGTATCGATAATTCTTATCTACTAGCATACGCGTAATCCCCAACATTGTCGTGTCTGGCGCCTCTACGAGAGCCAAAACTGTGTTTCTCAAAAAGTGCTCTAGTCGTGGTCCCCATGAATCAATATTCAGTTTTTTAATTACCCCAATAAGCCCCGATGCAACGAGCCCTCTTTGTTCTGCGTTTTTCCCTTCTAGTAAATTAAACGCCAAAGGGAACTCTCGATCGGCCGGATCAAAAAGTATTACATCGTTGGTTCGGTGCTTGGGAATAAACTGCATCACCGCCTCTGCCAAATCTCCATGTGGATCAATCACCGCTACTCCTTTTCCTGCCATGATGTCTGAATAAATCATGTTCTCCATGAGAGTAGATTTTCCCATTCCCGTTTTCCCGATTACATATACATGACGACGACGATCATCCGGACGAAGTCCGTACTCATCTTTCTGAAGACGGAAGTTTGTTTTCCCAACAAGCGTTACGTCCTTTTCATCCTTTCCTGGTAAATTTGCTGGCGGTTCAAGTTTCGGTGCGTTTACCCATTGAATTCGCGCCGTAGAAACGCTTTTGGTAGGCAAGTGGAACATAGTTGCCAATTCTTCTTGAGAAAGGACAAAGGGCCTGTCTGGCCGTCGTGCAACAATGTTTCGAAATATCCGAGAATTCTTCCCTTCTTGTACATCTCGAATGGTAAAATAATTCAACTGTGGTTGTGAAAACTGCTGGAATGTTCCGGCAATTTCCCGGAGCTTTGCCTCTGCGTGCAAAGACTCTTCGTCTGAATGAATATATGCCGCTTGAATATTTACAGCAAAAGCCTGACGAGAAACCTTGTCATACGAAGCTCCATACACCGTTTCTCGATCATGTCGTCCTGAAGAAGTCCGCTCATCTACTTCTCCCTCTGTTTCGTCTGATCTGTCTTGAGATATATCTGAGGAAAGTAGCTTACTGTTCCAGAGAAAAAATGCATGACATATAAACCAAAAGGGAGATCTCCAGAGTCGCGTTGATCTATCAGGAGAAATTCGAATCCATTGATACATTTTTCGAAACCATTTCCATTGCCATGCTCCTGTACGGAAGAATCGACGAAGCGTTTTTTCTGCTACCTCATTCCATCGCTTCCCAACAGGGGAAACTACCCACTGAATTACTGCAACGTCTCCTCTCGCGTGTAGGGTTGAAAGAGAGGATGTAATAGCTCCCAGCGGATCCTCAAATATACGAGCCGAAGTATCTTCAAACTGTGGATATCGCTTGAAAGGAAACACCCATGGCTCGCTTGGTTCTAAAGAAAGAGCAAGTACTTTTTTCTTCGCAATAAGTTTTGTCGTAAAGAAATTGCGAACTGTCTCAATTTCTACTTCTGGATATTGTGCAAAAATCTGAGAGGAAACAAGCGTTCGTAAGTGCGTCGGCACTGCAACGTAAAAATAAATCATCCCGTCCATGCTCGCTATTTCGAAACTCACTGATTCTTTTTTCCCACTTCGCATTGCCCGCAAAATCAATCCATGCAAGCTTGCTAGGATTTGTTCAAATGCAACCGGCCCTTTTTCGTTCAGTTTTGGAACAGAAAGGCGAAGCACGATGCGAGAATTTTTGTTCGTCATATTCACGGAATAGTGTACGTATTTAAAAGAAAAAAACAACGACCCCGCACTGCGGAGCCGCTGAAAATTTTGTACTATTGTGAGAAAACTATCCGCAACTTGCGTCTGAGTTTGCTCCTGATCCTTCCCATCCAAATCCTGCTGCCGGTGCTGTCGCTGACAACTCCGCTTCACATTCTGCTGGCTGAGTTTCAAAAGAAGAACAAATCAGGGCCAACAAGCTTGCTGAGTCACGTCCAGACTCAACCTTTGCTCCGTTGATAACCAATGATGGTGATCCCTGAACTCCGTATTCTTTGTTTTCTGCATCATGCGTCATGAATTTAGGAAATCGACCATTGAGCCATGATTCCTTGTTTTCAAGATTCGCAGTAATATTAAATTCTGCATCGGCTGCTTCTGTACATGAAGCCAATGCTCCTCTGTCAATTCCTAGCTCTGCCAAACAAGTCTCTCCTGCTGTCTCTCCTCCGTCTGTTCCGAGGAAACACTCAAGATATGGCATAATTTTATCATTCTGATCTTTATCGATACAATACTGGTTCAATTGCTCGTTTACTTCTTTTGCTGCGTGCATTGCGTAGTTCACGAATTTCAAATTGAAATCAATCGTCTCTCCTAATTGTTTCACCACTGGAATAATTCCTTTTTCCATCTGTGTTCCAAATGGACAGTGGCTCATAATAAATAGATCCACTACTGGTTTCTCTGCTTTTGAAACCTCTGCTAGTGGTGGAGCCTCTACTGCTGGCGCATTTTCTTTTTCTGCCGTCATTTTGTCCATCTCCATTACGCTTGGAAAAAAGGTTTCCCCGTCTCCAGACATATACGAAATAATATCTTTTCCGCCTGCGTCTACGGTAATCTTAAACATGCCGTTTTCTTGCACAACCTCTTTAATAGTTGCTGTTGTCCCTGGAGACATCAACACTGTATTAATGAAGCTCAATGCGCGCTCTTCCGCTGCGTCTTCTGTCATTTGTGTGCATCCTGCAAGAAATAATATGCTCATTGCAAGAGCCACTCCGGTAATTTTTTTCATTTTAGGGGGATATTAAAAAATCCTTGTGACAGTACACATGGATAAAGAAAAAAACAAATTTTTTTACAATCCTGATTATTTCTTTGAAAAATACTCCACCGCATTCTTGAAAATCTGCAGATTATCAGTCCATTCTGGGACTTCTTTCCCCTCACGAATGAGTTTTTCTTTTGCCAAAGTGAAATCTGGACGATTACTAAACCAAAGCCCTCGTTCTGGATGAGGCATCAACCCCATGATTCGTCCGCTTGAGTCACATACGGCAGCAATATCGCGCTGCGCTCCGTTTGGATTTACTGGGAACTCGCCTTTTGCGGGAGCTCCGTGTTCGTCCACGTATGTAAAAGCGATTTGGTCATTTTTCTCAAGCGCATCGAGTCCTTCTTCTGGAAGGAAGAAATTTCCTTCTCCGTGTGCAACCGGAAGAAAGAGTTTGTCTATTCCTTTTGTCCACACGCATTTCTCTGATTGGTTTTTCAAATGAACATATCGGCACACAAAACGATTGGAAGTATTTTTGAGCAATCCTGCTTGTCGTTCTCCGTATTTGTCCTCCAATGCCGGGACAAGTCCAAGCGCCACCAAGACCTGAAATCCATTACAGATCCCCAGTGTCAAAGTATCTCGTTTCACGAAATCGAGAATTTGTTTCCCAATTTTGTCGAAAAGGAGGTTTGAAAGCGCTTTTCCTGATCCGGTGTGGTCTCCGAATGAGAATCCTCCTGGGATCATAAGGATCTGTGCTTCTTCGAGCATTTTTGGATTTTCAATCAGATCAGTCACATGCACATATTTTGCGTCCGCGCCTGCTTGATTGAATGCGAATATTGTTTCTGCTTCGGAGTTGATTCCGTATCCGCCGAGAACGATTACTGATGGTTTCATTCATGAAGATTGTACAAAAAAATCGTCGTCGCGCCAGTTATCTGGGTTAAAATGTATGTAATTTTGGATGTTCCGCAACTCGCGCTCGTTTCGAATAATGTGGTCGTGGAAGGATCGTTGCCATTGGAAAGAATCTAATTCTTTTTTGTTGTGTTCGCGGGTTACGACGGCCTTGAATGTTCCAATTATGGTTGGCAATTTCATTACATTTCGTTTGATGTCTTTCTTTTGTGACGGGTTTTGTTGTAGGGGACAGATATATCTGTCCCCTACGATAAAATCATCGATATTTTCAATGACCACAATCCCATGCACATGATTCGGCATAATCACAAATTGATCGATTTCAATGTCCGGAAAATGTATCGGAATTTCCTGCCAAGATTCATGCGCCAATTTCCCCAAATCATTTAATACCATTCTCCCGTCAATGACATCGCCAAAAACATATTCGCGATTCTTGATACAAATCGTCACGAAATACAGTCCGGCACTGGAATAATCCCATTGTTTCATTCGGGGATTTTTGCGTTCAACAGATCGGGGCATGAGAATTTTTTATTTCTGAATTTATAAATTTTCGTCATAAAAAAACAACCCATAGTTTTAATGGGGATTTCATTTTTGTTTGTATTTAACTTCTCATCACTGTTTTTTATCAGAAAACAGGGGATCGTGTTTATGTTGTTTTTTATTTTGTAGGGGACAGATATATCTGTCCCCTACAAAATAAAAAACGGATTCGTCATCATTATCAATTCGCGAGAACGATTACTGATGGTTTATTCATTTTTGATATTCTTTAATTAGATCTGAAAGAGATTTTATGTTTTCTGGAACAGGCACTAATTTTTCATTTACTAACATGTTTTCTGCTTCTGGACTAAAAACAACAAACTGCTCCTTTGTAAAAAGCTCTTTGAAGTAATATTCTCCAAGAATTTTTTCTACAAAAACACAGCTGTCTTTTCGTGGGCTATAAAAAACGGTCTCAACTCCTCCCAGGGCATCCTTTTCTACGTTTTCCTTGTACTCATAGCACTCTTTGTTTTTTTCAAAAGCACTTGATGTTGATTCTGTTTTTTCGCAAACACATCCTGTCATCGCAAGACTCAAGAGAATAATGAGAACAGGAAATAATTTCTTCATTTAGAAAGATTTGAAAGTATCATGATACGCTTCTGACAGCTTCTCCACAGAAACGGTATCGAGTCCTGCGATAACTAAATCTGATCCCGCAACTTCTCCTATTTCCACTGCTTCTGGGAAAAGTTTCTGGAGTGCGTCCACATTGTGTGGTGCGACAGAAACAAGGAATCGTGATTTTGATTCTGACCAAAGGGCCGTTGGTAAGTCTTCAGAAACTTGTGCCAAATCAATATGCGCTCCGTTCTGTGATGCTATACAAGATTTTGCTAATGCCGTCGCCAATCCTCCCTGCCACACGTGCTGAGATGATGCGAGTAATCCACTCTGATGCGCGAAAAACATTCGATCATAACGATCTTTTGATTCTTCAGCGTTCAAAACAGGAACTACTGAATCGTCTAATTCTTTCATCTTACTAAATTCTGAACCTCCGAACTCGGCGTTCGTTTCTCCGATGACAAAAATCTTGTCTCCGAGTCCTTTCCAGTCGATTGTCTGAACCGCTGTCGCGTCCGGAATAACGCTCAAGGTTGAGATCAGCAATGTCGGTGGAACTGAGATTTTTACTTCATTATCGTTCGCATCAAATCCACGGAAGTCGTTGAACATGGAATCTTTCCCAGAAATGTACGGTGTTCCATACACCGTTGCCACGTCGTAGCAAGCTTTGGCTGTTTCTACGAGCTGCCCCAGACGATTTGTCTCGTCACTACTACACCAGCAAAAATTATCCATAATCGCCATGTGATCTACATTCGCTCCCGCTGCAACCGCTGCTGCAACTGCGTCATCAATCGTTGCCGCCGCCATTGCGTACGGATTCATATTTGTCATTCGTGGGTTCAGTGCGTGAGATGTCACCACTGCTTTTTTTGATGTTAGAACCGGGCGTGTTACCGCTGCCGATCCGCTTACTCGCCCCACTCCTTGGAATGGTTTGATCACGCTTCCTCCCAAAACCTCATGATCATACTGCTGAGAAATCCATTGGTTGGATGTGATGTTGGGTCGTTTTAGCATTTCGACTAAATCCGAAGCTTCTGCAGAAACCGCGGGCGTCGTGCTTAATGCTGGTTGTTTCCATTCTGCTTTGAGCTGTTCTCGTGGCCATCCCGTTGCCAGGAAGTTGAGAGAAAGATCAAATATCTTCTTCCCGTCCCAAAGAATCTGCCCCCGACCGCTGTCGGTGAATTTTCCCAGAACGGTTGCTTCCACTCCGTGTTTTTTGAAAATAGCGACAAACGCGTCTGCTTTGTCTTGGGGAACCGAAAATGTCATTCGTTCCTGAGATTCAGAAATCCAAATCTGCCATGGTTCAAGGTTGGGATACTTCAGGGGAACACGTTCTAGGTGAACCTCAAATCCTCCTGCCTCATCTCCCAATTCTCCAATAGTTCCTGAAATTCCTCCCGCGCCACAATCGTGAACCGAGTTGATAAATCCGCCTTCACGCAAATCGTAAATAACGGCGTCTGATAATTTTTTTTGTGTAATCGGATCTCCAATTTGTACCGCGGTTGCAGGACTTCCTTCGTCTAATGCTTCTGAGCTAAACGTAGCTCCGTGGATCCCGTCCATTCCTACTCGACCTCCAACGACGATAATTGCGTCGCCTGGTTTGGCCGCTTTTTCACTTGAATCTGTACCCTCTAGTATTCGTGGAATCAATCCAATTGTTCCGGCAAACACGAGGGGTTTCCCGACATATCCATCGTCGAAATAAGTGAACCCGAGTGGCGTTGGAATCCCTGATTGGTTTCCTCCTTCGTTCACTCCTTCTATCACTCCGTCCAAGATTTCTCGTGGCTGAAGAATGGGGTTTGATTTCTTTCGTCCGCGATAAAGATCGAATTCTTTTCGTGGATCTGCTGTGCAGAATCCATATCTATTAATCACTGGTTTTGACCCGCGACCATATCCAAGACAGTCTCGGTTCACTCCCACGATTCCGGTCATCGCTCCCCCGAGTGGGTCAAGCGCAGAAGGGGAGTTATGTGTTTCCATTTTGTCTGATACAGACCATTCGTCGTCGAATACGATTCCTCCTGAGTTGTCTGAGAAAACCGAAATACAAAAGTCATCGTCTCCTTTTTTCTTGCGCACATCTACGGTTGCTTGGCGGATAAATGTTTTGAAAATTCCTCCGTCATGCTCATTTATAGGATTGGCAAAAATCGTATGTCGACAGTGTTCTGACCACGTCTGTGCAATTGATTCTAATTCAATATCGTATGGACTTCGTCCTTCTTCTCGGAAGTAATCACGGATTGTCTGAAGATAGAGAAGCGAAAGCGCCAATGGCCCACGACGCATTCCGTCTGGTCCTGCAATCCCTTTTTTTCCTAACAAAACGAGCTCTTCGTCTGGGATTTCTAAATCAACTTCCATCGGAGCGGCTGGCTTATGGAGCTTTACTTCAGGAGCAAAAATCTCCATTCCATTGTCTGCTTGAAATTTTTCTTGTGATTTCACTGAAATTCTCTGGATAAGAGGATTTGCGAAGAGTCGGCCAATCGCTTGCGCCTGTTCTCCTGTCAGTGTTCCTGAAACGTATAAAACTACTGATCCATATGCGTTTTCATGTGGCACATTGAACCGTATTCCAAATTTGTTTTCCATTGATTCCACCACGGTTGATCCTACGTTGTCCGTCACTCCCGGAAGAAATCCGATCTCAATAGCCCAATCAAATTCTCGATACACGTCCGGCTCGTCAATATTAAATGATTCATACACCGGATTAGTGAGCATTTCGCCAACCTTCTCTTGTTCGGCTGGTTTAAATTTCCGAACAATCGTATATACATCCGTCGTCGCTAGACCCGTAATCGGGAAGCCCGCGGCCTGAATTTTTGTTTGGAAACTCGCTGCGCGGTTATCTTGCACAGTGTTCTCGATTTCGATGCGAAAGGCGTTCATAAACGGGGGGGAAGTACGCCTGTAGTGTAGCTATTTTGATATTTTTGGCAATGAAAAAAAAGAGAGGTACACCGTACCTCCCCTGTAATTAAAATCACCCCTCCTCACCAAGAACAAAAAACAAATAAGGAGGACTTCCCTCCAGCCATAATGAAAAATTTACAAAAAATTTATGCAACTGGCGGTTCCCTGGGTAAATCCTCATAATGAGGCACCGTATGAAAACAATTTATTTAAGATTACCCATGATTATAAATTCCGATGCGCGAAACTTATAATCATGGGCAAGTGCGAGTACGAAGCGACAAAGATCTGCTTCTGAGTCCGTAAAATCAAAACTTGATGTCGACAAAACCACGATGAAGCTAAGAACTGTTTAATGAGCTTTTGACAAAGTGTCAAGAGATTCTCTTGCAAAACGGTTATTCCGCACGTTGAAACAAAATCCCCGCTTCGCCAACCTTCTTCCCATCTCCAATCATTTTCCACATCTTCGGTGCGGCCTCTGGAAGCAACGTCTCGGACATTTTCGCGATCGTTGCGAGCTTAGGAATTAATTCGGCAAAAACCTTTTCTGCTGCAGGTAAATCTGTTTTTGCCAATTTCCATGGCTCGGTAGAATTCAGTAATTCGTTTGCGTCATCCATCACATGAAACATCGTCTCAATGGCTTCGCGAATTTTCTTTGCCTCAAGTCGTTCACCAAAATGTTGTAATGTTTTTGCATCAAAAGCAGTGCTTTCTGTGGGACTCTTCCCCTCTAAAAATTTGTGAATTAAAACGGTCACTCTATTAAAAAGATTCCCGATTCCCCCGGCTAATTTTTTGTTATACAGGTCATGGAATTGTTCTTGAGAAAAATCCCCATCGTTTCCAAACTCAAACGAAGAAAGGAGCCCAAGGCGCACTCCGTCGTTTCCATATTTCATCGCTAAATCGAGTGGAGAAATCACGTTCCCCAGCGACTTCCCCATTTTCTCTCCGTCAACGGTAAAAAATCCATGTGCATATTCTTCTGCGGGCGTAGAAATGCCAGCCGACATCAACATCGCCGGCCAAATAACACAGTGAAATCGCGTAATATCTTTCCCCAACAGGTGAAGCGTGTTGCCCCAAAATTCTTCGCTTGGACATCCTGATCGATAATTAATAAGCGCATCAAACCATACATAAATTTTGTGGCTTTTATCCCATGGAAGGGGGATCCCGAACTCAGCATTTTCACGACTGATGGAAATGTCTTCGAGTCCGGACTTGATAAACGAAAGCACCTCATTGCGACGCTTTTCTGGCTCGAGAAGCTTTGGATTTTTCTCAAATAATTCTAGCAATTGATCTTGATATTTGGAAAGCCGAAAGAAATAGTTGTCTTCTTCCACTACGTTCGGTGCCTTCTTGTGATGCGGACAATGCCCGTGTTCATCAACTTCTGACGCCTTAAGGAAGGCTTCGCACCCTGTGCAATACAGTCCCTCGTATTTCCCTTTATAAATATCTCCTTTCCCGTGAATCGTGGTCAAAACTTCATGCACTGTCTTGTGGTGTCGCGCTTCAGTTGTACGAATAAAATCATCAAAATCTATACCAATTTCTTCCCATGTTTCTTTCCATCGTGCCGCCATAGCGTCCAAATAGGGCATAACTTCTTCTCCCGCTGCCGCTGCAGCGTCTACTGTTTTCTGAGAATTTTCATCTGTTCCTGTGAGGAAAAAGACATTTTCTCTCCCCAGTTTCTGTCGCCAATAACGAGCCAATGTGTCGGCGGCTAATGTGCAGTATGCATGTCCAATATGTGGAACATCATTTACGTAATAAATCGGCGTCGTTATAAATTTTTTCATTCTCTTTTTTTTACAAAACTCCCGGTTCTTACGCCCGGAATCATTTGTTTTACAGGCAAAAGAATGCCCCATGACGAAAGGGATGTCAATTCTTTGAGGCTCTGACAAAAGGACCTTCATTCGTGTGAAATATCTCGCCAGAATATCAATTACTCAACCTTATCAACCAAAATATATCCATATCCTCGTACGGTTTGGAGGATCTTGGCGTCGTCTCCCAGTTTTTTGCGGATAGCACGAATATGCACATCCACGACATTTGATCGCATGTCTAATATGTCGCCCCATACTCGTTCACTGAGATCTGCTCGAGAAATAACAATGTTTTTGCTCGATAAAAAGGTGAACAGCATTTGAAACTCTCTTTTGGAAATCGGAAGCAATTCCTGCCGCAAGTGGACTTCTTTTTTCTCAAGATTCATTACGATTGGTCCACACGCCAATATATTGTGTTTCTTTTCAAGCCGGCGACGCATCAACGCTCTTGTCCGTGCTACAAACTCCGAAAGTGAAAAATTTTTTACCAAATAGTCATCTGCCCCGAGATCCAACCCGCGAATCCGATCCTCTACCCGACCATATGCTGAAACAATGAGCACGAGAGAGGCATTCCCTGCCGCTCTTAAGTGACGCAAAAGTGATAACCCTGACATCCCGGGCAAGCCAAGGTCCAATACCACGAGGTCAAAGCTTTGTTCCTTTGCGATGCTCAATGCTTTCTCCCCTGAATGAGCAACAACACAGTCAAAATTTTCGCCACGCAAGGCTTGCTCCATCAGGGATGCCATCCTCGGATCATCATCGACAATAAGGGCTCTCATCGTTTTCTCTTTTACAGAGTAATCCTTTCTCTCTTTTGTATCAAAACCATAGCATGCTTAGATTAAATTTTAATGAAAAAGCCTTTTTATTTTCAAGAAAAATAAAAAGTTGCCGACAAAACCTGAAAAAACTACCATAAAG
>Ga0307987_1000572_pt1 | contig 21791 bp, 11 predicted proteins | sample EllFjometagen181_FD_203157 | JGI IMG/M metagenome (GOLD analysis project Ga0307987, IMG submission 203157) | Marine microbial communities from Ellis Fjord, Antarctic Ocean - #181 | ecosystem: Environmental > Aquatic > Marine > Unclassified | place: Southern Ocean | collected 2014-10-08 | reverse complement strand
ATGAATTCATTCAGGCATTAGACCAATGGTATAATAAATGGAGAACCTTTCTTCTTGAAAAAACATATAGTGAGGATTGTAGAAAATGGCATTACACTCACAAACGCTTAAGAAGTGCTTATAGAAGCTTAATAACAAACCTGCCATATCTTTTTACTTATTTAGACAATCAGGGTCTGGATATCCCAAATACAACATATTCAATCGAAGGTTGTTTTTCAAATCTAAAAACTAAATTAAGAGTTCACTCTGGAATAATATTCGGCTAACAAATCTATTTTGTCTCAGGGCTTTTTCATTATCTTGTAAGTCCGTACATATCAAGAAATAGTTGAATGAAAAATGATCCAACCATATCCAAAATATCCCAAATTTCTCAATAATAGGAATCGATGAAGATGCCTATAAACGTGGGCATACCTATGGTACAGCTGTAATTAATTAACAGGACAGTAAAGTTGTTTGGATAGAACGAATTTGAGCATTTCAGACTTAAGGTTCTATAAAAATGTGGATACTAGGTCGTTAGGGCAAAGTGTTCGCTACCCACATTTTTTGCAGAGAACCTAAATTATTATTTCACAGTCATATCAAAATTTGCTTGCAGATTAAGTCCGAAATACAGACGAGAACCTCCATCTTTGATCATTCCTACTTCCGGCGTAATGAACATCATTTTATGAAGATTAACTTTGCCTTGAAGATAAGCTGTCCCAGCTTTGTCCGGATTATCGTCATCATCACGATCTGTACTGGAAAAACCACCTCCAGCCATAAATGTTGTCTTATCGTTCCACTTATACATTAATTCTAAAAAGCCAGCAGTTGTGGTGGCGTTCAGAATATCAGTACCGTCCCAGGTAGCATTTCCACCAGTTGCATCACTGAGTATACCGTAGTCTGCAACGTTCTGTCCTAAACTTCCCTGAGCAAGTAATGTTAGATCACCCATGCAGTATTTTGCAGTTAAAGCGCCCGCATAAGCAAGAACTGACTCATCCATTCCTGTGAAATCTTCATTGTAATTACACATATTCACACCGAAAGTAGGATGTAGCATCAGGTTATCAATGTTAAATCTCATACCAAGATTTACTTTTGGAAATAATGCATCAATTATGTCTTCTTTATCTAAACCCATTAAATTTGCCGTTCCAATTGGATCAACCAATTTTGGTTCCATGAAAATAAGATATGCCCCATTTTCCATAGATAGTTTGATCATCGGATTACGAGAATCATAAGTAAGACCATAACCGATCATAATATTTTCGCTGGCAGATTCGATGGCAGTAGCCTGGTTGGGAAGATCAAAAAAACCAGTGTAATATTGACCAACTAAGACATTCAGCATTCCAAAATCGTATTCACCCCATACTTGTCTCAGGTTTACGCCTGATCGACACATGGATACTTCGATCTTTCCTTTGTAGGCTTCACCTGCGAAAATTGCTCCAAATCTACTGGTGCTGAACAGATCATAATGAAGAACAGTTCGATTTGCAACTCCATCATTATATTCCTTGTCCTGCATATCGTACCAATAACCAATTCTGGCATTTCCATAGAAATCAACTGCCAGTAAAACCTGTCCTGCTAAAAATACAAATACTAACAACAATATGACTTTTTTCATTAATCAATCCTCCTTGTTTTTTTGAATTCTTCTATCCTAAATTTAGATTCCCCATTTTTTCAAGATCTTATCATAAGTGCCATCTGCCTTCAGTTTATCCAAAGCAGCTTGCAGTTTCATTACAATCGAATCGGGAGTGCTTTTGTTTACAGCAAGATAATAACCGTCTTTAGTAAGGTCTTTCAGAGCGAAAGCAATTTCGATAATCTCTTCCGATTTATAACCAGCGTCCTGTGCAGTGTAATTTGCAACTGCATCCGGCATTGGCCATAGGTCGATTTCTTTGTTTATTAGCTTTTTCAGATTTGCTGCGTTGTTCTCAGCTACGATCAACTGCTTTCCAACCACAAATCCTTTTGATTGAAAGTAAGCTTCCCGTGCATCACCCTGAGTGATTCCTATCTTATAATCCTTCAAATTTTCTAGAGTTGGGAGATCAATATCTTTTCCTGCCAGCGCAAAAACTGAATAATCAGCAGGAGAAATTGTTCCTACCCATTTAAAAAGATCTTCTCTGCTTTCCAATCTGCTTGTAGAGAACAGCATACAATTCTTGGTACTGAGGGCAGTATCATAAGATTCTTTCCAGGGATGCACTTGAAATTCATAAGAAATTCCTGCTTCAGACAGAATCGCTGTAATTACCTCTGTCGAAAGGCCAACTACTTCTCCATCTAAAGTGAAATTATAAGGCGGGAATTCTTCAGTTAACACGATCATATGCTCTTTGGCACATGACACAGTGATCAACACGCATAATAATAATACAATTTTAACTAATGTTTTCATATCGTCTCCTTTATTTTCCAAAAGATCATTTGGAATGTTTTTCTGCTCATCAAATACATGACTTTAACCTACTTTTTAATCTACAGTAATTTGCATTTACTGAGAGGATAGATTGAAATCACTTCTTACTCCAATTTCATTTTATAATTCGGATTATTAGAACGATCTATTTTTGGGCAATCTTTTTCTAAAAGTTTATTTCAGTAAAAGACATTTACGGATATTACACTGATTACCCAGTCTTCAGCATTTCTTTGTTTGGGTCCATATTCAGTTTCACAATAAATTCCAAAATCATATTGAGTTGAATCAATCTTGATAATTGTTACTCTGGAATCTGAGTATTCTGAATTCTTGGAAAGTTCAAATTCGGCATAATAAATACAATCTCCTATTTCCTGCCAATCTTTTGCAAATAAATTTGAATAAAGCAAAAAAAACATCAAAGCTGATAATATAATTCTCATTAAAACCTCCTTTTAATTTGTAGGGGGAACAATTATAATATGAACATCATAATCTTTGAACTCTATAAACCTGGTGGTTTCAAATAAATCCGGCAACCAGTTGTTTGGATTGTATTTAGCTGCTGGAGAACCATCCCAATGACATTCTAAAAGATCAGTATAATTCGTGATCCAGGTATGAATTCCATCTTCACTGAATCCCCAACTGAATTTATGTTTTCTCAGCAGTTCTTCTATCTGCTCATCATCCTGTCCTAAAATGAAATAATCTTCAATCTTGATGTTAGGTTGTCTCCAAACAGGGTATTCCTTTTTATCTTTAAAATGACTAATATAATGATGATAGTAATTTGCTCCTGGTTCAATGAAAGCATAAGCCTTCCAACCAAAACGATCTACCAGTAGATAACCAACACTCCATCCAGCAAAACCTTTGCCTGCCCATATCTCATCATGAAAACCCACAAGCTTAGAATATTCTTGTGAACCCATACCTACTTTGAGAACTTTAGCACAATAAATCGTGCAATCCATCCGAATCTGTTTCATGTTTCTGTTTTTTAATTCCTGCAAATAATCGTCATGAAATGAAATATTACCGATATATTGCTGCTCTGCATAATTCTTAAGCCAAACCCAGCCATAATATCTGCTGACGCCATTCTGATAGTTTTTCCAATGTTCATCCACCATTTCGTTAGATTTCTGGATTGCTACGTCTGAACTGAATGTTGTTTGTGAAAACAAAGACGTAAATATCAAACATAACACAATCACTCCATAAACATATCTCTTATTCATTTCTATTCCCCCTCCTCAAATCGATAAATTGTTAGTTTTCCATAGTTTGGTATTTCATTTCAAGCTGATTCGGTGAACATCCCGGCTGATCGAACCTCTGTATTTTGATTCTATGCCGGGAGTAGAATATGTTTCACCATCTATTGTAAGAACAGCTTTGTAGCGCATTGTTCCTACTACTTTACCATCGCAGTAAACAGGTTGAAAAACAGTTGGCGTTACATCTGCTGTTACTATGAATTGATCACGCCACTCTAATACTTCTGTCTCTTTGTAGGGAATTTCTTCCCAGTGCCAGCTGGGATCGGTATTGCTGTAATAATCTCCATTTGCTTCTTCAACTTTGTACCATTTGATAGAGATATTGCCCAAGTTTTCGAACGGTGGAACAATAATCTCCGAGTTATGAGAGAGCGCAATACTCAATTTCACATCGTCATCGATAGAGGCAGTTTTAGAATCTAAATGACCGCTCAAGTATGATCTCATGAGGATTTTCTTCGGTAAACGGCATAATTTTATATCTGTATAATATTCTAAATTTATAGGGCAATTGATATCTTAATGAGAATTCATGAAAAATACCCATCTCAGATTGTAAGGCAATATCTTGTGATTTTTCTACTCTAGTTTCATAGTCAAGAAACAGATCTCTCGTAATATATCTACCCACGCTTATAGATAAATTGTTCAAAAACAACTCTGAAGAAAATTTTGCAAACTCATTAGATTCATCATAAACTTCATATTGAGATTTGTTGTCTGAGGAATAACTAGCAAAAAGATTTTGAACAAGGTCAGTTTGAAGATGAAAGTAATCTAATTTCAAAGTTTTTCGTATCCAATTCTCTACTGGTGACAATAAAGGATCCATAATTGCACTTTCTAAACCCATACCTGCAATTTGGATTACCTCATCCTGCAAAAGTGTCTTTTTTTGGTCTGGAGATATTTCTTCCATCGCTCTGTTATATCTTAGTTTTGCTAGAATATCTGTAATTCTATCTGTTGGATTATCACTGTTTAAAGAAAATCGTAACGTTCCCACATCATCATCTCCAGCAACTTCATTATAAATATTCAATGTAATAAGCGAGCCATCAGCTGTTTTCTTATAAAATGTCCCGGAAATATTAGCACCTGCAGTGAAACGGCTAAGCTGGATCTGCATATAGTCGAGTGTCATCTTCGTTCCAAATATGTCAACAGAGCCCTCTTCTGCTATGAACATTGCGTCGGGTATTGTAAACTCATCATTGGCATAAACTAAGTTAAGATAACCACCTGGATTAATTTTTATGTCTACAGGATAAGTTACATATTTCACGTTCTCACCAAAATTTACCATAATATCAAAACTCAAGGGAAGAGTTGCACTTTCACTTGCTTTCTTCTCCCTAACAGTATTAAATAATTTTAGCAAATTCTCTGTATTCGGCGGGAAGATAGCTCCACCATTGGAAATATTTAAATCACCTAATAGTTTAATATCTTCAAATGGACCCAGTGCTTCAAAATGCTCACTGTTGCGTCCTGTAATAATTACTTTCGCTACATTATTTTCTGGAATATATCCAGGCATATTAAAAAGAACTCCACCTTCATCAGTTCTTATTAATATCTTACCCAAATTCAAAGTTCCAAGAATAAAATCATCATTTGTGTTATTAATAATATTTGTAATGTAGCATCTGCCATCACCCATTCGAAATTTGAATTTATCTATTAAGAAGATATTCTCTTTGACATCAAACTTTATTGAAATTTTATCAATATCTTCTGGCTGCCCCTTAACTTTCATAAATCCATCTGATAGTGTGAAACTTCCTTTTTCAATGTATATTTTACTATCTTTTGTACCAACCTTAAATTCAAAATTCGTATTTGAACTTCCTTCGACTATGGCTTTTGTTTGATCGGCAAGAACTTTGAGCATATCTCCATCAAATTTGATAGAAATGTTATTTGTATCTGAAAACACTTCACTGTTCAGTAAGTTATATCCGATAGCACCATTTGCCCTCAGATCAAATTCATTTCTCTTATAACACGTGACATCATTCACATGCAGCAGGCTATCTCGTTGCAATAAATCAAGCTTTAACAGATCTATTTTGAATCTATTCATTTCCAATTTTTTAATTTCAACATCCAGTTGCAATTCGTTGCTTCCTTCAGACCTGGAAAATTCGATCCCGCCTTTAATTACACCGTTCAGATCTTCTTGTGGTAATATGTCTCTCAATTGAAGTGAATCAACAATTCCATTAGCTGTGATAATTATCTCTGGCTTTGTAATCAAGGCACCTTGCAATCCAATAATTTTCCGTTCATTTGTCTTTATGTAACCATCTCGCAAACCAATCATTGAACTGTTTCCTTGAATACTTAAACCGGCATGTATTTCTTCAATATCACCAATCTTGAAATTATTTAAAGATATGTTACCGTTTATGTTTCCTTCACCCAAATTATCTATGTTTGCAATAATTTTTATATTCCCATCCAATTTCCGGGACGTATCGTAAGCCATAAAATATTTGGATAACTCCTTAATTTTAATCTCTTCACCAAGTAATGATAAATTGTATGTAAATTCAGGTTCACGCCTTACCCAACCTTTAATATCTATCATTTTATTAAACATAAAATGTTTAATCTGCAAACTATCCAGTGTACCTTTTGCTAAGAGATCAATCTTAAATGGTTCATAATTGTATTTTGCATTATAAGTTCGAATATTTATTAATGAGCTGTTATTAGAGAGATCAAATACTATATCTGTTTTTAATCTTCCTCCTAATTTGCCGTAATCTCTATCATAAACCATAATATTAGAATTAGTAACAATACTATATTCATTTGCATCAATCTCAATGTCTCCAGTAAGAATTGGAAGAGCAGATCCTTTTAAAATATTGCTTAAATCTAAGCCTCGAAGTTTTAATTTTGCCTTCAGAGCCATATCTTTAATGTTGCCAAAGCACGAAATTCCAATATCATTTAACGGGTGCGTTATGTCTGCTGTAAGATCATTATTCAACAAGTTTGCTTTGAGGGTAAGATCATTGAACTCAAGTTTTTTTGATTTGATGGAAAGATTCTTTAGGTCTAACAAAATTTCCGGTACTTCTTGATATTTGATAGATGATGTAAGATCTCCGGTAACCAGTAGATCTCCATTTTGCCAATGCATATCATGTGAGTTAAGATCAAGATGAAGATCCTCACCAATTTTGTAATAGCCTTCACCAATCAACTTATTATTTTCCCAAATAGAATTGGTTAATTGTAGTTTCACATTACTATCAAACATAATTGCAGATATATCAATATCAGTAATTTCTTGCTTAGCCGCAATGAGCTTGTCAGATTTGATACTCACTTTGATTGTTGGGTTTGCTATCTTACCAGTTACGTCGGCTTTTGCTTGAATATTCCCAGAAATTTCTTTTATATAATTAGCAAATGATACTTCGGAAGTTGTTAATTTAGAATTTATTGTACGGTCTTTAGTTAATATGTCATAAATTACAGCGCTGCCTTCTATCTTGTTATTATCCAGATATGAATTATGAAGAGAAATGTAGGTTCGTTCACTATTTCCAGAAATTAATATTGAATCGACCGTGGCTTGTTTTTCTAAATATTCTGCATGGATATTCTTAATTTTAGAAGAATACATTAGTTTTTCTTCTGTATAACTAAGTTCTGCATCAAGTACTAATCCCAAAGAATTCAATTTTGAAATCTCAAGCTTCGAAGGTTTTAAATCATTTAATTTCAAGTCGACTTTCTTGATAATGCCTTTGCTCAGATTACAAGAAACATTCAAGTTTGAGCCATTATCAGATATCGCTGAAAGTGTTATATCAGAGCTTCTTGTATTTTTTATTGAGAGCTCAATGTCTTGCCAGCTGTTTTCTATCTGGACTACTTCATTCTCAAAGTTTATACTAAATTTCCCCTGATAAATATCGAGCATTTTAAAAAAAGCAGTAATATCTGGAATTATAAATTCACTATTTTCCTTTTTACTACCATCTGGTTTAATCTGAAGTGAAAATTCAGGATTATAAATTTTAATATGCGTTATTGCTTTTAGATTTTTGAACTTAGAAAAAATTAGTTTTGGAAGATTATACTCAACATATAATTGATTAACTTTTAAATTAAATTTATCAGCACTATCAATCTCAATCCCACCAATTTTTGCTTGTTTATCATTAAATGTAAATTCCTCAATCTTTATCTCAGCATTCAGCAATTCTGATAATTGTTCGGATATCTTGGTTTGAACGACCTTATCTACCTTAGCTAGTCTCACCAAAATAAAAAAAGAAATATTGATGATAAAAACTATGAGAACTATGATAAATAACCAGGTCTTTTTTTTCATTTTACAAAATTTTTATTGTGTAGTCTCTTTTAATATACCATCTTCTAAATTAAAACATCTATCCATCTTATTAGCAATTTCCTTACTATGAGTTGCTATCACAAATGTATGACCATGTTTTTTATTCAAATCTATCAGCAAATCAATGAGTTCATCACTATGTTTAGAATCAAGATTTCCTGTAGGTTCATCTGCAAATATTATCTCTGGAGAATTAATTAACGACCTGGCAACTGCAACACGTTGTTGCTCTCCCCCGCTTAATTGATTTGGATAATGACTTCTTCTATCATCGAGATCAAGGGCTTTTAATAATTTTCTGGAATCCTGAACACTTTTATTAAAGTCCTTTGTTGATAGAAATTTTGGCATTGCCACATTCTCTTCAGCAGTAAAATCCTCTAAAAGATAGTGTGATTGAAACACAAATCCAATTCGTTTATTCCTGAATTCATTTAAATCATTATCCTTAATATCTACCTGCTTCCCAGAATAATATATGTCACCTGAATCAAAACTGTCCAACATTCCCATCATATGCAGAAGAGTGCTTTTCCCACTACCAGATTCACCTGTTATAGCAATCATCTCACCTTGTTTAATTTCCAGATCCACACCCTTTAACACTTCCAATTTCCCTGATGCTTCATTGTAACTTTTTTTTAATTTTTCAATTTTTATCAAACTCAAATTATATCTCCTGACATCTATTTTTTAAGCCTTTCTAATTATGTTTGTAATGTTTAATTTTGATATTTTTTTTAGTGGGATCAACGATGCTGCAAATACTATTAACATTGAGACACACAAAATTATGAGCCAGCTCATAAAACCAAATTGAACGTTGATCTTATCAAGGAAATAAACATCTCCCTTCAATACTAAAAATTTTTGCCAGCTCAAGAATTTTGCCAATAGAATTCCCAATACCTGACCAAGTGTAACGGACAAAAAAGCTAAGATCATAGTTTTACCTACAAATATTTTCTGTAATATCTTATCTGATGCTCCAAAAGCTTTTAAGATTCCCAATTCTGTCCTTTTTTCAATAATGGATGTTGAAACAGAACTTACAACATTGAATGAGGCAATTAATATAAGGAAGCTTAATATTATAAAGATGACCCATTTCTCCATTTTCAATAATGCAAACAAGTTACTATTAAAATCTATCCATGATGAAATTTGATATTTATAGTCAAATTCATGCTCCCACGCATAGGCAATATAATCAGCTCTATCAATCCACTCCGGTTTCATTTTCACTTCTACCATCGTGAATTCATTTTCCATAGAGTTAAATTCAGCCATTCTATTTATATCAATAAAAATAAATTTACTGTCATATTCGTACATCCCAGATTTGTACAAACCAACTAAAGTAAAACTTTCTTCTTTTGGTTTCAAACCCATAGGAGTAATCTTGGAATTCAACGGACTTATAAGTTTGAAAGTATCTCCCAGCTTTAGATTAAGCTCCTTAGCAAGTTTATATCCAAGAACAGCAGAATTTCCAGTGTCTAATTTCCAAGTTCCTTCCAATACAAATTTTCTATATTTACTTGGAAGCTCCGTTTGTTCCCAATCTATACCTCGAACAATTGAACCTTTAATTCTACTTCCATTAACAGCCATTGCCTGGGAGATGATGAGTGCAGAAGTATTCTCTACACCTTCCATTTTTTGTAGCTTTGTTTCAATTTCTTCAACGTTATGTTGTAAAAGATTTCCCTCGCCAGATTTAAATATGTAAATGTGTGAGTTAACTCCAAGAATAGTATCTTTTAAAACAGTCTCATATCCTTCAAAAATCGATAATGCAACAGTGAGTGTTGCAACAGATATGAGTATGCCAATTACCATAAAAACAGAGTCAAACCGTAACCACTCCCTCTTTGGTGAGTAGATATATTTCTTTAAGAAAAACAATACAATTTTATTCATTAATGGTATATTTAAATTCCTAATATTTCTGTCAATAATTGTATACATACGAATAGGTGGATAAAACCTTGTCAAAAATTGTTTAATTTTAATTTTGTAAAAAAGGATTTATTTAGGAGAGATTATATGAAATTTAGATATTTGATAGTTTTAACTTTACTGATGTTAATAAATTCTTACGGTTTTGCTATTGAACGTGAAGTACCTATTGAAGATTTTGAGAGTGGTACGATTGATCTTACCTCCTACCCGGATGAGGATATGCAACCCAATGCCTGGGAACTATCTACAGAAAACACTTATAATGCTCAATCTCAATATTCTCTTAAGCTTTTTGGTAACACATGGAAAGTTGAGACAATAGAACCCGTTACAGTTAACTCAGATGATATTTGGCAAATTGCTTGTTTTATTGAAGATAAGGGTGAAATTCAAGGATTTGGTATTGGAGATGGTACAAATGAACTTTTCTATTCTTTTGATGGCTCTGAAACATTAAATATTGAAGAATGGATACCTGTATATCAAGGTGCTTTTGGAGAAGGTGTTTGGAATAGTATCCAGCTTCCAATAGCTGATGACTGGTTCTCTTGGCATGAATATTTACCGGAGATTACTGAACTTTTCTTTGTAAACGACAACGATGGTGGTAATGGAGTTGTTTATTTCGATAACATCTATAATATTACAGAAGATCTACCTATAACTCCTCAAGTTGAAATAAGTTATGATATTGGTACTTTGTATCGCAATTCAGATGATAAAAGAAGTGTAGATGTACAATTCTTTTGTGAAGTAACTGATCCTGATAGTGATGAACATAACTTCTTATGGTTATTTGGTGATGACTCTACAAGTACACAGCAACATCCAACCCACTCCTTTATAGCAGAAGATGATCATCCATACACTATCTATGTTCAAGCAACTGATGATACAGGTCGTCTTGGATTCTCAACATGTTCAATAAGCGTTGATACAGGACCCTCAACCTTTCCTTTAAGGCTTAACTTTGTTGGAGATATTATGTTAGCAAGAGGCTACGAAGGTGGTGGTGGAATAATTCCTACACTAGGTGTTGAAGCTATCTTTGAACCAACGTTATCTATCTTAGGCGATAATGCTGACATAACAGTTGCAAACCTTGAATGTCCGCTTACCAACCATAATGTTCATCATCCAACAAAAACAATATACTTCAAAGGTGCTCCAGAAAATGCAGCAGGTTTAGCATATGCCGGAATAGATCTTGTTTGTCTGGCAAATAATCATGTTATAGATTACATGAAAGAAGGAATGCTGGATACTCAAAATGCATTGGATCAATATGGAATTCTTTATTCTGGTGCAGGAATAAATTCCTATGAAGCTTATAAACCACTATTTTATTCTAAAAAAGGCGTGAATCTGGCTTTCTTAAGATCAAGTGATAGAACTGGTCAATACAACAATTATCAGCCATATTTACAAGCTGGTTACAATAAGTTTGGTTTTGCATATATGACGCCCTACTACATAACCGAACAAATTGCTGAGGTTGAAGATAGTGCTGACTTGATAATTGTGGAAACACATTCTGGTAGTGAGTATTCCGCAGCTCCAGGTGCAAATTATGATTCGATAGATATTTTTGAAGGTTGGAATAAAAAAGACTTTGCAGAAGATGAAGATTATACTCCAAGAATTGATGTTCCGCATATGTGGGATATTGAAATTCGTCATCACATGATAGATTCTGGAGCTGATCTGGTTATTTGTCATCATCCTCATGTAATTCAAGGAATCGAAGTTTATAATGGAAAAGTTATAGCTCATTCACTTGGTAATTTTGCATTTGATCTTAATTATCTGGAAACATTCCCATCAATGATCCTTAATGCTTCAATAGATGGTGATGGCTTTGATTCATTTAATGTTAAACCGGTATTCATTGATGATTATATTCCTCAAGAAGCAACTGGTGAATTGGGAAGATATATATTAAATTATCTACAAATGAAATCTAAAGATCTCAATACATATCTTAGTATTAACAATACTGAAATTGAAGCTGATGTAATATTAGACACGCTTACAATGCTCGTTGATAATGAGCAATATTCTGAAGATCTTACATTTACTTTAGTTGGTGATGAATATGTTTCACAAATTATTCATCTTCCTGTATGGGGAGACGTTTCTAGTGTTGATGTAATATCGCCTGAAAATAATTTTGAATTCCGTGTGGGAAGAGAACTTATCTGGTTCGGTAATTATGAAAATGAAGGAGCCAGTATTTGGAATGTGAATAGTGATAATGAGTGGCTTGATGATAGTGAGTTCTTTGAAGGTGAACTTTCTTTATGTATTCAGCAAAATTCAGCTAATGGATATAATATAATTACAAATCTAGAGAACAGATTAAAACGACGTACTCAAAGTGCATATTCTGTTCATGGATATGTTAAAACCCAAAACTGTGAAGGAGTAATGGTACAAGCTAGGTTCTACAACAACAGAACTGGCGGAACATTACTTGGTGCAGAAAATTTTAATCCCGTTAGTGGTGATACGGATTGGGCATATTATTTCTCTGAAATTGATGTTCCCGAAAACGTTACGTACTTCGATGTTGTTGCTAACAACGATCCTCCACTTACTGGGGAATCATTTGCCTGGTTTGATAATATTGGACTTATCGGATGGGAAGAATGGGTAGAAAAAACAGCGACACCGGACTTCGTAATAAACCCTAACGACTTCTATTATCTACAAATAAGATCGGATGAACTGCCTACTAATTCTTCAGTTCAATTTACTCATACAGCATTTGAAGAAAATCCTGTCCCACAAAATGAAAATGAAGTTCCAAATTATGTAAATGCTATTCTCAATACAAATTACCCCAATCCCTTTAATCCGCTTACAACAATTAATTTCACTATAAAAGATACTGAAGGTAAAATTAATCTCGCTGTTTATAATATCAAAGGGCAAAAGGTTAAAACACTTGTTAATGAAGTTCTCCCTGCTGGAAATCACACTAGAGTTTGGGATGGAACAAATTCCAATGGTAAACAGGTTTCAACAGGCATCTATTTTTACAAGATGGATTATAATGGAGAACATATTAATATAAAAAAATGCCTTTTATTGAAATAGAAACTATTTATATAATATAAACTAATATTTTCTTAATTGATTAGGATATCTGGCTCGATTTTTGCATAGTATTAACCAAAATAAAATAAGGAATTTATTAATGAAAATTATTTTTACTCTATTAATTCTATCGATCATTTTGCTTTCAAGTGCTATTGAACTGGAAATATCAGGAAACTCGATACTTATTTCCGGTGATTTTAAAACACCCGATTTTTCTATTAGAAATACAGATAGCGAAGTTTTTATTAAACTGAATATTGATGAATGTACTCAATCTGGTAAAGTTGGAGATCCAGAGTTACCAGTATACTCAAAACTAATCAATCTACCAAATCAAGGCAATTACATTTTAGAAAACATTTCGTTCGATGAACAAATTATTGAGCTTGATAACTTGATCTTACCTGCGGGGTTTATTGATGAAAATGAATTGAATTCCATAGAATATCAAAAGGATGAATGGCTACCCACTGAGATTGTTACTGTATCTTCCCCCAACATTATGAGTGCGTATCGATTCTCACAGATTGCTGTTTCACCTCTGCAATATAATCCTGTTATGAATAAAATTAGAGTATTAAAAAATATTGAAATTGAATTAATTCTTGATGAATCAGATACAAAAAATCCTAAACTTAAACAAAGTAACGTAAATTCGTTTTCCAAAATTGCTGGTTCAATATTAAATGAAGAGTCAATAGTAAGAACTGAACAAAATGGGAAATATTTATTTATTATACAAGATGATACTGCTCCAATATTAGATCCACTTTTACGTTGGAAAGAAAAGCTTGGTTACAAAACTAGGGTAGCAACTTTATCTGAAACAGGTTCTTCTGCTGATGATATAAAGAACTTCATCCAAAGTGCTTATGATAATTGGGAAATTCCACCTGAATATGTTGTGTTAGTTGGAGATATTGATGGTTCTATAGCAGTTCCCTCATTCTTTGTGGAAGGGTCTTATCAACCTGGTACATGGGATGTGAGTGATCACAAATATTCGTTATTAGAAGGTGACGACTATTTCCCTGACGTACTGGTAGGCAGATTATCAGTTCGTACCCAACTAGAATTGAATACGATCATCAGTAAAATAATAAATTATGAGAGAAATCCGATGATTGAAGACAACTGGCAAAATAAAGCCTTAATGATAAGCTTGGTTGATGAATGGGCAGAATATTATTCTATGAGAGAAACAGTGATGGCTGTTCGAGAAAAATTACTTGATTTTGAATATACAGCTGTTGATACTTTTATCTCACCTTATCAAAGTGGAATGTCAATATTAGCTAATATGATTAGTGATGGATACTCGTATATTAATTACCGTGGATTTGGAGGAGCGAGTTATTGGTGGGGAAACTATGGTCCATTATTTGATATTTATGCAATTGAATCTTTAAGTAATGGTTTTAAACTACCAATGGTTACAAGCATAGTTTGTGGAGGTGGTGATTTTGCAAATGCTTCTTATCCTTCCTGCTTTGGAGAGAAATGGCTTACAGCCGGTTCACCTTCCGATCCTAAAGGAGCAATTGGGTTTATTGGACCAAGTGAAGTTGATACGAAAACACCATTTAACAATGCAAATGACATGGGTATATATCAAGGAATCACCCAGGAAGGCATAACAAGTTGTGGTGAGATGATGCTCCGTGGAAAGATGGAACTTTATAATAACTATCCAAACTGTCATGCTTGGGGAAATGCATATAATTCTGATCAGTTCTATTTCTATGTCTATAATCTCTTGGGTGATCCTGGATTACAAGTTCTCACTAATACACCAAAATTATTTGAACTGATTGTTGAAGATGAAATTGCTTCTGGATCTAATTATATTGAAGTTGAAATTGAACTTAATGAAGATGATAGATCTGAATTCATTATAGCCATCACAAATCCTGATAGCCTTATTACTACAGGAATTACAAATGACCAAGGATTTGCTTACATTCCAATTGAACTTAATGCTGGTACGTATGAAATAACAGCTTCTAAGTATCAGTTTGTTCCGGTTATTTCGGAACTTCTAGTAATTGAGCAGGATATTGTTATGCTTGATGAGTATACTTGCTCTGAGGTTATTCCTGGAGCTACAATAAGTATTTCCGCAAATATCTTAAATTCTGGAAGTCAACCAGCAAATGATCTTGAGTTTGAGATCTCAACAGATGATGAGTTTATTACAATTGTAAATGGTTCTAGTACACTATCAACTTTGGCTGCCGGAGGATTCACCAACTGCGAGTTTGAAATAGAGCTTGATAATGAATGGCGAGATGGAATACAGAGTGAAATATTTTTAAATATTTTATCTGATCTTGGCGAAAACACTTTTATTATACCATTGAATATAATTTCTCCTCAATTTTCAATCTCAGATTTTATAATAGACGAACCTTATGGAAATTTACTTCAAAATGCAGTTTCATCCTTTGACCTAGAATTCTTAAATTGTGGTAATTATGATGCAGGCGAGACTTCAATACAACTTGTACCTGTATCTAATAATCTAGAAGCAATTATTGGAAATTCATCATGTTCTGAAATAGTTATTGGAGAGAATGAATTAATCCAAACTTCATTTGAGATCGAGATTAATAACGCAATTTCTGGAGAACTTGCTAAATTTAATTTCATCATTTCAGATGGAGAAAACACCTTACAAGAGATTTTGTATTCCTACCCAATTGGGGTTATCTCAGAAGAAAGTCCTACATTTTGCGATCAGGGGTACATGGCAATAGAATCATCTGATGTTGGAAATTTCACAGCTCCTGTATATAACTGGAATGAGATAAATCCTGCTTATGGCGGACAAGGAAGTACCGTTGAAGGTGGACATGTTACTGGAACTGATGGTTTCACCAAGACTATTGATCTTCCTTTTCATTTTCAATATTTTGGGATTATCTATGATGAAATTTCGGTTTGTTCTAACGGATGGATTACAATGGGAGATACCGATCTGATGTTTTTTAGGAATAAAAATATTCCTTCCGGTGTTGGCTCAAAAGCAATGATAGCACCTTTCTGGGATAATTTAATTAATAGCAATGTTTTCTCCTATTACGATGATGTTGAAAATACTTTCATCATAGAATGGTATAATTGTAGAAATTATCATAGTTATTCTTATGAAACTTTCCAAGTTATTTTCTATGATCCAATTCATTATCCGTCTATTAATGGTAATGGTGATATTCTTTTCCAGTATAATTTAATAAATAATAATGACACCTATGATAATTATGCAACTATTGGAATTGAAAACGAAACACAAACAGATGGTTTGCTGATAACTTTTGCAAATACATACGCTCCAACAGCTCATGTAATTGAAAATGAAACTGCAATATTATTTACTGCTAATGGTGACCCACAAGTTAATATTGATGATAATCTTATTTCTAACGAACCTAAACTTTTTCAAAACTATCCAAATCCGTTTAATCCTACTACAACTATTTCGTTTGCTATGAATGATGAGAATTTTGAAGATTTAGAGTTAGTAATCTATAATATAAAAGGGCAGAGGATAAAACAATTAGAAATTAGAAATGTTAAATTAGGAATGAATGAAGTTGTCTGGAATGGTGTTGATGAATTTGGCAAATCGATTTCTTCAGGAGTTTATTTCTATAAATTGGTTGGAGATGGTAAAACTATAGATACAAAAAAATGTTTGTTACTTAAATAATCTATAAAAAAGGAGTTTTTGTGGGAAAGGTCTATTTAGTAATTGCGATATTGGCAATTATTGGTCAGCTAATTAGTTTAGAATTTTCTGAGATCAATAATACATTTCATGTGAGCGGAAGCTTTGAAATAGATGAGATCACAACAGAAGTTACCGAGGAAATCACTGTTGATAGAATTGCAATTTCTGATTGTAAAACCAGTATGATCTCAGATATCTTTGAATTACCTATTTATTCTAAACTTATTTCACTTCCAAACACTGGAAATTATAAATATACAAATTTTAGTTACGATTACGATGAAATTGTACTTTCCAATAAAATTGCTCCTGTAGAATTTAATGAACAAGAGACAATCTATAATGTTGATGATTGGTTCCCAAAAGAAATTATTACAATAGCTAAACCCTCAATAATGCGTGGGAATAGATTTACTCAAGTTTCCATCTCCCCCATACAATACAATCCTAAACAGAATATTATCAGAGTTATAAAAGATATTGAAATTGATTTTGAGATTGATAGTTCTGATAATAGAAATCCTTTGACTAAAGAGATTCCTGAATCGCATTTTAGTAACATTATTACCAAAATGATCCTCGGCTCAGGTAGTAGAACTAGTGCTGCTGGAGGAGAATATCTTTTTATTGCACCAAATAGCGTTACAAGTATCTTACAACCGCTTTTAGAGTGGAAACAAAAACTTGGATTTAACACTAAGCTTGCTATAATTGAAGAAATTGGAACAACCGCTGAAGAGATAAAGCAATATCTTCAAAATGCTTATGACACTTGGGAAAATCCACCCGAATTTGTTGTTCTGGTTGGAGACGTTTCTGGAACGATTCAATGCCCGGCATTCTATGTTGAAGGCTATTTCACACCATGGGATGTTAGTGATCATAATTATACGCTATTAGATGGTGATGACTATTTCCCTGACGTATTTATTGGTAGACTTTCTGCCCAAAGTCAGATAGATTTGATGACCATAGTTTCTAAAATTATTAATTATGAACAACATCCTTTTATGGAGATTCCATGGCAAAATCGTGCATTAATGGTTGGCTTTGTTCATGAATTCAATGGCTATTCACAACGTGAAACTTTAATGGGAATCAGAAATAAACTCCTTGATTTTGAATATGCTGTAGTGGATACATTTATAAATCCGTGGCAGCAAGGACAAACCTTGCTGGCAAACTCGATAAGTGAAGGTGAATCTTTTGTTTGCTATCGTGGCACAGGATCTCCATCAAGTTGGGGAGGTTTTCCTACTACCATGTTTAATTTAGATGATATTGATCTGTTAAATAATGGGTTTATGCTTCCTCTGGTAACAAGCATGACTTGTGGTGGTGGAGATTATGCTTCGGAACAATTTTCAACAAGTTTTGGTGAGAAATGGGTTTCGGTTGGAAGCCCTTCAGAACCAAAAGGCTCTATTGGATTTATTGGACCAAGTGAATATGATACAAAAACCTGGTTCAACAACCCTAATGCTGCAGGAATCTACCAGGGAGTAACTCAAGAAGGATTGTTCCGATGTGGTGAAATGTTACTGCGTGGAAAGATGGAACTTTATAATAATTTTCCAAATAATCATGCTTGGGGTGGTGCACTTAATTCTGATCAATTCTATTTTTATGTTTATAATCTTTTAGGTGACCCAGGTTTACAAATATTAACAGATATTCCTAAAGAAATTGAAGTTACACATGATTCTAATATCCCTCTTTCAGCAAACTTTCTAGAAGTTCAAATATCTAACTCAGAAGATGACCTGGCAGAATTTACTATTGCAATTACTTCTGAAGATAGCCTTGTAGCAACTGGGATTACGAATGCAGATGGAATTGCCCAAATTCCAATTGATCTTTCAGCTGGAGATTATGAAGTAACAGCTTCAAAATACTGTTATATCCCTGTTACAAATGAGCTTGAAGTTACTACTAATGCGAATCTGGCATTAGATTCTTTTTCTTTTACAGGTGACCTCGTATCGGGAAATGAATCATCATTAGAATTTGCAATTGAAAATGTTGGATCTTCAGTTATTGAAAACATTACAATCTCACCTGTTTGCAATAATGAAAACATCACATTCACAAGTGAGCCAATAATAATTGATCTTTTAGAAATTAGCGGTAATCATTCGGGGCAGTTTGATATACAAGTTTCTGAAGGTTGGCAAGATGCTGTAGAGGTAAATATTTTTCTGGAAATAACTTCTGATAGTGGAGATTTTGAATTCTTGATCCCAACCCAAATTGTCTCACCAGAACTCATGGTTTCTGAATTCACTGCACAAAACCCATCTAATTGTCTTATCCAGAATGAGACTACAAACATAACGATCGAACTCATGAATTATGGGAATTATGACACGAGTGATTTCCGAGCTGAACTTATTTGTACAAATGAAAAAGCAATAATTGAAAACTCAATATCTAACTATACCAATATTCAGCAAAATGATACTGGAATTGGTAACTTCTCTGTTACACCAGAAAATGTGATCTCTGGTGAACTTGCACAATTTGAACTGATTATCACAAATACTGGTAATGTACTTCAAAATATAAATTTCAATTTTCCAATTGGAATCATAGATTCTTCAAGTGTTACATTTTGCGAAAATGGATATTATGCAATAGAGTCATCTGATATTGGAAATTTTGATGTTCCTGAGTATGACTGGATAGAAATTGATCCTACCTATGGTGGAGATGGTGCACTTCTAGATGCTGATCATACAATACCCGATGGATTTTCTAAAGTTATACCACTTCCATTCCAGTTCAATTATTTTGGCAGTTTCTATGATCACATCTCTGTTTGTTCCGAAGGTTATATTTCATTAGATACAACACCACTTGTGTTTCATAGAAATCGTAATATCCCTTCCGCTGTAGGTCCTGCTGGTATGATCGCACCTTTCTGGGATAACCTTATTGATGGAAGAATTTATGTTAAGTACGATGAAGAAAACAATTATTTTGTTATCCAATGGTCAGATTTTAAAAGTGAATTTGATGAAACTAATGAAATATTCCAAGTAATTTTATATGACACTGAATCCTACTTTACTGCGGATGAAAATAAATTGATGAAGTTCCAATATAAAGAGATCAATAACTATGATCAGGATAATAATTATGCGACTGTAGGAATAGAAAATTATCAGCAAAACAGTGGATTGTTAATTACTTTTGCCAATATCTATCCAAATACTACTCATGAATTGCAGAACGAAACGGCGATACTATTTTGTAACGATTCACAAAACAATATTCCTTTCATTAGTATAGAGCCGGAAGATTTTACTTTCTCTGTTGCTGCAGATTCAACTTTTACTGTTGACCTTAACATTTCAAACGAACTTGGTTCTTCTGATATTTCCTATGATATTTCTCTTGCACATTTTGCCACTATTCCACCTGATTATTCCTCTAACTTTAACGAAGAATATTCAAGAAATATTGAAAATAGCCAGATCTTTAATATGACTAATACATACATCCCAATTGAGCCAATGAATTTCCTATTCTATTTGATCTATAATAATCTTGATGGCGAAGGTGTAAATGGTATTACTATTGATTTCCCACTCGGATTTTACGTGAATAGTGCAACTGATATTGAAGGGTTAGATTGCAATGGAGAAACTGGTGACGGAGCCGAAGTAAGCTGGGGTTTTGAGGTTGGGAACAGCATCTCACCTACATCTACCACTTCCATATTGGTGAATGTTACAATTGATGAGAATCAAGTTTCACCTGTTAATATTGGTTGGTTTATTCAGGGAGATGGATCTGGATCTGCTCCACACGAAGTTAGTGGTTCCTTCATTGTGAATCCAACCGAGGATAACTATTTTTGGGTTACATATCCGAATGGTGGAGAAACTATAGTTCCATCAATTCCATATACATTAAGTTGGGAAAAATATGGTGATGCAGAGTTTGTTAAGCTATTTTTATCTAGAGATAATGGATCAAATTTTGATATTATAGATGACATGGCAGAAAATTCAGGAGAATACTCATATACATTTAGCGGACCTCTTAGCGATGATTGCTGGTTTGCTGTATCAACTTTAGATGAGAGTACTTTCGATGTTTCCGATAGTGTTTTCTGTATTTCTGCATTTAGCGTTACTCATCCTGCCGAAGGTTCTATATTATCTTATGGTTCACAAGATACATTGTTATGGATAAATTCTGGAAATTATGAAGATGTACAGATTGAATTTTCTTCTAATAACGGATATTCATGGGGTATATTAACTGAACTTACAGAAAATAATGGCTCTTTTATTTATGACATCCCAGGACCACCCTCCGAATATTGCATGTTTAGAATTAGTAACACCGAGGATGATGTACAAAGTATTTCACCTACTTTCACAATTGTAGATTCACCTGTTAATTGGCTTTCAATTGAAAATACAAGTGGAATTATTCCGGCTGGTGAGGTAGAAAATAATCCTTTCACAATTATCACTGAAGGATTAGCTCCAGCAACTTATGTTGCTGTGATAAAGGTTATTACAAGTATCGGACAGGTATTAAATATACCAATCACTTTAGAGGTTTATTCAACTATTCCTCCTTCTCAAGAGTACATACTCAAACAAAATTATCCAAATCCATTCAACCCATTCACAAGAATTGAATATGATGTTCCAATTGCTAGTAATGTTACAATTAAAGTATATAATATTAGAGGTCAATTTGTAAAAAAACTTATTGACGAACCTAAAGAACCTGGAAGCTATGAAACTTATTGGGATGGAACCGATAATAAGAACAGAAAAGTAAGCTCTGGTGTTTATTTCTATCAGCTAAATTCAGGAAGTTCCACAAAAGCAAAAAAAATGATGCTAGTTAAATAAATAA
>Ga0307987_1000571_pt1 | contig 21797 bp, 23 predicted proteins | sample EllFjometagen181_FD_203157 | JGI IMG/M metagenome (GOLD analysis project Ga0307987, IMG submission 203157) | Marine microbial communities from Ellis Fjord, Antarctic Ocean - #181 | ecosystem: Environmental > Aquatic > Marine > Unclassified | place: Southern Ocean | collected 2014-10-08 | reverse complement strand
CCGCCACAAGTTTGTCTCTTGCCGGCGAGTCATCCATACACACCAATGCTTGTTCACGGCCCTGAACTGAAGGAATTCCAGTCTCTATGGATTCTTTTTTGGGATCTTCATTTTTTTGAGACCCCGAAAAAGATAAATTTAATTGTGACGCCAGCACCTGGACCTTTTCCTGGCATTTGGGACATTTAAAAGAAGAATCCTTGTCCCTGGGTATCTTATGGTCCGGAATATTCAGCCGCGTTTTACAATGGGGGCAGGTAATATTCATTGTTTATTTTTCCCCTTCATATCCATGGTCAATCTCAAGGGAATCTATACTAGTGGTGGACTCCCCCCTGGCACTCTTTATTGAATCAAGGCCCCTTCCCACTATATCTTTCCGGGATGCGTAGGCCGTGGCCGTGTTTTCCTCAATCTGCCCCTCCTCAAAAAGAGCAAGAACGAACTCATCAAAGGAAATCATTCCCTGGGCCTTGCCTGCCATGATAATATCGTTAAAGGTTTTTCCCTCGGATTCCCCATTTAGGATGGAGTCTTTTACCCGCAAATTGGTGGTCATAACTTCAAAGGCAGCCACCCGGCCACCTCCCACCTTGGGCAGCAGCCGCTGGGACACCACCCACCTCATCGTGTCGGCCAGGCGAATTCGAATCTGCCGTTCCTCTTTGGTTGAAAACATCCCCAGGACCCGGTTAATGGTCTGACCGGCATCCACGGTATGGAGGGTGGACAGCACCAAATGCCCAGTTTCAGCAGCCGTCAGTCCTATTTCAACCGTCTCCCTGTCCCGCATCTCCCCCACCAGGATCACCTTGGGGGCTTGGCGAAGAGCTGCCCTCAACCCGTTGGCAAAGGTGTCAAAATCCATGCCCAGTTCCCGCTGGTTAAAAGTGGATTTTTTCTGGGAATGCTGGTACTCAATGGGATCTTCAAGGGTAATCACATGGACGGACTTGGTTTCATTAATTTTGTCCAACAGAGCCGCAAGGGAGGTGGATTTACCCGAGCCTGTGGCACCGGTAACAAAAATAATCCCGTTTTTTTCTTCGGCCATGGGAAAAAAACTTTTTGGCAGATTCAGCCCTTCAATGGTGGGAATTTTGGCTTCTAACTTTCTTAAGACAATGGAATATTTTCCAGATCGTGAAAAAATATTCACCCGGAACCTGGCCTTGGTGCCAAGCTGATAAGAAAGATCGCAGGAACCTTCCCGTATAAGGGTTTCCGTCAAGTTCCTATTATTGTTCATCAAATTCAGGGCAAAAATTTCCGTTTGAAAGGGCGTCAGAACGGCATAGTCCGGCTCGATTTCAACGGGAATTAACTGGCCTGAACTTTCCACCTGGAGCGGCTTGCCCGGTGTCAGGTTCAAATCCGAAACATCGGAATGGGAATCGAGCATCCGTGAAAGAATATGGTCAATCTGCTGTTTTTTCATTCCATCCCCTCCTATTCAAATATAATCCTGGTCAGATATAATCCTGAGCATATAAAAAAAATGGGCATATTTTCCGATTTCAAACAATTTAGCTTGTCAAATCTAAACTCAGGCCTCTGTGAAATCAGAGGGCTGAGTTTTCAGAAACGGCCTGAAAATACCCTTGTTATTGGCTTTGGCATAGGCCTCCTCGGCACTGATCCAGTGTTTTTTGTATAGTTCCATGATGGCATCATCCAATAATTGCATGCCATATTGCTTTCCCGTCTGGATCATAGAAGGAATCTGGTGGGTTTTTCCTTCCCGAATCAGGTTCCGGACGGCAGGGGTGGCAATCAAAATTTCCATGGCCGCACACCGGCCCTTTTTATCAATCCGTTTGAACAACACCTGGGCCACCACGGCCCGTAACCCATCGGACAAGGTGGAACGAATCTGGGCCTGCTCTGTGGAGGGGAACACCTCGATAATTCTGTCAACGGTTTTGGGTGCACTGGAGGTGTGGAGGGTACCAAATACAAGATGTCCGGTTGAAGCCGCTTCAATGGCAAGGGAAATGGTTTCAAGATCCCTCAGCTCTCCCACCAGGATAATATCCGGATCCTCCCGCAAGGCCCCCCGAAGGGCCGAGGAAAAGGTCTGGGTATGGAGTCCCACTTCCCGGTGGTTCACAATACAACTGTGGCTTTGGTGAACAAACTCGATGGGGTCTTCAACCGTGATAATATGATCTTTCCGGGATTTATTGGCATGATCAATAATAGCAGCCAGGGTGGTGGATTTACCCGAACCCGTAGGGCCGGTCACCAACACCAAGCCACGGGGCAGGTCCGCCAGTTTGGAAATCACATCAGGCAGCCCCAGTTGCTCTGCTGTCAGCACATCGGAAGGAATTTCACGAAAAACTGCAGATATGCCGTTTTTCTGCATGAAATAATTGGCCCGGTACCTGGCCAATCCGGCGATCTCATATCCGAAATCCACATCCCCTGTTTCCTCAAACACCTTTATTTTTTCCTGGGAAGTGATTTCATACAAAATCCGCCGCAGCTTATCGCTGGACAACTCTTCGTACTTGATCCGTTCAATATCACCGTTGAGCCTTAATGCCGGCTGCTGACCCGATGACAGATGAAGATCCGATGCGCCCTGTTCATGCATGAGTTTAAAAAAAGCATCAATCTCGGCCATTGAAACACCTTGTTTCTGGGGTTAATAGAATCTTATGCCTGTCGAATAAATTTGAGAGTAGAATCGGTTTCGTCTGCCGCCTTATTCTCTTCCTTGGTCATCTCAAGCATTTTCGAATGGGATTCGAGCACCGCAGAGATCTGCATTTCAAGCTGGATTCTCTGGCGCTTGAGTTCAATAATATCACTGTGAAGCTGGGAAAGCCTTTTATGGGCACGATTTAAAATTTTTCCCGCTTCAACCCCCGCATTGGCAAGAGCAAGCTGGGCTTCTTTTTTAGCATTTTCCTTCATCTGATCCAATACCTTCTGGGATTGAATCATTGCTGTTTTCATGGAATCTTCTCTTTTCCGGTACCCCTGATTTTCAAGCGCCAGACGACGATTTTCTTGTTTTACATTTTCAATGGCCCGGCCCTGGGCCTCAAGCTCTTTTGAAATTTCCTCCAAAAAGATATCCACTTCCTGAACATCAAACCCTCTAAACCGGGTCGTAAATTCCTTTTGCCTTACAACTAATGGTGTTACCCCCATAGGAAGACTCCTTTTTGCAAATTAAACAATTGAGCGTGCCAGCCCATGGAGGCTGTTAACGACAAATGTCTGAAGAAAAATAATCGCTAAAATCACAATTATAGGAGAGATATCAAGTCCGCCGAAACTGACGGGAAGTCTTTTTCTGATCTGATAAAAAACCGGCTCAGTCGCCTTATTTATAAACCTGACAATGGGATTGTAGGGATCCGGGCTGACCCAGGAAAGAACCGCCCCCGCAACAATTATCCACATATATATACTCAACGCATAGTCCAATACCACCGCGATTGCTTCAAGAAAATTGGCTAAAACAAGCATTCAAACACCCTTATTATTTAATATTTATCCATACTTACATGGGTTTAGTACTGTGAAACAATCTAAATTGTCAAGGTTTTTTGACTATTTTAGTAATACCTTGCCGCTATCTCACCACATACCATTTGTCCCTCTTCTTAACCCCTCCCGGCCTAATAATAAACCTAAATTTCCCAATTCTCAATTCTCAATTCTCAATTCTCAATTCTCAAATAGTCCCGGCAGCAAAGGGAGGTAAGACTCTTCGCTCATTCTCGCCGGACGTCCTGTCCGGCTCCGAGGGTGAATGACGCTTAGCCCCGTCCATGAGGTGCGCTGCCATTCAAATCCGCTGCGACCCTCACCTCCATCCACTGCCTCGACCCTCACAAATATAACCAAAACGCCCCATAATATTAGTCAACGCCATTGTGGGTGAATATCTTTGAATAAAAAGAGAGATAGTTTTTACTACTTTTCAAATCCTGAAAGGCCATGATTTATGGCCAAATCAAGCATCTTGTCCAAAAACTTTTTAAGGCTTGGGCATTTATTGTAAGCAATACTTGGGTCGAGTTTGCCAAAAAGCTCTTTGCCATTCACCACTTTTTTATATGACCGTCTAACGTGCAACGGATAAAGTCGTTCCAGTAATTTCGCTGGGGGCTCATTAAAGTTCACCTCTTCTGGATTCACAATTTTTTTTGGGAAGGCTTTTTTAATGCCAACAGGGGAAATATTGGGGTCACTTAAAAGCCATGCCTCGACTTCGTGAACTGCAAAAAATTGAAAAAATTTTGGCTGCTTGACCTTGTCTTCTATCTCTTTTTTGGCCCAATTGTATCGTTTTTTGCTCTCTTTCAAGCCATCAGGATAAAAAGTTGGACCATAAAGATCCAACAAAGAAATGACTGCAATAATTTCATTGTTATTTGGGCCATCCAAATGCATTCTTGCTTTTATGGATGCCTCTTTGACAAGCTCTGGCCATCCTTCAAATCGAACCGTTTTAATCCCGACAGGATTCGGCAATTTGGGGTCGAGCCATTTTTTCAAAAATTGTGGTAATGCTTTGTTTTCGGTATAACCCTCAACAAAAAGAATAAATTTCATCCTATTTGCTCCAATTCCCCAGATTTAAAAAGAGCTCCCAACGAATATTCCGTCAACCAATATTCAAGGTCTTCTCCTTTCAAGGTTTTCAACACTGTTTCACCATCTTGCCATTCTGCTATGGTTGTTGTAGGTCTGATTCCAGCAAAAGCATCTAAGAATTGGGGAGAATGAGTAGTTAAAATAACTTGTGATCTCATGGATGCGTCAACTGCATATTCTGCGACCAGAGGAAGCATCGAGGGATGAAGCCCTGTTTCAGGTTCATCTATTGCGATAATGGGAGCTGGTGATGGGCTTGCGAGAACAGTTAACAGAAAAAGAAAACGGAGGGTTCCATCGGAAAGTTCCGCAGCAGACTGTTCTCTTTTAAGTGATTTCCAGCGAATTCGTAATTGTATTCTCTGATCAGAAGCTGGAGGAAAGACCAATTCTTCAAAATCATCACCAAATGCGGCTTGCATGGCGGAATTAATGTCGTTTTTGAAATCACGATCTCCTGTATATAGGGTATGCATAACAGATATAAGGTTTTGCCCGTCCGGGTCAACCCGTTTTTCCATTCGAGCAATAGCAGGCTGACGAATAGAAGCATCTTTATTGGTATGCAAATCGTGATAAATAGCTATCGAAGCCAATCCTTTTTGGAAAGGTGGAATGTAGTGGTTATTAATAAATGGTCCAGACGCTATGGATAGTAGGCTTTCTTCATCTGACACAAACTCTTCAGGTGTAGTAAAGGTACGTTCTTTTTCATCAAAAATCACAGCTGTCTTTCCAAAACGCTCCAAAAATTTAAAAGGATTCTTTTCAACGCCTCTCTTTAATTTTAAAGCGTTTATCAAACTTTCTTTCTCAATCTTATATGAACTTCCTGCTCCAAGCCTTGATAGTTCAAGATCGTAGGTTTCAGGCCCCATTTCCCCACCCTCTGGTGTTGTTTCCATCACAAATTTTATTGAGGTCGCAACTCCATCCCAAACTAACGGATCCATGCCACCCAAAGATTGAATATATTTGCCCAATCTTCCTTGTGCTGACACGGAGATCAATTCCAGGAAACGTAGCAAATTAGATTTACCTGAACCATTCGGCCCGATAACAACATTGAGATTTCCAGGGGACCAGTTTACATTCCGAAAAGAACGAAACCCTTCGATATTCAATTCTTTGATTTGCATTCTTTATCTTCCTTAAATTCTGTGTCCTGTTGCCCAACAAATTAATGGGCAGGTCAGTATCTCTTGTAATGTAATTTTGAATGATATCAGACCAGTTCTTTAAAATCGAACAAAGATTTCGTAACAATATTTTAAAGAGCTGTAAAGGTATTTCAGCAATTCAAATTTTCTGGAAATATAATTGAGTCAAAAAGAGCCTGCCAGAATATTCTTCATTGGAGATAAAGCACCCAGAAGGAAATCAACATAACTTGCAAATGTTAAGACCATTTTTTAGCAAAATCTCAGTAATCTATACCTTTGACATCCTAAAGATTTCACACTGCGGATTATGTCTATGACGCTTCTCCCCCATTACCGTATTTAAAGGCCCGGATTATTGAATAATCTAAATTTACTTGCGTAAGCCCGTGGGTTGGATCGATTCCCGGCTTGACAAGCCCATAGGGATAGTTTAGGAATGGTTAAACCATTCAAATAAATAGAAAAATATTGCATATATGTACCCAGGGGAGCATATATGGTATAAATATATTCAAAGAAAACCTAACTTGAAGATTTTTGCCGGATCTACAGGTATTGCAGTGCGAATAAAAATCCACTTAGAAAAACAATATTTAAGGAGTTGTAAAAATGGGTCAATTAAATCTTAAGGAGACAAAATCCGTCTCCTATGAAAGGGCAGAGGTAAAAAAGGGGTATACAGACTTTTCACTTCGTGTAAATCTTACCACAACCGACATTTCTATCAACCCCATTGAAGCGGCTGTAAAAGAAAAATTTATCGGTGGCAAGGGGTATGACCTCTGGATGATGTGGAACGCCGTTTCAGGAGATACCCGCTGGGATTCCCCTGAAAATGCCATCTGCATTTCATCGGGCCCTCTGGGTGGGACCCCGGGATATCCCGGCGGCGGGAAAAGCATCGTCACCGCTATATCGCCCTTGACCGGTATACCCATTGATTCAAATGTGGGCGGATACTTTGGCCCCTACAAAAAATTTGCCGGTTTTGATGTGATCCAGATCGATGGCAAGGCCGAACAAGACACTGTCATCCTCATTGACGGTATTGAAAACAAAATCAAGGTCTTTTCGGCCTCGGATCTTCCCAAGGATTCCTATGAGATGTCCGCTGCCCTGACCCATCATTTTGATGAGGACAAACCTGTCAATGTATCGGTTGTAACCGCCGGTCCCGGTGCTGAAAAAACCTATTTCGGATGTTTAAATTTTTCCTGGTGGGATTCGGGGCGTAAAATGGTCCGTTATAAACAGGCAGGACGTGGCGGCATCGGCACCGTATTTGCCGACAAGCGCGTCAAGGCGATTGTGGCACGTTTCGGGTCCGTCTCCATGAAAACCAACCATCCCGCCGACCTTGAAGCCCTAAAAAAAGTTACCAAAGCCCATGCCAAGGAAATTGCCACCCTTGACCCCAAACAAAACAGGATGTCCGTTGTGGGCACCACCCACCTGGTTCCCATCATGAATGACCACGATTGTCTGCCGGTCCACAATTTCAAATTTGGTTCCCACCCTGAAAGCCATGTCATTGGCGAAGAGGTCTTCCAGTATATCTTTGACAAGGGATTTGACGGATGCTGGAAGGGCTGCACCGTGGCCTGCGCCCATGGGGTAAAAGACTTCTCTCCTTTTACCGGTCCTTACAGGGGCACCAAGGTTTTTGTGGACGGACCTGAATATGAAACCGTGGCCGGATGCGGCTCCAGCCTGGGAATATTTGATGCCCAGACCATCCTTGAAATCAATTTCTATTGCGATGCCTATGGGATGGACACTATTTCCGTGGGGACCTCCATCGCCTTTGTCATGGAATGCTTTGAAAACAATCTTGTCACCCTTGAACACACAGGCGGAATGGATTTAAGCTTTGGCAGCCGTTACAACACCCTGGAGCTCATCCATCAGATGGCCAGAGGAGAAGGATTCGGTGCCATTGTGGGCAAAGGAATCCGCCGGATGAAAGCCATTTTTGCCCGGGACTTTGGCGCTGATCCGGCCTTTATGCAGGATATTGGCATGGAATCCAAAGGCCTTGAGTTTTCCGAATATATCACAAAGGAATCCCTGGCCCAACAGGGAGGTTACGGTCTTGCCCTCAAGGGTCCCCAGCATGATGAAGCCTGGCTGATCTTCCTTGATATGGTCCACAATTTCATGCCCACCTTTGAAGACAAGGCAGAAGCCCTTCACTGGTTTCCCATGTTCAGAACCTGGTTCGGCCTGTGCGGCCTGTGCAAACTGCCCTGGAACGATATCGTCCCCGAAGACAATAAAGACACGGACGAACCGGCCAAGGTGGTCAAGCACGTAGGATGGTATGCCGACTTTTTTTCCGCCGTGACCGGCCGTAAGGTGGGTCCCGAAGATCTTATCACCATGAGCGAGGCCGTCTATAATTTTCAGCGGGTCTTCAATCTGAAGATGGGATATGGCACACGGGAACACGACACCATCCCCTATCGTGCCATGGGTCCTGTAACCGCGGAAGAATACCGATCAAGAGCAGACCGCTACGACACCCAGCTCACTGAAAAATACAATCTGAACATTTCCGATATGGATACCGACGCCAGGGTGGCGGCCCTGCGGAAAATAAGAGAAGAACAATATGAGCTGCTCAAGGATGCGGTTTATCTGCGCCGGGGCTGGACGTCCAACGGAATTCCCACCGTCGAAACAATCAAACGCCTGGGCATTGATTATCCGGAAGTACTGGAAGTTCTCAAAAAAAATGGGGTTGAATAGGCCTGTTATATAATGATAGAGGTTGATGAAAAAACAATGCAATGGTCAGAAAAAATGACCATTGCATCCATCATAGAACAAATGGAGGGGGCCCACTTTTGTTCCGTGGTCCGCCTCAACGGCCGGCTGGTGTCCAGTCCCAAGTTTTCCCAGACACAGGTCCCGGACAAATCCATCCTCCAATTGCTCCCCCTGGTGGCCGGGGGATAAAACCCCCTGGAACAGATTTTGCTTTTCAAACGGCTGTCTGTCTGTTACACCATGGTAACAGACAGTTAATATTTTTATAAACCAGGAAAGAACACACTATTGAAACGATTACTCGTATTTTTAAAGAACCGATTCACTGGAAAAAACACTGAAGAAAATTTACCCCCGTCTCCCAGCCCAAAACCAATTCCAGAACCAACTCCGAAACTAGTTCCAGAACCAGCTCCAAAACAAACCATAGCGGTGAAAAGAGCTCCTGAACCGGTCTCTTCGCCACCGCAAAAAAAATCCCCCCCAATGCCCAAAAAAGAATCCTGGACCCTGGATAAATTTCAAGTAGCCCCCGAAGAAGGAAAAACCCGGTTCCACGACCTGGATCTTCCCATCAACCTGATGCATGCCATCAGCGATCTCAAATTCAACTATTGCACAGATATCCAGGCCAAACTGCTTCCCCATACCCTCAAGGGAAAGGACGCAACGGCCAAGGCCCAGACCGGAACCGGCAAAAGTGCCACCTTTCTGGTTGCCATCATAAAAAGTTTTTTAGAGACCCCCTTTAAACCCAAAAATGGGATGCCCCGGGCCCTGATTCTCGCCCCCACAAGGGAATTGGTTTACCAAATCGAAAAAGACTTCAACGAACTTGCCAAATATACCCAGCTGCGGATTCTCTCTGTTTTTGGCGGCACCGGTTACAACCAGCAGATGACCATTCTCCGAGAAAAACCCGTGGATGTCATTACCGCCACCCCGGGAAGACTGCTGGATTTTATCAGCAAACGCCTGATCAACCTGTCAAAGGTGGAAATCATTGTTCTGGATGAAGCAGACCGAATGTTGGACATGGGATTTATCCCGGATGTGCGCAGATTGGTCTACATGACCCCCCACAAGGACAAGCGCCAGACCCTGTTCTTTTCCGCCACCCTCACCGACGAAGTGTTGCGCCTGGCAGAATCCTGGACCAAGGATGCCGTACAAATCGAAATCGATCCGGACCAGGCAGCGGCCCTGTCCATCCGTCAGGTTATTTACCTGACAACGGAAGCCGACAGATTTAAGAATGTATACAACCTTTTGGTCACCGAAAACTTGCAGCGGGTGCTTATTTTTGTAAACCGGAAAGACACCGCCAAATACCTGGCATCTAAATTAGAACGCTACGGGCAAAAATGCGGCGTTCTGTCTGGAGATGTTGCCCAGGACAAACGGTTCAAGGTATTGGACCATTTTAAAAATGGACGAATCAAATTTCTGGTGGCCACGGATGTGGCAGCCAGAGGCCTGCATATTGACGATATCAGCCATGTCATCAACTATGACCTGCCCATTGAGCCCGAGCATTATATCCACAGAATCGGCAGAACCGGAAGGGCCGGTGCCACAGGGACCTCCATCAGTTTTGCCGACGAAATGAGCTCATTTGAAATTCCAAAGATTGAGGCAATCCTGGGCAACAAGATTGAATGTGAATACCCTTCTGATGAACTGGATCGGCCACTGCCAAAACCAAGACCCCTTCAAAGAAAGCCCGCCAGCCCAAGCACAGGAAAAAAACCACCCTATAAAGGGAAAAAAAGGCCCTATAAGGGCAGACCCAGACCCCAAAAAAATCAAAATAAAAAAGACTGACCCCCTTTGGATTGACACGGGTACGCCACTGAGTGTGAAATCCAAGGCTATAAATAAAAGCAATTTGCATATAAGGAGTTTTAATTAACATGTTTGGTCTAGGAATGCCTGAAATCTTTTTAATCCTGGCAATCGCTCTCATTGTCATCGGCCCTAAAAAACTGCCGGAACTTGCCAAGACCCTGGGTCGGGCCATGGGAGAATTCAAACGATCTGCCCAGGATTTTAAAAAAAGCATCGATATAGAAACAACCCTTAAGGACATTGAAACACCCGCTTCTGATTTGAAAGATATCATCAAGGACGTGAACAAAGGTAAAGAGACCATTGTTGAATCCGGTGTCGAATTCAGTGGTGAATCCATTGAGAACACTGACATGACCGGATCTAAAAATCAGGATATCAACACGGATAACCCCCCGGAGACAAACGCCGATGAACCGGATTCACCCGCCCCCAAACACCCTGAAAATAAAACACAACAGCCATGAGCGAAGAAAATAAAAGCCCGTTTACAGAACATTTGGGTGAGCTGAGAGACCGGCTGGTTCGTTCCTTCATTGCCGTGAGCATTGGATTTGCCTGTGCCTATTTTTTCAAGGAACGGCTGTTTGAGATCCTGATTGCCCCCCTGGTGACAGCCATGGGAGAATCAGGAAATGCAAGAATGATCTTCACAGGGCTGCCCGAAGCCTTTTTCACCTATTTAAAAGTATCCTTTTTGGCCGGTATTATGGCGGCCAGCCCCGTACTTTTTTATGAATTCTGGATGTTTATCTCCCCGGGATTATACCGGACCGAAAAAAAATATCTGCTGCCCATTGTTGTTTTATCTGTTTTCTTCTTTCTGCTGGGCTCTTCCTTTGGATATTTCATTGTCTTTCCCTATGGATTTGCGTTCTTTCTAGGTTTTGCCACAGACACCATCCAGGCCATGCCCTCCATGAAAGAGTACCTTGGATTTGCATCCAAAATGCTTTTGGCATTCGGGCTTGTGTTTGAGCTGCCCCTGGTGCTCACCTTTATGGCCCGCATGGGACTTGTGACCGTTGATTTTCTCAAAAAGAACAGAAAATATGCGGTGTTGATCTTTTTTGTGGGCGCTGCTCTCATCACCCCACCCGATGTGGTCACCCAAATCATGATGGCCTTCCCCCTGATGATCTTATATGAAATCAGTATTCTCGGTGCAAAGATTTTTGGGAAAAAAGCCAAGAGTGAGGAGGAGGAAGAGGGCGAAGACGAACCGGACGATGATACCGTGGAAGATGATGCTCAGGAGGATGACACCTCCCCGGACGCCTAAACCGGACTGTTTTATATTGACTTTGTAGGCCCCTGTGTGTAAAAATAAAATTGATTTTATCAATAAACTGGTGACAGGCTCTGTCTCCGGTTAAAAGGCAAAAAATAACTCGATAATTATTAAAGGAGCAAGACACGTTATGAACAAAAGATTGATCACGCTACTGTTGGCTGCAGGAATTGCTGTGATTTTCGTTGCAACCGCACTCCATGCAGGTACGGAAGTCAAAGATACTTTTACCCTTGAAACCGATGGGTACAAAAAACGCAAAAAAGCACCACCAAAATATAACTTTGTTGAATTTTCCCATAAAATCCATACCACAGATTATAAGCTTTCCTGTGGTGAATGCCACCATGACAAAGATGGAAAAGCGCTTGATGTAAAAATGGGAGATGATGTAAAGGGATGTGGCGAATGCCATAACAAATTCAAAAAAGATAAAAAGAACAAAAAAGACATCATGGTCCATGAAAACGCCATGCATGGAAACTGCATTAGTTGTCATAAAGAGATCAACATAAAAGCTGGCGATCCCAAAGGAAGGAAGGGACCTGCCCCCACATCCTGCGGCAAATGCCATAAAAAAATAAAAAAATAACCGCCTGATCTTCCAGGCAGTTAACCCTTCCTAAAAGGGGGCTTTTCCACCGGAAAACCCCCTTTTTTTTAATTTTCAGAAAAAATCCTGCCCCGATAACGTCACCCTGTGTTCTTGACTTCAACCAAAAGCTCTATCAACCGGTCTTCAAATCCAGGTTCCTGGGTTCTGGACCAGGGGAAAGACACCCCAAAAGATGCTTCGACCTGACCTTTGGTATTCAATATCGGTATTGCCAGGGTTTTTAATCCAATATTAAGTTCCTGATCGGCCACGGCATATCCCCTGGAACGGGTAATTTTTAAATCTTTTAAAAATGAGTTTGCGTCTGTGATGGTATGGGGGGTTAGGGGTTTAAACTCAAGCAAACCCGCTATTTTCTTTTGTTGCGTGTCATCCATGAATGCCACAATGGCTTTGCCCAGAGAAGTCGCGTGTATGGGAAGCCGTGAACCGGCCGAAAGATCGATATTCACCACATCAGAAGAAAGGATTCTTTCAACGGCCAGGATTTGGTTTCCGTCCAGGACCGCACAATGTGTGGTGACATCCATCTCAGTGCGGATGGATTTCATATAAGGCATCAACCGGTCCCGAATTCTCATGGACCCAAAGACCCACCCCCCTAACTGCATCACCTTGGGGGTCAGTTGAAAGGTCTTGGCCGAATCATCCTTTACCATAAACCCAAGTTTTATAAATGTGTGAAGATAACGTCTAGCCGTTGGCAGATTCATCCCATTGGCCCTGGCCATTTCTGTCAAACTCCACACGGGCCGCTCCTTTGTATAGCACATCAACAAATTAAGCCCCTTTGCCAGAGAATTGACAAACTGCCGATCTGAATTGCCATCCATTTTGTTCTCCTTTTTTCCCCTCTGGAGCATCGAAAACCCCAAATAAAAGGTTTAAAACCTCATAAAATAAAATATAGATACAAGCCCTTAAAAAAAAGTAAAAGGCTTTTTAAAAAAGCTTGACGGGACCGGAAGCAAATTGTTATCCTATCAAAACATTATGCAATACATAGTAACGCATAGCAACAGTAAATTTAAATTTAGCAAAGGAGATTTTTTGATGTCAGCTAGTTTTGTATTTATAGGCGGTATCAGCGGTGTATTTTTTGGCATGATGCTCATCTATCTGTCCATCAAAATAACAGCCTTGATAACAGATAAATTTCCCGAAAGTTCAAAGGAGGATCCCTCATGATCGGACCGCTGTCTGCATTAATAAACACCACGGGATTTATTTATCTGACACCCGGTATGATATTCATGTGGATCATTGGACTGGTTTTGATTTTTCTGGCCATCAAAAAAGAGTATGAACCCCTGCTGTTGCTCCCCATTGGATTTGGAATCCTGTTGGCCAACCTTCCCTTGAGCGGCCTCATGACCCCGGAACACGGGTTGTTATGGAAATTTTACGAATACGGCATTCATTGGGAAATAATCCCCCCCCTCATCTTTTTAGGAATAGGCGCCTTTACAGATTTTGGCCCCCTTCTGGCCAATCCCCGCTTAATTTTCCTGGGGGCCGGGGCCCAGGCCGGGGTATATCTTACTTTTTTTGTTGCCCACGCCATGGGATTTAATATCATGGAAGCGGCCACCATCGGCATTATTGGTGGGGCTGATGGACCCACCACCATATTTTTAGCATCAAAACTTGCCCCCCAGCTGCTAGGGGCCTGTGCCGTGGCAGCATACTCATATATGGCCATGGTTCCCATCATTCAACCGCCCATTATGCGGCTGCTGACCACCGAGGCTGAGCGTAAGATCAGAATGAAAAAAGGCAGAAAAGTGACCAAGCGGGAAAAACTTTTGTTTCCAATCGTTTCCACCTTTTTGATCATCCTGCTGGTCCCGGCTTCGGCCCCCCTTATTGCCATGTTAATGCTGGGCAACCTTTTTAGAGAAGCCAAGGTGGTGGAAAGATTAAAAAATGCTGCCCAGAATGAATTGATGAATATTGTGACCATTTTTCTGGGTTTGCCCATCGGCGCCACCATGAACGCTGAAGTGTTCCTTCAACCTAAGGTTCTTTTTATCTTTGGCTTAGGTCTTTGCGCATTTATGGTCAGCACTGCCACGGGGATATTGCTGGCCAAGGGTATGAATCTATTTTCAAAGGACAAAATCAACCCGCTTTTAGGGGCGGCAGGGGTGTCGGCGGTTCCCATGGCGGCACGGGTTGTCCACAAAGTTGGTATGCAAGCAGACAAGAAAAACTATCTGCTCATGTATGCCATGGGGCCCAATGTGGCCGGAGTAATCGGAACGGTCATAGCAGCGGGTATATTTGTGACCCTTTTGTCCTCTTAAACCCTAAATCAACCAGAGGGATTGCCCTTTCCCTAAAAATTTAAGGGCCAAATAAAATGATGCCCATGGATAAGGTCCTTGGGTAAACTAATCGAATAATTACACTTAAAAAATAATAGGAGAAAAAAATGTCAACAGAAATATTGGCACCCATGGCGGGTAAAATCGTAAGAATTGATATCGAAGCAGGTGCCACCTTGTTTGAAGACCAGGAAATCCTTTTCATCGAAGCCATGAAAATGGAAACACCTATTTATGCACCCTGCGACGGCGTGATTGAAAAATTTTTGAAAAAAGTTGGTGACGATGTTGAAGAGGATGATTTGATTGCCATTATGGAATAATGACTATTTTTCTTTCCTGGTGCACCCGTGCCAGGAAAGAAATTGCCTTGTACTCAGATCCGGGTTTTGGTATATTCTGTGCCAATCCTAAATTTGGAAATGAGTAATTTCATGCCAAGTGCCCCAAAATGACAATTTCCAAATATCACTCCACCGTCCTCATGCCAAGAATTGAAAAACCCTACCCTTTTATCCTTGATTTTTTATTCAAACGGTTCCCATCCATTGACCGCGGAACCTGGGAAGCCAGGATCCTTGCCGGAAAAGTGCTCACCGAACGAGGTGATCCTATTTGTCTTACCACCCCCTATACGCCCTTAAAAAGACTCCATTATTTCAGGGAGGTTACACGAGAGCCCTCCATCCCCTTTACCGAAAAAATCCTCTTTTGCAATGAAGACTTGCTGGTTGCCTGTAAACCCCATTTTCTACCGGTGATCCCCGGGGGACCCTATGTAAACGAATGTTTGCTGAACCGTTTAAAAAAAAAGACGGGAAATGAAAACCTTTCGCCCATCAACCGGATAGACCGTGAAACCGCAGGACTTGTTCTATTTTCAATGAACCCCAAAACCCGTGGCAAATACCAGGAATTGTTCATGAACCACAGGGTTGAAAAAACCTATCGTGCGGTGACAAGGTATTCCGGGGAGCTGGGAGAAAAGGTTTGGACCATTGAGAACAGGATCATCCAGGGAGATCCGTGGTTCAGGATGCAAGTTAGCCCCGGCCAACCCAATGCTGTTTCAAAAATATCCATGGTCAAGACCAGGGGGGAGAAAGCCCTTTTTAGAGTGTCTCTTGTCACCGGGAAAAAGCACCAGCTTCGACTCCATTTAAGTGGCCTTGGATTTCCCATCCTCAATGACAGGGTCTACCCAGAACTCTTAGAAGAGAAAAAATTGGATTTTACAGATCCCCTTCAGCTTCTCGCCGAAAAAATTGCCTTCAAGGATCCTTTGTCGGGCAGAAAGATGAGCTATACGTCGGACCGTCAGCTCGTTTGGCCGGATTAATGGGTGGGACACTTTAAGTTACTAGGCCAGATACCCAGGAAGTAATTATTTTACTTTTGAAGTAACGCCTTATAGATTCTGGCCCTATTGACCAGTGAAGGTGCCCAGGAAACTGACCCCAGGGCGTGAATATGGGTATAGGTACCAAAGGTATTGTCCTTGAAAAATCCGTCTTTTTTTTCAAGAATTCCTTTCCCCCTTTCCATTCGAAAAGCCATTTCGTGATCCTGGTAGTCGATGGAAAGAATCTTGGAATATCTAAATTCATGACCCTTTAACGTCTCCCCTTTTTTGTAAAAAGGGTTGTCGTTTTCCACTGTTACCCGGGTATAGCCATGGCCTTGGGGTTTGCGGGACAGGCCAAACCGAATGGGCAGGATGCCGGACATGGGATATTCAACACCTGAAAGCGCAATACTCTGGCCTAGAAATATCAATCCCCCGCATTCAGCATAAATGGGCAATCCTTTTTGGGACAACGCCTTGAGAGCGTCCCTGAAGAGTTGATTTTTTGCAAGCTTTTGTGCATGGGTTTCGGGAAATCCACCGCCCATATAAATGGCATGGACCTCTGGGATGCTCTCTTCTTCCAGAGGACTGATGTAGACAATTTTTGCCCCAAGATTTGTCAAAGCCTCCAGATTGTCCGGATAATAAAACTGAAAGGCAGAATCCCGGATAATACCGATGGTAACAGGATCATCTTCCCGTGATCCCGGCATTTCCAGTGATCCAGATATCTCAAGTGAAAGCCCAGGAACATCGGGTACATCAGGTACCATGACAGCGCAATCAACCGCTGTCACAGTCTTGTAGAGGTCATCCAGGTCAATATAATCCCGGGCAACCTTAACGTTGGCTGCAATGGCCTTTTCTGAAAAACTGTGCTCTTCAGATGTGACCAGCCCCATGTGCCGCTCGGGAAAATCTTCAGCGGCAAGCTTGGGCACGGCACCAAATACCGGAATATTGCAAAACCGTTCTATATTGGACCGGACTTTCCCCTCGTGACGAATACCAGCCAACCGGTTGAGCACCACCCCACAGATATGAATATCTGGATCAAACTGCATACACCCCATGAGCAGGGCCGCCATGGTCCGGGTACTTTTGGTGCAGTCCAAAACCAGAAGTACCGGCAGGTTTAACAGCTTTGCAAGCTCAGAGGTGGAGGTGGATCCATCTATATCAATGCCGTCATATAGACCGCGATTACCCTCAACCACGGCAATATCAGAATTTTTAGAATGAAGTTGATAGGAGGTCTGGACAACCTCGGGAAGACACAGAAAGGTATCCAGATTATAACAGGGGCGACCGGCTGCCTTAGAAAGCCAGCCGGCGTCAATATAATCAGGTCCCTTTTTAAATGCAGAGACACGAATTCCTGAGCTTTTCCATGCAGCCGTTATTCCAAGAGAAATAATCGTCTTGCCCGTGCCACCCCTGAGTCCTGCAACAACAATTCCCGGGATTTTTTCCCTATTCGCCTGCATGGATAATTATCTTTATTCTTAGCTTTCGCCTTCGGAAGAATGCTGGATACCACCACCCTTAAGACCGTACATGGTGGTACTTCCGGAAGACCAGTATTCAAGCACTTCCTCTTCAACCATTTTATTGATAACTTTTTTAATCATTCTTGGTTTGTCATCGGGAAAAATTTTATAAAAATCTTTGAAATAAAACTTGGTTTTAGTTTTGGCTTTTTTGTTCATAAAATCCACAACTACCTTGCTTGCAGCCTCTTTATCATCAAGAAGTTCACTCATTATCATACTCCTTTGAAATCAAATGGATGAGCCGGAGCACACCTGGGTGCACTCCGGCTTTATCATCATATGTAACAGGTAAAGTTCAATAAAGACTCTTATTAGAACTTGAACTGACTTGTCTGACGCCAGCTCATGTATGCCTGCTGACGGAAATCATCAATGAGGTGATGTGTGAAGGGAAGTTCACACACTTCAAAGAATTTTTCCCATCCAATTCTATCGGCCCAGTCGCCTAGACGTTCGTATTTGTTGGCACCATTTGAATATGCGTTCACCATTTTGCTGATCGCATCTGTCATGGAAGGCCATCTGGGCATTTCATTGGGCAAAAAGGCCACAACAACCTTGGAGAACTTGGGAACGGTAATTCTGTTGGAAACTTTACCACCGGCCATGAGAACGATACCATCACCTTCTGTATCAGCAAGGGGCATGGAAGGACACATGGTGTAGCAGTTACCACAATACATACATCTTTCATCTTTCATACCAATTGATTTTACTTCAGTACCGTCAGCCAATTTCACTTTGGCCGGTTTTAGTGCTGCTGTGGGGCAGGCAGATACAGCCAAGGGAATCTCACAGATTTTATCAAGGTATTCATGATCAAGCATCGGCGGTTTTCTGTGATATCCGAGGATGGCGATATCGGAACAATGAACCGCGCCACACATGTTCAGGCAGCAGGCCATGGAAACTCTCAGCTGTGCCGGAAGTCTCATGTCCTGAAAATCTGAAAACAGCGTATCCATGGTTGCTTTAACCGTACCGGAAGCATCTGTTGCAGGTGTGTGGCAATGAATCCAGCCCTGGGTATGAACGATATTGGTAACGCCGGCGCCGGTTCCGCCAATGGGGAACTTAAAAGAACCACCGTCAAATTTTCTGGAAGCCAGATCATTTTTCAGGGGCTCTAGTTTCTCCTTTGAATCCACCATGAACTCAATATTGTTACGGGTGGTAAACCGAAGATGGCCGTCACAATGCTTATCCGCAATTTCACAGATTTCATTGATATGAGTGGTGGACATCAAACGGGCGCCACCACATCTTACTGTATATACTTCGTCCCCTGAATCAGCTACATGAACAAGTACGCCGGGCTCAAGGATTTCGTGATGAGACCATTTACCCTTGTTTTTCTTGATAACAGGAGGATAAAATTCGTTATGGTCTTTCGGACCGATGTCAGTGATTCTATTTTCCATCGGCTTGGCTGGATTATAACCAGTAGAAATAAATGCCATTATAATTCTCCCTTTTTATCTTTGATGGTGTTTTCTGTATTCTTCAACGTCACGTTCCCAGCCGCCCGGAACCTCATCTTCTTTCCAGAAGATATAAGGATTGGTTCTTGGGTATTGTACGTGCTGGGGAATTGCCTCGATGCCAGTTACTTCAAGAAGCTTCTGGAATCCCTGACGCATGATCAGTTCACCAAGTCTTTCACGGTTTTTACCTTCTTCCATCCACCAATCCCAAATATTTTCAATGACTTCTGTGATTGCTTCGTAGTCATTGTCAGGATTAACTTCGATAAAGGGGACAAGGAGAGAACCCATCTGGGCACCATCAAGAATCGGCGCTTTTGCACCGCACAGGATGGAACAACCGGTTTCTTTACCAATTTTAAGGGCTTTTGGCATTACATTGATACAATGCATGCAGCGAGTACAATTGGCAGTATCAATGAAAAGTTTCTTGTTCTTAAACTGCATACATTTGGTGGGGCAAAGAGCCAGGACTTCTTTTTCAAGGTCAAAGGGACCCCAGTCTTTGCTGCCTTTGTAAGCGCCAGCATTTGCAGGATAGGCAGGATCATTTTCAACATATTTATTGACAGCGTCCTGATCAATGCGAATATCATCTTTCCAGGTACCGATAAAAGACATGTCAGACCGTGCAATGGAAGCTACGCAGCAGTTGGGACATCCGTCAAGTTTAAATTTGAACTTGTAAGGGAAAGCCGGACGATGGAGCTCATCCTGGTATTCGTTGGTCAAAAAGTAAACCAAAGCGTTGGTGTCGTAACATGCATATTCACATCGGGACTGGCCCAGACAATCGGCAGGTGTTCTCAGGTTGGAACCTGATCCGCCAAGATCCTGGCCCATGTCATGGGTCAATGTATGGAAAACTTCTTCCAACTGGGGAGTCGTGGTACCCAGGAGGATGATATCGCCTGTGGCACCATGCATATTGGTAAGACCGGATCCTCTAAAATCCCACAGTTTGGTCAGGGTTCTCAGGTAATCTGTTGTATAGTATTTACCGGCTGGCTGATTGACCCGCATTGTATGGAAATGCGCCACCCCTGGGAAGGACTGGGGCTGATCGCAGTATCTGCCGATAACACCGCCGCCATAACCGAAAACACCTACGATACCGCCATGTTTCCAGTGGGTTCTACCATGCTTGTAAGACAGTTCCAATACCCCGAGAAGATCGTCTACACAATCTGTGGGGATCTGGAATTCAACACCATCTTCATTCTTTGCCCTGACTTCGGCCTGTTGTTTCAAGTCCGAGACAAAGCTAGGCCATGGGCCGGATTCCAGCTGGTCCAGTAAAGGAGTCTCATGTTTTGCCATTTACTTACCTCCGTTAATAGTTAATTTACACTCAATTAATGAAAAGGTTTTCCAAACTTCTCATTCAATAATCTAATTTCCAGTTATCTCAAACAGTTAATAGAGCTCAACCATTTGAGATTGAACATCTTAAGCAAAATAACATTGCAGATATAGAATTTCTATTTCCACATGTCAATAAAAATCCTATGACTTAACTGTTTTTAAACGCAGAATGTACAACGCTAGCGTGGGACTTAAGATGCGCACCTGCTATGGTTCGTTCAGATGCATTTATGGGCCATGCGTCAATCAAATTTGCCAGAATCGCCTCTATCTGCTCCCGGCTGAATCCCGCTATAACCTCGACGAAGATATCTCTCAAGCCCGTTATTTCCCTTGGCCCAGGCACCTCAGGGGTTAAAACGTGTTCTGACTTGTCATCCAATCCCCTGAGAAAACCCGTGACCGTTGCTTTCAGAATACCTTCTCCCAGAAAAACCAACGGCCCGACACCATCCAGCCGATCCATCTGTATCCTCAGGGTCAAATTTAAAAAAAAGAAAAGAAGCGCCGGCAAAACATGATCGACCGGGCCTTCCCCTGGATCAACTTCCATCAAGGATTCGTATCCGCGCACGGTGATCAATTTAACAGGCAATCCTTCAGCCAGGGGATCGACCACAAAATCCCCGGCAGCATGGTGCCAGGGGTGAATCTGTTCGCCTGTATTAAGGTTATAATAGACGGTCATGATATGGGCAATCTGCTCGTAGATGACCGCTGCCCTTTCCAGGGATAGATAGTCGACATTCCCGTTTGATGACCAGACCGCAACTTTAGGCTCCCCGTCACGGGTGGAAATATGAAATTCCCGGAAACCCTCAAACCATTCTCCAAGGAAAAACCCCACATTCCTTTTGTCGGAATTGGAATCTATAGGGAAATTAATTTTTTCAGAATTCGAAATTTCAAGGGTCTGGATTCTTGCCCCAAAAACCCGGGGGGTATAAACGATTGCCGCCTGTTTTTCAAGATTGGCCAGCAATTGGTATTCCTTTTCTATCAAGGCAAGTCCGGGCCTGGAAACCGCCCCATTGAGCACAAGAGTGGCAGACCTGCCGGTTTTTGAGAGAACCTTTACCCGCAACGGGTGGTAGAAAGCACCATGTTTTTCAAGGAAAAGTTTCACCGCCCGGATGGGGTCATTTTCTCCTCCCTTTCCAGCCATGATAGACAAGGCCGTGGCAAGCAGTTGACTGTTTTCTTTTTCCAAAAAAGTTCTGGCAGCCGAAAAATAATCACCAATGGTCGGTTCAGGCCCTATGGCAACTCCCGGGGCCTGAACATTCTTTAAAAATTCACCAGAGTTTCCAGACAGGGGCAAATGCCACAGGTTACTCTCAAAGGAAACAGGCCCCTTCTCACCGGGAATATAAAATTTAAAGGAGGGGCAGGTGCTCATGCCTTTCTATGGGGAGC
>Ga0307987_1000570_pt1 | contig 21809 bp, 19 predicted proteins | sample EllFjometagen181_FD_203157 | JGI IMG/M metagenome (GOLD analysis project Ga0307987, IMG submission 203157) | Marine microbial communities from Ellis Fjord, Antarctic Ocean - #181 | ecosystem: Environmental > Aquatic > Marine > Unclassified | place: Southern Ocean | collected 2014-10-08 | reverse complement strand
GGAGAAGCGTTTTCCCGGGTGCGGTTTGTCTCCCGGGGGCTTTTGACTGTCCAGGGAGACGAACATCAACGCCTGGTTCAAATCCTCTACTATGTGCGTGCCAATGAAGATGGCAGATTTGATCTGTGTCGTTCCGAATCCCTTCCTCCCTGGGAGGATGGGGTGGAGAATGATTGTGATCCGCTATTGATAAGAGATATATCCGCCTTTGACTTAAGCTTTTTTAATGGAGAAAATGAGATGTTCACCCAATGGGATTCCGATGCCGAGGCCTTTGATCATGCCACCCCCCATGCCATTGGGGTGATGATCCGATCCCAAAATGCCAATGCCCAGGATGATACCCTGGCAGGTGATGCGATTATGACTTCTATTCTTTTGCCAGTGCAAAGGGATGCCCTGGAATGATGAAAAATTTAATGAAAAATAATCGGGGTGTGGCCCTTTTCATGACCCTTGCGTTAATTTCTGTTCTGTCGGCGGCGGCTCTGGAAATAGGACGGCGGGCGGGTAAGGCTGCCTCCCGGTCCGGTGTTGCTTTGGAGCTGTTCCAGGCCCGGCAGACGGCCTGGTCCGGTATTCAACTGGCCATGGGGATACTTGCCGCAGATGCTGAAAAAAATGAGATTGACTCCCTCCAGGAGGACTGGGCAAGCCCTGAAAAGCTGGCAATGGCCGTGGCTGCTCTGGAGATGCCTTCTGGAACCTTGACACTTTCTATCACCGATGAGCTGGGAAAAATCCAGGTCAATGCCCTGCTGGACGCTTATCCTGGCAACGCCTTTAATGAAAATCAACGAAAATTGTGGGAACGTCTGTTGGCTCTGCTCATTTCCGGGGACAAATCCCAGGATGACCGGGACCCAGCTGAAGTTATTAATTCCCTTAAGGACTGGCTGGACAGCGGAGATGACGATGCCGTCACCGGGGTGTCCGGTGCAGAAGCGGATTATTATGAAACCCTGGACCCTCCGGTGCACTGTACCAATGGGCCGTTGACCACCCTGGATGAACTTTATTTTGTCAAAGGGATTTCGGACAATTTTCTCCAATGGGGAAAGGCTGCGTTGGAATCTGAATCTGAATTGGAATCTGGAGCAGAACTGGGACAAATGGACGATTCCCTTGATTTAGGGCAATTCTTTTCCGTTCATGGTATGGGGGACGCCGACGAAAAAAAGGGGCGGTTTTCTTTTCCGGGTACCATTAATATCAATACCGCAGGGCCGGAGGTTCTCTCTTTCATGCTCCCCTCGGGTATGGAGGATGAGGCCTTGACCCTGGTGGATTTCCGGCTGGAGCAGGAACCGGACAGCGATGGATTCATAAATGCCCTTGACAAAGGGTGGTATGGACAGGTTATACAGTTGTCTGAAAAAGAAAAACAGGCATTTGAAAATATTGTCACCTATTCCAGCCATTTGTTCAGGGCAACCGCCATTGCCGATGTGAATGGCCATACTGTTACATTGACCGGCATCATCAAAAGGAAAAAGCAAGATAAAACAGGGGTATGGTCCTGCAAGCTCCTGAAAATCTTGGATAAATAGACATGAAAGGCTACCTGCTTGCACTGGAAATAAAGGATACTGGGGATCAGGCTGACCCCATCCCGGACAAGGACGGGATCACTGATCCAGAAAAAGAGGATTTTACACCACTTCCCTGGTCGGTGTCTGCCCTGATTTTGAAGCCCTCTGTAAAGGGAGGGCCGGTGGTCGTCAATGCCTTGACCATGGGGATGAATCCTTTTGTGGATAACGTTGCCGGAGACCCGGCACCTAGCGAATCATCCCTGGACGACGTCCTGGAAAGACTTGCACAACGGGTGGACCTCAGCGTCTGCTCCCGGGCCGTGGTGGCCATTCCCGCCTCCATGGCTTTCTTTCGACACATGGACCTGCCCTTTCGGTCCCGGTGGAAAATCGGACAGGTGCTTCCCATGGAGCTTGATGCGGTGCTTCCCCTGTCCGATGAACCCCATGTCAGTGATTTTATTTTTACGGGCCTGTCCGAATCTGACAACCATACCTTTTTAACGGCCTCCCTTTCCACCCAAATGGTGGATGCGCTGTGCAATCCCCTGGAAAAACGAGGCATCCCACCGATCTTGATTTCATCTGCCGGTTATCTGGCATCCCACCTTTTCCTTGATTCCCTGCCAGGGAAGGGCTTTTCCCTCATGGTGGAGGTAATGCCCCATTGTCTGGTAATAAACGGGGTACTTGATGGGGTGATCGTGGGGCTAAGGTCCATTGTGAGGGGGAGTAAGAAAAACAATGCCGGTGTGGCCATGGATGTGGGGCGTACGCTCATGCTGTTTCGACACCGTTTGGGAATTACCGATTCCCTTTTGGGATGTCACATTCTCTGGTCTGATGTCCGGGACAAAGAGTTAGAAGCCCAGTTGGAAAAGACCCTTGCCGCCCCTGTTGTGTGTGAAGATTTAACCCCTGTTTCCCCCTCCCTTGAAAATGGGGAAATTATTTTTGAATCCAATGCCCATGAATATATCAATGCCTTTGCCGCAGCCCGGTGCAGTGGAAAGCAGGGGTGTCTTAATTTTTGTCAAAATAGTCATGGACAGGGTGCTTTTGTGGAAAAACACATGGCACAACTGGTAATTATGAGCCTTCTGATTCTCACCTGCTTTTTTCTGGTGGTTGCCGGTGAATATATGGAAATTCGTTCCCTTGAAAATCAGGCGGCTGCCATGGATCGTCAGGCGACAACCATTTTTAAAGAGACTTTTCCAGAAATTACCACCATTGTGAACCCCTATATGCAGATGAAGATTCAAGTGCGACAGGCGTCGGAACAATCCGGACGTTCCTTAAATATGGAAAACCGCTTTGCCGCTGGTAATAAAATTACGGATCTTCTTTTTGAACTTTCCAGCCGGATTCCAGATAGCATTGATATAGAGATCTCCCGCTTGGTGTTCAATGATGGCCGCATGGTCCTTTCCGGGGATACGGATACGTATGACAGCGTGGACAAAATGAAAACGGCCATTGAATCCTCCCCGTTTTTTACCGATGTGAAAATTAGCAATGCCGCAGCGGACAAGAATGAAAAACGCATTCGGTTTAAATTTATTTTCCAGATCACGGATGAGAAAGAAAATTTATCCACGCACATAAAGGAAAACTCATGAAACAGCTTTCCACACGGGAAAAAAAGATTCTCTGCCTCGGCGGATGCTTCTTGCTGATACTCTTTGCCCTTAAGGGCATATTGCTGCCAGCCATGGCAGAAAAAGAACGGTTGGAAAAAAGGGTGGTTGCCGCTGGAAAAGCCTTACAAGAGATGACGTCTATGCAGGAGCAGTATCAACGCATGGGCTTAAATATTTCTTCGGAGATGCACCCCGGAAAAAAACGGGGGAAAGGATTTACTTTGTTTTCTTTTCTGGATCGACTGGCATTGAAAAGTGGCGTCAAAGAAAATATTGTGCATATGAAACCAGATTCTCGAAAACATGACAAGGGTGCTTACACCATTTCCATGGTGAAGGTCAAACTGGAATCCCTTTATCTAAAGGAGTTCATGGATTTCCTTTATTTTATTGAGACTGCAGGCAAGGGCGTTCATATTTCAGGGGTGTCCGTAATAAAAACCGGAAAAGAGAATCAGCTGTTGGATGCGGTGCTGGATGCCTGGATGCTGGTTTCGGAGGACGCGGCCTGATGGGTGGTAAATCTGGTTTTTTCTATGTCGTCTATACCCTTGGGGCCTTTATGTTCTTTTTGTATCTGCTTTTTCCCGGCGAAAAACTGGCCACACGGTTGTCCCAAGCCCTGAATCAATCCCTGGAACCAGTGGAGATCTCAATGGGTGATTTGCAATGGCATCCTCCTTTGGGGCTGGGAGGAGGAGGCATTGTTATTGCCTTTCCCGATAAGGGCCAGGTTGTTCTGGATCATCTATGGTTGAAACCCGTATTGACCACTCTACTTAGTGAATCTTCGGCACTTAAGTTTGATATAGAGCTCTATAAAGGTACCGCGTCTGGCATACTCAAGGCGCCCTTTTCCCTGGAACAGGGACTGGGGACAGATTTTAAATCGGTCCCCAAGATGCCATATCTTGTGGATGCTCAGTTTGATGATATCAGCATTGAAGAATTTCAATATGCAACCGGGCAGGGGAATTTTACGGTGTCCTGCCTTGCCGGGGGCAGGCTTACCCTTTCCAGAAGTCCAGACCGAGGGGTGGGGGGCACAGGAGAAATAAGGATTTCCAACTGTGCCATTGATATTACCCACGGGATTTTGTCGAGCATGGGCATCCCGGGAGTGAATTTTGTAACCGTAAAAATAACATATCGCCTGGAGGATAATCGTCTGGAGGTCCTCGGATGCCGGGCCACAGGTCCTGAAATGACCCTTACGGTGTCCGGGAAAATCGCACTGAATTCTCCATTGTCAAAAAGCCAGCTTGACTTAAAAGGGCGCTTGCAACCCGATGCCGGTTATCTTTCAGGATTATCAAATTTGCCACCCATGGTATCCGGTCTTCTTGGCCGGTTCAAAGGCAAGGGTCTTCCCTTTAAGATTAAAGGCACCTTGGACAGGCCTGGGGTGACACTATGAAAAAAGGGTTTGCACTGATCTATCTTATTTTGTTGACGTTGCTGGCGTTCCAGGGGGTGCGGATGTTTTATGGCCAACTGGATGACAGGCACGTGTTTGTAAAGGTTTCCCAGAATGTTGGTGTGCCCCTTCGTGATACCGGAAAAGAGACAACGGAGAAAAAATCTTCCAGACAACATTATGCCCGTATTGAAAAACGAAATGTTTTTAAGGCGGCCTTGGAGGAAAAAAAGGAGGCCTCTTCACCTAGGACTGACATTCCTTTGGTGGAGACCCTTGAAGAGACCAGTCTTGACTTAAAGTTACTGGGTACAATTATCTTGGAGCCCCAGGGAGGCTTTGCCATTATCCAGGAGGGCCGTAAAAAGAAACAAAAGCGTTATCAGCAGGGAGATACGGTTCAGAATGCCCTGGTCAAGGCGGTGTTGCGGGAAAAGGTGATTCTTTCTTACAAGGGACGGGATGAAGTGCTTTTAATGGAGCCAGCCAAAGGCTCTGCTGCACCGGGTGGGCACTTATCTCCTGTCAGATCCAAAAAGAAGCCTGGTGAAAAGACTTCCCTGAGTCGTTCCCTTGTGGACGAGGCATTGGGGAACATCAATAAGCTCATGGGGGATGTCCGGGTGAGGCCTCATTTTTCCCGGGGAAAGCCCGACGGGTTATTGCTGTATGGCATTAAAAAAAATTCCCTATTTCAAACCATGGGGTTGAAAAACGGGGATATCATCATGGGGGTTGATGGCAAAGAAATTGAGAGTGTGGAGGATGCCTTGACCTTTTATGAACTATTGAAAGATTCATCGGATGTGAATGTGCAGATCAAACGACGGGGAAAGACAAAGGAGATTCAATATCATGTGGAGTAGAAAAAAATCATTACCCGGTCTGCTGATCATGCTGATGATTTGCCTGGGAGTGCTGGTGTGCCAGATCCGGGATACCTCCTGTGCCCCCTCCGAAGCTGGCCAGGGGGATGATAAACTGGTCTCCATTGATTTCAGTGATGTGGATATCAATGTATTTATAAAGTTTATCAGTGAACTTACCGGAAAAAACTTCATTGTGGATCGGCGGGTCAAGGGAAATGTGACCATCATCTCTCCTTCAAAAATATCAGTGAAGGAAGCGTACATGGTGTTTGAATCGGTCCTGAATATCAATGGTTTTTCAACGGTGCAGGCAGGGCGTGTGATTAAAATTGTACCCTCCCCCGATGCAAAATCCCAAAATATTGATACGGGGATTCGAAGGGCCGGGGATATTGCCAGGGACAGGCTGGTCACCCGTATTATTCCGTTGAGATATGCCGATGCCAGTGACATAAAACGCCTGCTGACCCCCCTGGTGTCCAAGGGCAGCATTATTTTGTCTTACAAAGATACCAATACCCTGATTATCACTGACACCCTTTCCAACATTCAGCGGTTGTTAAAAATTATTTTTGTTGTGGATGTCATGGGTATTGGAAAACAGATTTCAGTGATCCCAGTGGAATATGCCGATGCATCAAAACTTGTGAAAAACCTGACCGGTATTTTCACGGCCCGGAGCCGGGGCGAAAAGGGGAAAACCGATCCAGACATGGTGGTGAAGTTTGTTGCCGATGAAAGAACCAACGCCGTTGTAGTTCTTGCCAGTGAAGTGGAAACGGACCGGGTCAAGAAATTGGTGGCCCTCCTGGACCAAAAGGTACCCCGGGGGGATGAAAAAATCCGGGTGTATTATCTGGAGCACGCCGATGCCGAGGAACTTGCCAAGGTGCTCCAGGAAATTCCTTCGGATAGCAGCAAACAGAGCGAAGGCAAAAAGCTAGCTCCCCTGGTGTCCAAATCTGCCAGAATTACGGCGGATTCGGCCACCAATAGCTTGATTATCATGGCGGAAAAAGAGGATTATCCGGTGTTGGAGGAGGTCATTTCCAAGCTGGATATCCCCCGTTCCATGGTGTACATTGAGTGCCTGATCATGGAGGTAAATGTTGAGAATGGGCTCAATCTGGGCACGGAGTGGCGTGTGGGGGAAGAGATTGACAGTGGTGAAGGTGTTGCCTTTGGGGGGTACAGCGGCAATAGTTATTCAAACTTTAACAGCCTTGCATCCACAGGAACCCTGCCATCGGGATTTACTGCGGGGATTATGGGAAAGATGATTACCATTGGCGGCATTACCTTTCCCTCACTGGGGGCCGTGATCCAGGCCTACCAGCATGATTCCAACGTTCATATTCTTGCCACTCCCCAGATCCTGACAACGGATAATGAAGAGGCCACCCTTACCATTGGAAAGAACGTACCCTATCAGACCCGGTCAGCGGCGGAAAGTGGCACGGACACTTACAGCTCCTACGAGTATAAGGATGTGGGTATCACCCTGACAATCACCCCCCAGATCAGCAAGGATCGCCTGGTACGTCTGGATGTCTACCAGGAAATAACCAAACTTGACAACGCCAACGAGGAGAGTAACGATAGACCCACCACCCTGAAACGAAAGATTGAAACTACCCTTATTGTGGAAGATGGTCACACCATTGTCATTGGTGGCCTCATCGATGAAACCCTTTCCCGATCGGAGTATGGTGTCCCCTGTCTGGGGGGAATCCCCTGGCTGGGTTACCTTTTTAAAACGGTGTCCAGCGGGGCAGACAGAAGCAATCTCTATCTGTTTCTCACCCCCCGGGTGGTGAAAAACCCCTTGGAGGCAAAGGAAATTTATGATGAGAAAAAAGAGGAGATTGATACCATTAAAAAAGGGGATGTGAAATTGTATAAAGGGGGGGGACTCTCCCCGTTGGAGTAAATTATGATCAACCGGTTTATTGAGGTGGCGTCGGAGCAGACAAGCCTTTCTTCCACTGACCATGAAAAAATAATAGCCATCCATGGGGAACATAGAGCTGATTTTATCCCTGCTCTGCTGGAGTCAAAATTGATGGTGGAACAGGATATCTTAAGGGTCATGGGTGAAATGTATGCCATGCCCCTTGTAAAAAATCCGGTGCCTGGACGGATGCCCCAGGAATTCATCTCCCGGGTGCCCATACAGTTTCTAAAGGCCCATTGCATGATACCCCTGAAGGGTGAAAAAGACGCCATTCAGATTGTCATGAATGATCCGATTCACTTGCCTGTGGCCGATGATATTGCAGGGATTTTGGGGTATGGGTCATACCAGGCAGGGCTCTCCATGAGAAATGAGATTCTATCTGCCATCAATACCCTGTACGATCAGGAGACTGATAGCGCCAGTCAGTTGGTGGAAGACATGACAAGCAACGGCTCCAGCATTCTCCAGGAGATTGAAGAGACCACAGATCTTCTGGATGACACCAGCGACGCCCCGGTGATCAAGCTTGTGAATCATATGATCTCCCAATCGGTGAAGGCCCGGGCCAGTGATATTCATATTGAACCCTTCCAGGACAGCATTAAGGTCAGATACCGTATTGACGGCATATTGTATAATATGATCTCTCCCCCCCGGTGGATACAGTCGGCCCTTGTGTCCCGCATCAAGGTCATGGCGGACATGAATATTGCGGAAAAAAGGGTTCCCCAGGATGGACGACTGGATGTTCGCATTGGGGATCAGGAGATTGACATCCGGGTATCCACAGTGCCCACCTCCTTTGGTGAACGTCTGGTGTTGCGGCTTTTAAATAAATCCCGGGCATTATTGGAACTATCCCAGTTTGGTATTTCTCCTGAAAATTATGCCCTTCTTAATAAATTAATCCGTTTAAACAACGGCATTGTATTGGTGACGGGTCCCACGGGCAGTGGAAAGACCACCACCCTTTATGCCGCGCTGAGTGCCATTAACTCGCCGGATAAAAATATTATTACCATTGAAGATCCTGTGGAGTACAAACTCAAAGGCATTGGGCAGATCCAGGTGAATCGGAAAATCGGGGTGACCTTTGCCAAGGGCCTGAGATCCATTGTGCGCCAGGACCCCGATGTTATCCTTGTGGGGGAGATTCGGGACCTTGAAACTTCCCAGGTGGCCATCCAGTCTGCCCTCACCGGTCATCTTGTTTTTTCCACCCTGCACACCAATGATGCCCCCAGTGCCGTCACCCGCCTGGTGGATCTGGGGGTGGAACCCTATCTTCTCACCTCGTCGGTGAAGGCCGTGGTTGCCCAGAGACTGGTGAGAACCCTGTGTCTCAAATGTCGAGAGCCCTATTCTTTGGGGGAGGGAGATATAAAGGGGTTTCGTATTAACCAGACAGATCTGGTGGGAAAGACGGTTTACCGGGCCGTGGGGTGCCCGGATTGTTTTGATACCGGGTATTCCGGACGTCAGGCTATATTTGAGATCATGGAAGTAAATGATGCATTAAAACTGGTGATCCTGTCCACCTCCGATTCTAATGCCATTAAAGCTGAGGCCCTGGAACAGGGGATGACCACCCTGCGGCATTGCGGCATAGAAAAGCTCCTTGAGGGTGTAACTACGGTGGAAGAGGTGATGCGTGTCACCCAGGATTAGGAGTTTTCCTTGACGTTTCATGAACCATTCCGAACACCCCAAATTAGAATTGATGCTTAAATGCTTATATTCTATGAGAATTATGATACAAATAATAAAATGTGATCCCCACTATGAAAATACGCAGATTCTTTCCCCACAGAATCAGAAATTTGAAAAAAGAGTTTTTAAGGGGAAAGTGAAAGGCTTTTTTTTTGTTTTGCTGCTGCTGCTCCTGGCAGGCTCGGGGTTTGCCTGGGCATCATCGGACACACCGGAATCAAAAGAAGCTGCAGGTGTGGGGCAGTTGTTTCATTTTTATAAGACCGTTATCTCCGCCACCGACGGGGACCGCTGCGGCATGTCCCCTTCCTGTTCTTCCTATGCCGCCCAGGCTTTTAAAAAACATGGTCTTTTCATGGGGTGGATCATCTCCTGTGACCGTTTGATCCGTTGCGGTCGGGATGAAACCCGTCTTTCTCCCCACGTTCAATCTGGCAAAAGAGTATTCACCAAAGATACCCTGGAAGACAATGATTTCTGGTGGTATCCCGGCAAATGATACGGGATGATGCGGTTTTTTACCTGCGGTGCAGGCAACTGGGAAAAGGGGGATGCCATTTAACCTCTGCTAAGGAGTTAGTCAAAAAGAATGCACCCAACCTTGAAAATCGTTTATGACAAGAAAACAATATGCCCTATGAATGCTTACATGGGACTGAAAAATTGTGTTTTAATACTGGTCGCCAGTGTGTTTGTTTCCGGCATGATGCTTCCAAACTGCTGTTCCGGAGAAGGATTGATCATCACCGCAGACATGCAGTATGAGTATGTCTTTGCCAGTCAAAAAGAAGCCGATCATGAAACCGCCATGGTGGAATGGAAACGGTTTATTCATTTTTTCCCTTTGGACCCAAGAATTCCCACTGCGCAATTTTATCTTGGAATGTCCCTGTTCCATCTTAAAAAATTGGATCAGGCCCGGGCTATATTTCAATTCCAGCGGTTTCCTTATGTGGGTTCTTCAGAAAACATTGAATCTTTTTTCATGCTCAGCCAAACTTTGCTGGCCCAGGGGCGGCCAGGGGGGGCAGAGCGGGTTTTGCGTGATCTTCTTTCCGAAAATAATTCTCCTGAAATAAAGGACCGTGCCTTGTCAGCCATGGCATGGATTTATCTTGACCGAGCCGCCAACATGGAACCCGGTGCGCTGGAGCGGGCAGAGGCTCTTCTTTCTGACATGTCTATGGCTGGGGAAGGTGTTTTCCATGCCCAGGAAATAAAAAGGGCAGTTGAAACCATCCTGAAAAAGGAAGATAAATCCCCATGGGTGGCAGGGACTGCCGCCCTTGTGCCCGGTGCCGGATTTGCCTATTGTGGGAGATATCGTGATGCCCTGGCAGCCTTTATCATCAATGCGGGATTGATATTTGCCGCCCATGAATCCTTTGACGATGGAAACAATGTACTTGGGGGGCTTCTCTGTGTGCTGGAATCCGGTTTTTACGGGGGCAGCATCTATGGATCCATTTCCAGTGCCCACAAATATAATCGTTCACAAATCCGGCGGGGCTTGAACACGATCCGGCACCTGGATTCCCGCTATCCCCTTGGAAATGTATCCATAGATTTGGGCTTGAACAAGAAACTTGGGCTTGAGCTCTCCTTTCAGATTCCTTTTTAGCTTGTGTGAACAGCAACCCAGATATGGGTTATGATCTGTTAAAAAATAAATGGATCCAGGTAATTTGCCAGAAGAAACTAAGGGCTTGGTTTTATTTTGACCACTCTGGGGAGAGTCGGTGGATAAAAAAAGCTTCCCCTGTTTTTTACAGGGGAAGCTTGGTTTTGAATACATATTTGGAAATTAATTATTTATGATATATGAATTGTTCGTGATCATGGGACGCAGGTTATTCCATAATGGTATTAACCGTCTTATCAAAATCAGCTTCCACCTTTCCAATAAACTCATCCCAATCAAGGCCATACTTATAAAATGCCATGGACGCCAGTTTTTTGGTTATAATGGTATTTCTATAGGCCACCATCTCCGAAGTGCCGAGCAATGCCATGATATTGTCTCTCCCCAGCTTGGCAATGATCATGGACGGGATATAATGTTCCATGATCTGCCACACCAGTTCCTCATTTTCCAAAAGGGTTGAGATCTTATTTTCAAAAATATCCTGCAACTTAAAGATCTGCTCACTGGTCTGTTCTGAAAGATTGAACAGGGGAATCAGAGGATCGGCCTCATGGATTTTAATGAGCATGCCGGTTTCCAGGCAGGAATATTTTTCCACAAGTTCAATGATATCACGGATCAGGCCCCACCGGGTGGCCTTGTCTTCCAACAGCCTTGTTTCATAATCATCGTTGAACAAAAATCCTGTCAAGACCTCGGCAATGGAGGAGCTGAATACCCCGCCCTTGTTGGCGGTGGTGTCCTTGATTTCCTTTATCTTTGAGGCCGTGGCAATGTGTCTCCGAGCAGAGTCATCAAAAAAGACGTTGGCCCCTTCTATAATAAACCGAAGTTCCTGGAAATTATTAAGAAAGTCATGAACATTGCCATGGTTGATGGTGTCCTTGAACCCGCCGCAGGGAATAAAGGCTTCAATGTTGGCCTGTTCAATAAATTTCCGGTTTTCCCCATCGGTGAGAAAGGTTTTGTGGAAAATGGTTCCATCTTCTATATAGGTGCCGTCGGGAAGGGTAATCTCTTTGGCTCCCAGGCGAACCATAAATCCATTGTCACTGAGTTTGTCCGTGGGATAGGCAAGGGAGTTGGCCCGGGGGGACGTATGGCGCATGAAGGCGATTTTCATAAGCTCTTTTTTGTCCAGTCCCAGGGGATCAAACAGAATGGAACCGCCATCAATGAGCAGGCAGATATTACCCTTATAACACTGGATCTCATTGGCACCCAAGTCTCCGTCGGGTCCGCCGGTGATCATGAGATTTAGGTCTTCTTCCTTGGTATTATAATGCTTAATTAGGGTGCGGAAGGCCCCCATGACACAGGTGGTGGTCATGCCGCTTTGTTTGATGTGTCCCCCAATGACATCGTAAATTTTTTCCATGTCTGTGGTGGTGACAATGGACTCTCCGTCAACCTGCAACTCAGTACCTTTGTCTTTTTTGTCCAGGAGCCCGAACAGCTCTCCGGTTTCCAGCATGCCATAGGTATCATGGGGAATGCCGAAACTTTTTCCCGTGGTGATGGTGCGCCAGTGTTTGTATCCCCGTTCTTTTGCCCGCAGGGCCACGGCATCCATCAGGGGGGCTGTCCCCTCGTCCGGTCCGAAAAAGATCATTTCAGGATGGCCCAGGTAGTCCACAACATGTTTTCCGGTGAGCATGAGATCCATGATGCCTTCGGTGTAGTCATATAGGGCATCCATGCTGCATGTGGCATAAATGGAATGGGGAACCACCACGCCCTTGGAGCCACTTTCACAGATATCCTTGTGTTTCAGTCGTTGGGCCTTGGCGCCCAGGGCATAGTTGAGCATTACCACATTGTCAAGCTCTGCGGAGTGGTTGGCCGGGGAGACCCGGATCAGGCGAAGCCCTCCCCTGGCAATGTCTCCGGCTCTCAGATGGGTACCGCAGGCATAGTGACCATTGACATAGAATATGCCATACACCGACTGACTGAATACAATGGGATCCAAAATGGTATTGTCCAGGCGGAAGGCATAGGAGCGTTTAATATCCTTGTAGAAATTGGTCTTCAGGGTGCTGGTGACTATTTTAAACATGAACCGGAAAATCTCATACCCCAGATTAAAGTCAATGAATCGTACGGCAATGAGTTTCTCAAATTCCTTGAACTTTATTTCCAAGGCATCGGCGGAGAGCCGGTTGTTCCGGGAGGGATTAAAACGGTTCTCAAAAAGGGTGTAAAGAAATTCGATCAGATCGGGATTCTTTTTGGCCGTCTCAAGGATGGTTTCATAAACATAGGTGGACTTGTTGGCGTCATGGATTCTGCCAGCATAGGCCTCTTTATGATCCGGACTGATGAGGCTGGACATGATCTCCCGGTCCACCAGATTCTTGCTCTCTTTGAAGATGAACATGTGGGTGAAATCAACGGCATTGGCCCCAAAGAGCATCTGTTTAAAAGAGAGTTTACCCTCCACATAAAGGTCGGTCATGTCGGTGATGCTCATGGCCAGGTAGGCATACAGATCCTTGAGAAGTGCGGTCTCTTTTTTTCTGGACAGCTCCCCCAGGGTGTACAGGGAACAGATGGAAGAGGGGGCCTGGGATTTACCACAATAGGGTTCCCAGTAAGCCCGACCCAGGATCAGATCGTGGTCCCGGAACAGTTTGCGCAGTACCGGCAACTGGGGCATTTCAAAATCGCTGTTGAACATCAGGCGGGTTTCGCCGGTTTCCGGTAGATTAAACACCTCAATCAAAGGGGAAATAGCCTCTTCAGATTCCCTTAGAATGTTCTCGTATCGTTGACGGGTGACAGCAGGGGTGTCCTTGTGGTCCCCGGAAAGATGGTAAAGAAATTTTGAATCATCAAAGGCTGTTTTCTGGTAATCTTCAACGGTTTCAGGGCGGATAATATAGGTGTAATAGTTGCTCTCAGGGGAATAGTAGTACTCCCGGCGTCTGCCGGAAAGAAAGGGAGCCAAAAACGCTTCCATGGAGTCCCTTGTCTCTTCGGTGGCAATGCGGACCCGTTGGATGTTGGTGCCCTGCTCAAGGTTAAAATCAATATGGGCCACCCGTCCGGACAGCCCCACACACCCATCCTGGCACTTAACGCTCAAGGCAATGGAGGAGAGGATATGCCGCAGGGACTCTTTGGTGATGTTTTCAAAGAAATAGTTGGGCAGTGCAAGCTCACTTACCAGAATGCCCGCAGCCATGTTGATGGCCGTTGAGGTGATTAATCCTTCAGAGGCAAGGTCAATGACCGTTTCGTACAATACCCCGGGATCAAGGTTAACATTTTTTGCCTGGTTGATGATGTAGGTGCCTTCGGAAATGGTGGTGGGACAGCTGGCCAGTTTTCCCATACACTCTTTTTGTCTGATCTTCATTTTCATCCTCGTTGATAAAAAAATTAAAATGATCACACTGAACACGTTTTTTAAAAAACTTTATTTTTGGGTATTCTTCAATATTATTTCAAAAACACGTTTCATTTTTTTGGGATGATTCCCCAGAAAATGGGAGCTTTCATCCCGGCAAATATGAACCGCCAAATGAAGAATACCTGTTTTTGAACCGGTGCAGGTACAAAAAATGGTGTCATTTTTTCACCCCTTATATACGCCATTGTAACACAAGGGGAGGGGACACCGATTTCCAGAGCTTGGGGTTAAGGCTGGCCATTTGGGATGGGATCATGAACCGTCCAGCAGGGTCAACATTAGAACCAAGCACAACTTTTAACATATCTGCACTCTGGTGTTTTCTATAGAGGCTCACCTGTGATGTCAAGTAAATTAGTGGAGAAAAAAAAACTATTGTGGTACAGATATTCAAATGGTGTGATCAAGACTTGATGATTCAATAAATATGAGAAAAAGAGGTTCCCATGGCTGAAAAAATATTAATCGTTGACGATAACGCCGTTAACCGAAAACTGTTGATCATGATCCTTGAAAAAAAGGGCTATCGTCTCTTTGAGGCCCAGGATGGGGAAGAGGCGGTATCCATGGCCAGAGAGATCCTTCCCGACTTGATTTTGCTGGATGTGATGATGCCTTTGAAAGATGGATATGAGGTGTGTCAACAGTTGAAATCTGAGGAGCAGTTTGCTGCAACGCCCATTATCTTTCTGTCCGCCAAAACCGAAACCCAGGATAAAATAAAGGGCTTGAATCTGGGGGGCAGTGATTATATGACCAAACCCTTTGACCAGGGAGAGGTCCTTGCAAGGGTAAATTCTCAACTGGAGATTCGCCGGTTGAATCAGAATCTCATGGATGCCAATAACGCTTTGGTGGAAAAACAGAAACTCATTGATGCCGATCTCAAGGCAGCCGGTGCCATCCAGCAAACCCTTTTACCCCATGTGATCCCGGACGTGGATTCTCTGGAGATTGCGTGGAAATTTATTCCCTGCCAGGACATTGGTGGAGATATTTTTAATATTTTTCGCCTGGATGAATCCCACCTTGCCATATATATGCTTGACGTAAGTGGGCATGGGGTTCCTGCAGCCATGGTGGCGGTTTCCGTGTCCCAGATGCTCTTTCCCCATGCGGGATTTATTTTAAAGCAAATCATTGCATCGCCGCCCTATTATGAAATCTCTTCTCCGGCGACGGTGCTTGAGGAGTTGGATACCCTCTATCCCATGGAGCGGTTTGATAAATATTTTACCATGAGCTACATGATTCTGAATATTAAGACCGGGGCCATTCTTTACAGCAATGCAGCCCATCCCCATCCTGTTATTGTCAGAACAGATGGTTCCACGGAATTTTTGGATCAGGGGGGAACTATTATCGGCATGGGAGGGGTGATGCCCTTTGACGAGGGTCGGGCCATATTAAATCCCGGAGATCGGCTTTTTCTGTACACCGACGGAGTTCCGGAATATCAGGACAAAGAGGGTAACTTCTTTGGTGAAAAACGGTTCTTCAATCAGCTTGTTGCCGGTATGGGGAGTCCCCTTTCCCATACCCTGGATGATATCCTTAAGGGGGTTAATACCTTTGGGAATGGGCTGGCGCCCAATGATGACATTTCCCTTTTGGCTATTGAATTTAAGGGATAGGACGATTCATATCAAATAAATTTTCCCGCAGGATATGAGAATTCATTGGAAATATTTTTTAAACAGGCTCTGATTATCGAGCAAGAGGATCATTATGAATCAGAAAAAATCAGGAGCTGGTGGAATTCTGGAACATTTGGGCAAGCTATTGCTGGCAATGGCCCGGAATACCATTGCCGCAGGGGTGAGCGGGGATGTCCCCGCCCCCATGTGCAATGAGCCGTCTCCGGCGTCGGAAGCAGAGGCTCGGCTGCTTGATAAAAAAATGGGGGTTTTTGTAACCCTCCACCACCGAGGGGAACTCAGAGGATGTATCGGTACCCTGAAGCCGGTGTCATCCCTTGCAAAGGAGGTCGTTGAAAATGCCCGGCATGCTGCCTTTCATGACCCCAGATTTCCGCCCTTGACCCAAAAAGAATTTTCAGAAATTACCATGGATATCAGCGTGTTGACGTCACCCAGTGCCATGGACTATACCGGGCCGGAAGATCTCAAGAAAAAACTCAAACCCGGCATCCATGGGGTGATTCTTGAAAAGAACGGGGCCAAGGCAACTTTTTTGCCCCAGGTGTGGGATCAACTCCCGGAACCGGACATCTTTTTAGAGCACCTGTGCCGCAAGGCAGGCTTGTCCTCCCATGCCTGGAAAGACAGCGATATTGTCATTCAGACATACACGGCTCATTCCTTTAAAGAAGAGGGTCTTTAACTCAATCCTTGTTGACCAAAGTTTTCAGAATATCTTCCTTCCCCACAATTCCCACCACTTTACGATCCTGGACCACAGGTATGGTGTGAAAATGTTTTTCCACCATGAGCATTGCAATATCACTGATAGGGGTATCCGGTGCCACGGTGACGGGATCTGCCACCATGGCCTGGGCCACGGTGCTTGCGGCCATCTTTTTCATTTCCTCATCCATTTTTTTAGATGACGACAGGGGGATAATACCATCCAAAAAGGTGAGAATGGGGGGTAGAGATATATTCTTTTGTTGGAAGATCAGGTCGCTCTGGCACAAAATCCCCTTGAGTGCACCGCTTTCGTCCACCACGGGCACGCCATTGATGTGGTTGTTCAGCAGAATTTCCACGGCCCGGCTGATTTCGGTGTCCGGGGTTACTGAGATTATCTCTTTTTCCATGATTTCTTCGGCGGTTTTCATTGTTGACCTCCCTGGTGATTAGGTAGAATTCGGTATCTGAAAATGCCGACAGCAGTCTCCCGGCACTTGCCCGTCCGGAACATCGTGACCTAAATTGGTAGAACTTAGGCCCAATCCTTTTTTTTAAAGTATATACCTTTGATTGGGAATCCGCAATTGAAGACCCTTAATTCTGGTCTTGGTGATCCAGAAATTTGTGGAACTCCAGGTCATAAATATAGAGTAATACCAGGGTCAGGCCAAATACCATGGGGCCGTAGAGAAGGCCAGTGAGACCAAAGTAATTGATACCCCCCAGGATGGAAAAAAAGATCAGCAGAGTGCTCATGTCTGCCGATCCCTTCATGAAAAGGGGCCGCACCAGGTTGTCGATCATCCCCACCACCACCACAGACCATATCACCATGAAAATCCCATAGTGCCAGGAGCCTGAAATAAAAAGCCAGATGGCCGCTGGCACCCAGATCAGGGCCGTGCCCACAACGGGAATCAGGGAGGCAAAGGCCATCATCGCCCCCCAGAACACGCCGGGAAGGCCACATATGGTAAAAGCAATGCCCCCGGCAAATCCCTGGGAGGCAGATGTAACCAAGGTACCCAGCAGGGCTGATTTTGCAACGGCCTTGATTTTATTTACCACGATTCTTTCATGGGCACTGGAAAGGGGAATGAGGTGGGCGATGTATTGGAAATTTTTTTCCTGGTCCTGGATGGCAAAGAAAAACACAAAACTCATAAGGAAAAATTTTCCCACCACCGATGTAATGTTGCCGATGATATATGTGCCCTGATTCATCAGCAACTCGCCCGCATGGGAGGTGATGGTGATCATGATTGAGTTTAAGTCAATTTCCTTTAACAAGGTTCCTTTTATGTAGGTCTGGGACAGGGCCATTATTTTAAATACAAATGGGGTCTTGGCCAGTTTTTCAATGTTGCCCTGGGCCACCCATTGGTTAATGGAATTAAAGGAGAGGATTCCCTGCTTGATTACGGCCAGAAATACCAGGGTCAGGGGGATGATGATCACCATGATCAGCAAAAGGCAGGAGAGCAGTGCGGCTGTTTTTTTCCGCCCCTTGCATCTGTTTTTTAACCATTGGTATACGGGGTTTAATAACACCGCAAGGATAACGGCAATGATCATCGGATCAAGATATTCCTTTATCATCTGGTAACTTAAAAAAAGTGTCATGAACAATAATAAAAAAAGAAAATAATGGGCAATGGTCAAGTGTGAGTTTTGGGGGTGATGGGGGTCCAAAATGCATCTCCTTTGTCAAAAAGTGTGGCCAGGGCCATGGAGATACGTTCCACAGCCAGGGGAATGTTCCAGGCAGTCTTGTTGCGGGTTCCCACGGGGTTGGAGCCGGTACGGATCTCCAGGAAAGGCACCCCATAACGGCATGCCACCTGGGCGGCTGCCATTCCCTCCATGGCCTCCATGATGGGGGTGTAGGCCCGGGACAGTTGGGTAACCGTAGCCTGGGCCGCGGTGATGGTGGAAACGGTGATAAAGGGGCCGGAAACCACTGGGCAAGCCGGGGGGTAAGAAATTCCCATTGGATTTATGCCCGGTAGAAGGGTGCCTGACAAAAAACGTTCAGTAATTTGCGTCCGGGCCCTGTTGATAAGTCCCGGGTGCATGGCCAGCTGCCCGTCGCTGCCCTCCAGGGGGGTGCCGGTGAGGGAAAAGGGCAGGGGGTGAAGGGGAAATCCCTGCCCTGGGTTTTCCACCCCGCAGTGGATATTGGTTTCTGCTGTGGCAAGCCCAATGCCTCCCATGGAAAGCCCTCTGCCGTGGAAAAAACCGGCAATGCCCGTTTGGATGAGCAGTCGGGGCCGATGGTGGCCCATGTGGTTGCCCAGAGCCAGGGCTGTGTTCACCATGCCGGGTCCTGTGATGATTACCTGGAACCTGATGGTGGCAAGCCGGGCCGTGATCACCGGAATCCCCCCGGGCAATCTCTCCTGGTCCTCCCGGGTGGACAGTGCCAGAAAGGGAGCTATCTCCATGGGGGTTGCCACGGCAATGAGAAGATCAGGTGTCATGGTTTTTTGCGTGTTGGATCTCCTGGAGCATACCCTTGATGGTGGCTGTGTAGTCCGGTGTCTTGAAAATGGCGGAGCCAGCCACAAAACATTCTGTGCCTGCCCTTGCCACATCAGCAATGGTATCTGGAGCCACACCACCATCCACCTGGATAATTGCCCGGCTTTTTTTTGCTTTGATCATATCTGCAAGGGCTTTGATTTTTTCAAGACTTGAGGGGATAAAGGACTGTCCCCCGAACCCTGGGTTGACACCCATAATAAGAACAAAATCCAGGGAATCCAGGACCCATTCAAGGGCGGAAAGGGGGGTGCCGGGGTTCAGGGCCACGCCTGCCTTGATGGGACGGTTTTTATCATTTTTCAACTGGTTTATTAATTGTACGGTTCTGTGAAGGTGGGTGCATGCTTCGGCATGGACACAGATAAGATCTGCCCCGGCAGCGGCAAATGCCGGGATCATCTGGTCTGGACGTTCAATCATGAGGTGGACATCCAAGAGCAAATCCGTGGCCCGTCGACAGGCTTCAACAATGATGGGGCCATAGGAAATGTTGGGGACAAATTGTCCATCCATCACATCAATGTGGACCCATTCGGCCCCGGCGGCTTTAATCTTTGTAAGTTCATTCCCAAGTTGCGTGAAATCTGCTGATAAAATTGACGGTGCAATAATGGCCATTTTGAGTCTTTTCCTTATTTTTCAATTCGAAATTTGGCATCCTTCATATGAGCCCAAAAATACTTTACAGTCTTCTGGGAAAAAGCCCCCACAAATGTGGAATGCTCCAATAAACTGTAGGTATTTTTGAAGGATGCCCGAAATTTAATTATTTTATTTTTGAATCGTCGGGGCATCACCATGGCATGTCATGATTTGTTGGTGGGCCTTAGGGTCTGTTTGAAAATTAACCATCTATATATAATATTTGTTGCCCCACTGGGGTGTCTCCGTCAGAGACTTTTGCATGGTTTATTTTTTAACGGATACTTATGACTTTTTTCGGTGCAGGGCCACGGCAAAAAAACCGTCCATGTCCAGCTCATCGGGCCAGGTGCAGAACATTCCCTCGGATGACACAGGTGCCAAATTGTGGGAATCATGGCCTGAAGCCGCTTTTACGTCAATGGTAAAATCCTTTCTCAGAGCCAGGAAATCCTGTATCACCGTTTGGTTTTCTCGAGGTTCACAGGAGCACACCGCATAGACCAGGGTGCCGCCAGGGGCCACAAGATCCGCCGCATGGAAGAGCATTTTCTCCTGTCTCACGGCAAGCCTGGCAACATCTTTTTTGGTCCGTTTCCACTTGGTGTCTGGATTTCTGCGTAATACCCCAAGACCGGAGCAGGGTGCATCCACAAGCACCCGGTCAAAGGGGATCGTAAACTCAAGGGTTTCTGGTTTTAGCAAATTGATCTTCCGGGTGGAGACCATGTCAATGCCCAGACGGTCCATCTCCTGCTCTAACTGATTGAGTTTATTGGGGTCGGTGTCACCTGCCACAAGTTCTCCCTGGTTTTCCATGAGCTGGGCAATGTGTCCGGTTTTTCCCCCAAGGCCAGCACAGGCATCCAGGATACGTTCTCCAGGTTGCGGGTTCAAGAAACGGGCCGTTACCAGCTGGGCCGCTTCATCCTGGACCTGAAATTCACCTGTTTTGAAAGCGGGCAGTTCGTGGATGGCCATGGCAGGTTTTTTAAGGCTTATCCCCACAGAACTTGATGGGGTCTTCCATGCACGGTTTACATGGGGTAAAAGTGTCTCAAGTAAGTCATCCCGGCAGGTTTTAAGGGTGTTCACACGCAGGGTAATGGGGGGGATTCTATTAATGGCATCCCCCAGGGCCAGTGTCTTTTTCATGCCGAATCGGGTTATCCATCGCCTGGCAATCCACAGGGGAAGTGACTTTTCCACTGAGACAAACAGTTCTGGAGTGGCATTCGGGTCTGGGGGGGCAATGGTCTGCCAATGGGTGGATGCCTTTCTTAATACGGCATTGGTAAATGCTGCAGCGCCTTTATGGATATGAAATTTTGCCACAGTCACCGCTGTGTTAACGGCAGCAGAGGTGGGAATTTTATCCATGTGGATGATTTGAAAAAGAGCCATGCGCAACAGCCACATCACTTCGGGGTCCACCTGTTTCAGCTTTTTCTGGGAAAAGGGGGCAATGATCCAATCCAGATGCCCTTTCCATCTCAGGGTGCCATGGATGAGGGCGTTGGCCAGGGCCCGGTCCAGCTTTGTCAGGCTTTCCAGGGGAATCGTAAATTCCTCCAGGGTTTGGTCCAGGGTCTTTTGTGAAAGCGTACACTCTTTCAATACCATCCATGCCAGTCGGCGGGGCTCATGTTCCACTGTAATGTTGTTCTCCATGTTTTTGTTTTTATATGAATCTCCGCTCACATGCTGATATTATTAGAGTTTCATTTTTAATTGTGACAGGCTGCCCTGTCATGCGGGTTTTATAAGAAAATGAGGCACCAGAGTACCCACAGCAGAGTCCCCGACGTTCCCGTTCCGGGCAGGCCAGTTGCCGGGGACGGCATAGTACTATTTTCACTCTTTGTTGTGTCGCTGGACAACATGACCGTTATATGAAAAACACCCGGTATCCAATGGGTTTCCGGGTATTTTAAAGGGTTTCTTGAAAGATCTGTGTGTCAGTCAAAATCAGCAAAACACTCTCCGGTTTGGAGTTTGTTTCCCCGGAGAAAATCTTCGGAACACAGGCATTTACCCGAGGCCCCCTGGAGTCTTAAGAT
>Ga0307987_1000569_pt1 | contig 21813 bp, 19 predicted proteins | sample EllFjometagen181_FD_203157 | JGI IMG/M metagenome (GOLD analysis project Ga0307987, IMG submission 203157) | Marine microbial communities from Ellis Fjord, Antarctic Ocean - #181 | ecosystem: Environmental > Aquatic > Marine > Unclassified | place: Southern Ocean | collected 2014-10-08 | reverse complement strand
TCCGGCAGTTTGACATAGGGATCTATTAAAAGGGAAGCCAGATCATATTGCAGCGGGCCTTTTCTTGCGGATTGAAAATCGATGAAATAAATTTTATCATGATGTATCATGATATTTTTAGATTGCATGTCCCGGTGCATGAGACCGTCAACGCAATGTTCCAGGGCATTGTCGGCAATAGTATCAAATTCATGGGCATAGGATTCAAATGTATCCTCTCGCCCAAGAAAACCTTGAATAAATGCCGTCATGAAATAGGCACATTCTTTTTCCAGGATGAGTTCCTTTGAATAGGCGGTTGTCTGGCAGGTCCAGCGGGTATCAAAATTCTGGAGTCCGGTTTGGGAAAATTCAATGAGCCGGTCAATGACCTTTTTATAAAGTCCCATGAGAGTTGCGGGGTTTTGGGTTTGATGAACCACCGAGGCAAGGTGGACATCGCCTAAATCTTGCAAAGCCACCTGGCCGGAAAGGACATCATGACCCAGTACTTTTGGCACGGCAATTTTTTGGGATACCAAATGAGCGCCGATGCTGACAAACGCCTGAAGCTGGGAATGATTTTCACTTTGGGCAAGACAGATGCCATGGTCCGAGAGAACCAGGGAACGCTTTCCATGGCTGGCCCTGTACCAGTTTCGGTCAGACCCGTCTCCTGCAATGGGAGTGATTAAAATTTCATGGAGCCTGTTGGTTGGAAGACCAAAAAGCTGTCCGGTGAGGCATTGTTGTGAAGTTTGCGTATAGGCGGGAATTGTACCGATATCTCGCCAGTAAATAGGATCTGTCACATGGGCTTTTATTCTTTTTGTTGGGCATAAATTCTTGTAAACATCAATGCTGGAAAAAACCATAGGATCCCAAACCCCTGACATATCTGCCATGGGCATATCTGCCATGGGCATGTGGGCGTAAATGTCCGGGGATAAAACCTGAACGCCGGTAAAGGCAAGTCCTTTTCCTATTGGTGCATTAAAATTTTCAATAAACCCTTGTCCATCCACCCGGATCTTGTTGAATTCCGGACAATCATGGAGCACCAGGGTGGCCAGTGCCTTGGAATCGCGATAGGATGCCAGATGGGATTCATAAACCTGTTTAAGATCAATATTACAAATAATATCTGCATTGATCACAAAAAAAGGTTCTTTGTCCATAAATTGCCGGGTATTGGCAATGGCGCCGCCGGTGTCCAGAATCTTGGGTTCGTACAGAGTCTGGAGTCTGTTTTTGAATCGGTGTTGCCGGACAAAGGCCTCTATTTGTTCATGGCAGTGGTGGGTATTGATAAAAATTTTATCACATCCGCAAGCGATCAGTTGTTCAATGGCAAGGTCCAGTAAAGGACGCTGGTTGAGTGTGAACAACGGTTTGGGGATGCTGTTGGTATAGGGCAGTAATCGTGTGCCTAGTCCTGCGGCAAGAATGAGCGCTTTCATTTTCCTAGGAAACCGTCAACCGAATCAGGCGGTCAATAATCTCTTTATATTCATCAATCTCAATCTGATCCTCTGATCCATTGATCCCGTTTTTGGCAAAATAAGTGGCAGCATTTCGATAATTGACCAGGGACAAGGATTCCTTGAAAGAGATATTATCCCGTTTATAGAGTTTGCTGCCAAATGCCTGGATTTTCTTGGTCTGCTCCTTTGCATCATATTTGTCTGTTCGTTCCTTTTCAAGAAAGAGCAGGCAGGTTTTATAGGATTCAAAGAAGGGAAGCAAAAAGGCGGCAAACCATTTTAGTTTGCGAAGTCCCTGGGAGGTCAGATTCAGCATGTCTGCCTGGGTGGGGTCGGGTACCAGTATGCCTTCATTGATAAATCCCTTGAGACATTTTGATATTTGTTCTTCCGGGGTGATCTCTTCGTCAAAGGAAAATTCATCCGTAAACAGTTTTTGCAAAAATTTATACCGTATCACCAGGTCGGGCAGAAAAAATTTAATTTGATCAACCTCTAAAATGGACATGGCGGTGTAAGCTGCTGGCACAAAAAAACAAATGGCCGAGTTTTTATAATAGTCCAGAATGGCCCGTTTGTTGTGTTTGACAATAAAGGTGGTATTGTCGGAAATATCTTGTTCGTCTTCGTCTGCACGCTCAATAAAATTTCTGGAGATAAAATTATGGAGAACCGTATTGATTGCCTGATCCGGGTCCATGATAAGGGTGTCGGACAGATCCACCTTGTTGAAAGTCAGAAGGTTCATATAGGTGTTGACCCGTTCGATCATCTGTTTTTTAACAAAATTATTCTTGGCGCCATTGAGGATTGCAGAGGCAACAATGCCATGGGGGGTTACCAGGGAATTTTCATTTATGGAATTGATCAATTTGTATCCAAATTGTTTTACAAACTGCAGATACTCCTGATCAGTGGCCCTGGACAGATCAATATTTTTTTCTTTTAAATAGTCCTTTAAGGACAGGGGCTCATCAAATTTAATATAGACCTTCCCATATTTTTTCTTTAAAAATTTTCGGGTATTGAGCAGTCCCTTCAGGGTTTCAGGGCTCTTTTTTCCCCCTTCAATCTCCTTTAAGTAGGCGTCTTCTTCAAGAACCCTGTCATACCCAACAAATACCGGGACAAAATACAGGTTGTCACAAGCTCCGTTCAGATAGGCTTTGATGATTAAGCCTAAGCCCCCGGGTCGTGGGGTCAGCAGTTTCCCTGTGCGGCTTCTGCCGCCTTCGATAAAAATTTTAAGATTAAATCCCTCATAGAGTAATTTTTCAAGGTAGGCAGCAAAAATTTTTGTATAGAGCTCAGCCCCCTTAAAGGTTCGTCGTATGAAAAAGGCACCTCCTCCCCTGAATATGGGACCCAGGGGCCAGAAGGACAGGTTCTTTCCTGCGGCTATATGGGGGCAGGGCATATTGTTCCTGAACATCACATAGGGCAGGAGCAGGTAGTCCAGATGGCTTTTATGACAAGGGATCAGGATCAGAGGGGCTTTTGTTGATTTTTCCCGCATCCGGTTGATTTCGTCCTGATTGATCACCAGCCCTTCAAATAGATTTTTAAAAACCCAGGTTAACAACAAATTCAAGAAATTAATGGCCCTCAGGTTATAGTTGGCCGCTATTTCCTTGATATAATAGGCTGCTTTTTTATTGACTTTGTAGAGGGGCATGTTGTTTTTACTAGCATAATCCGCCAGATATTCCCTAAGAGTTTTCCGGGTAAGGATATCTTCGGTAATTTCCTGGCGGGATTTTAAAACAGGGCCGGTAATACTTTTCCTCTGGCGGTTTAAAATATCCACCAAATGGCTTCTTAACCGGTGGGTCTGGAATTCTGCATCCAGGCCATCAATTTCCGGACGGTTGATAAAGGTCTTAAGGTTCACGGGGGTTGCTACTGCCACCCGGATTTTTTCAGGATGCCGGATCAAGGTATAGATCCGTTTGATCAACCCTGGATTTTCATGGGTTCCAAAGAGGATATCCCCAAGGCCGGGATCTTTATGCATGGGCTTGGTTACATAGATAATATCTTCAGGCACAATGACCACACAGGTATCTGTTTGCCTTTGAAGCTCAATCAGAAGAAAAAGAGGATCAGGGGTGGATTTAATAAATCGATTGTAAAAATCATCTTCTTCAATAAGCGAGACAAACCCGGCACGATTATTTTGGAGTTCTCGTTGGGCAAACCCGGATGTATAGATGTCCTTGACATGGAAGTGATGGAGAAAATAATCCAGATGGGACAATAAAATTCTTGCGGCTCTTTTTAGGGGTAATAGGAAAAAAAATCTGAAATCAAACCCAAGTTCGGGAAAGGGAAGATCAAGGGCTTTGAGTCTTGTATGGAAGTATAAAAAATCAAATATCCGTTTGTTTTTACTGGCAAATACAACAATGCTGTCGGGTTCAATTTTCTTTATTTTATCCAGGTTATGATCATCAAGATTGAGCTTTGTGGCCAAACGGGTAATGATTTTTTTAACAATATAACTTTGATTTCCCGGGTAAAGACTGGCGGAGTAATTCTGGGTATCACCCAGAAGACAATTGATATATTTTCGAAGCCTGGCCCTTGTATTTGGCACAAGCCCCTTAATTGATTGAAACAAACTCATGGAATATTCCTTCTTTGTTAGACCTTTAAAAACAAGATATTTAAGGAGTTTATTCTTATCAAAACTTGGGGGTAATGGCAATCTTATTATTCATTCCACGGGTGCAAAAACCGAATGATTAAATCTTGAAATCAGCTAGTAACAGGTACCTTTCCCCCCTGAAACAATGATGCCAAAATAGCCTTGATTTAAAATTTCCCCTGTGCTATTTTTCTTCATCTATTAACAATCGCATTATTTGTTAAATGGTATCATAATTTATTAAAGTTGCATAAAAAAGCTTAAGGAGAATATTTCTATGAAGACATTAATTGGTGGAGCTATTGCAGTTCTTCTTGGAGTCGTTGGTTTGGCGGTTTGGTTTGGTGCATTTTTAAATCTTCTCGCTGGATGTATTCCACCAGTGCTCTTGTTGGGGGGTGGTCTTGCCCTTTATCTTGGATTTGATGAACTGAAAGATTCCTGGAAAAGTGACGAAGGTGTTGATTCACCGGTTGATGATGACAAAGCAAAAATCGCTGAACTTGAACGAGAACTCAGTGATCTGAAAAAATAAAAAATATTTTTTTGAGATTTTGGATTTAAAAGGGCTGTTTTATGACAGCCCTTTTTTTATGGCAGAGGTAGCAAGAAAGTCTGCCACCTCATTCTCTTTTATGCCGGCATGACCTTTTACCTTGATAAATTCCAGGTCTTTAAATTTTTGGGTCAACCGCTTAATTTCTGATACCAATGCCTTGTTTGCCTGGGGTTTCCAATTTTGTGTCAGAACCCCAATGGCATAAGCTGAATCTGAAAAAATACGCACGGGCAGGTCATACCGTTTTAAATGGGAAATTGCCACTTTAATGGCAGACAACTCTGCCACGTTATTGGTGGCTATTCCAATACTTTGGGAAATTTCCTTGCGGTTTTCATGGTAAATCAAAAGAGCCCCGATGCCTGCCGGACCGGGATTTCCCGAGGATGCCCCGTCTGTATATATGTGGATACAATCATCAGGGAGCTTAAGGACATCCAGCAGTGCCGATTTACCGACAGGGGACCTTGCTTTTTTCTCCCCGGCCGGAACAGCCTTGTCCAGGGGTTCCAGGCTTTCTTTTTTTATCCAGTACTCATAGTCTTGTTTTAAATTATATTTTATCAGCACCTTGTCGTTATTTTCTAAAACAATCTCATCTGAAGTGAAGGCAACCCAGACCTTGTTGCCTTTAAAACTCATTCGTTTCCAATTATTTTCAGGGGGATCACTCTTTGTCATATTACTCCCGGTCATATCAATTTTTAGGTGTACAGATAGTCATTTTTAGAAAGAGAGATAAATTGGTCCAACTCTTCCTGCCAATGGGTTTCAAGAGCTGTTATATCTTCCATTTTGGTGATTTTTTCCCTGATATCCCGGCTGCCCAGAATCAGGTCAATGGGCATTAGCTCATACTCGTATTCATAGGGAGGAAGCTTAAATTCAAATGCGTCGGGGTGAAATTTAAGGATAAGCTGCATCAGGAGAAGGGATGCCAGATAAGGTTTGAACTCTTTTCTTGAAGTAATATGGATGTGAAAGCCGCGGCAAACCTGTTGCTGCCATTTGCCCGAGGTGGGTTCAAAATTGATGGGCCGAAGAAAAGCGCCTTTAATTTTTTTACTAGCAATTTGCCCGATTGCTTCGGTGTCCAGAAACGGCGCGCCAAATTGCTCAAAGGGAAGGGTGGTTCCCCGGCCTTCGGAGATATTGGTGCCTTCGAAGATGACCTGGCCCGGATATACCATGCAAGACAGAGGGGTGGGCAGATTGGGAGAGGGGGGTAACCAGACAAGACCTGTGTCCTGCCAGTACATGCTGCGTTTCCACCCCTTCATGGGAATAATTTTCAGATCACAGCCAAGATTAAACTCCCGGTTAAAAAACTGTGAAATTTCCCCAACGGTCAGGCCGTGGCGCATGGGAATGGGGAATCGACCCACAAAGGAAGCATATTCGGGATCTAAAATATTTCCTTCCACCTGAAGACCGCCAATGGGATTGGGCCGGTCCAGGATCACAACGGTTTTTTTAAGCTTTGCCGCCATTTCAATACAATGGGAAATGGTATATATAAAGGTATACACCCGGGTTCCCACATCCTGGATGTCTACAATCAGGGTGTCGATTTTGTCAAACATTTGGGGTGTTGGAATCCTTGTTTCGCTATAAAGGCTGAAAACAGGGATGTTTAAGCCTGGCTCCATTCCATGGTCCGATTCAATCATATTGTCTTGTTTCTCTGCATAAAAACCGTGCTGGGGGGCGAACAATGCTGTCAGTTGACCCGGAAACAATCGGTTGATAATCTCCAGACTAGGGGTAAATGCTTTGTCCACCGAGGCTGGATTTGCCAGCAGCCCCAGGCGCTTGCCCTTTAAATATCCAGGGGGATTTGTTTTCAGGTTTTCCAGCCCGGTCATCACCGTATGGGTCATATTCCCTCTTTTCTTTTTTTTCCATTAGTTTGGGTTTGGGTTAAGAATTAATTCCTACCATAGTTGTTGACAAAAATTCAAATCCTAACTAAATATTGTTTCTTTTACCATGAGGAGATATGGATCCATGAAGTTTAAAATCAGTACCTCGGTTGAGACTATCAAACCCTATGAGGCGGGTAAACCCTTAAAGGAACTGGAAAGGGAATACAACATCACCAATGCCGTAAAACTTGCCTCCAATGAAAATGCGTTGGGTTTTTCCCCCAGGGTGGTTGCGGCAGTTAATGAAGCCCTCTCCAGTATGAACCGATATCCGGAACCTGTGGCCCATGGGCTGTGCAAGCTTCTGGCCAAAAAATTTCAGGTAGGTGTTGACACTATTGTCCTGGGAAATGGATCCGATGATATTATTGCCCTTTTGGCCCATGGGTTTTTAAACCCGGGAGATGAGGCGATAATGCCCTTACCCTCCTTTTTAATGTATGAGATCAGTGTCAAAACCGCCAAAGGGGTTCCTGTCATGGTCCCCCTTAAAGACTATACCACAAATTTGGATGAGATTGCCAAAAGGGTGGGGCCCCGCACAAAAATGGTCTTTATTACCAACCCCTTTAATCCCACTGGCAGTACAATTACCAAAAATGACTTTATTTCATTCTCAGAAAAAATACCCCGGGATGTGATCATTGTGGTGGATGAAGCCTATATTGAATTTGTCCGGGATGAATCCGTGTTCAACTCACTTGATGATCCCTTAAAAGATCCCAGGATCGTCACCCTGAGAACCTTTTCCAAGGCCTATGGCCTGGCAGGTTTCAGAATCGGATATGGGATCATGGACAAGGAGGTGGCGCAAATTTTAAATCGGATTCGTCAACCCTTTAATGTGAACACCATGGCCCAGGTGGCTGCACAATCAGCACTCCAGGATGAAGAATTTTTAAACAAAAGCATCCAGGCCACCCATAGGGGAATTGATTATCTTAGTTCTGAACTGACCAAAATGGGACTTAATTTCCTTCCCACCCAGTCCAATTTTATGATGGTTGATTTAAAGACAGATGCCACCCGTGTTTTTACAGCAATGCTTGGCCGGGGGGTGATTGTCAGGGCTTTGAAATCCTATGGGTTTGATACCTTTTTGCGAGTGAATACCGGAACCCGCGAAGAGAACCAAATTTTTATCAGGGCATTAATACAGGTATTGGGAAAATAAATTAAGTAGTAAAGTAATATAAGGATATCTCATGAAACATCGAATTATCACCATCGACGGGCCGGCAGGCGCAGGGAAAACAACCATCAGCAAGCTTTTGGCTAAGAAATTGGGATGTGTCTATGTGGATACCGGTGCCCTTTACAGAGGCGTTGCCTATGAAATAAAGAATCAGGAGATTGACTGGGAAAGTGATGTCTGCCTTGAAGCATTTCTCACGGGTCTGGATTTGAATTTTAACAGGGTAAAAGACGCTCTTTTGCTGACCTCGTCTAAAAAGGATATTACGCCGTATATCAGGACACCTGAGATTACAATGCTGGCATCGGCAAGTTCTGCAAAGCCTCAGATAAGGTTGGCATTGCTTGATATCCAGAAAAACATTGCCCAAAGCCAGGATGCCGTATTTGAAGGCAGGGACATGGGTACGGTGGTTTTCCCCGATGCCCCCTTTAAATTTTTCCTCTTTGCCGACCTGTCTGTCCGGGCAAAAAGGAGATATGCCGAGATGCCACAAGCACAAAGGGATATTAAACGAGTACAGCAGGATATGGAAAAAAGAGACACCAATGATTCCCAACGAAAAGAAGCCCCCCTGATGGCAGCACCCGATGCCATTAAAATTGATTCCTCCTGTTTAACCATCCCGGAAGTGGTGGATAAAATCTTAAATTTTATCCAGAAAAGATAAAAGTTAATAGAATTGACTTGATTATTCTACTTTGACTTGGTATAAAGGCAAATTGTACTCGAATTCTCTTTGTTCGAGGGGGTACGGGTGCAAAAAAATTCGATTAAAGGGGTATAATATTAATGAACAACATTGCTGAAGAAAACGAAAATCAACCAATGAATACAAACGAATTAGAGACACAGGAAACAGTATCTGAGCCCGGGATGGGAATGGAAAACATTACCGGCGAAGAGACCATGGAAGAGCTTTTGGGCATTTATGAATCCAGCCTTAGCAAATTTGAAGAGGGACAGGTAGTTACCGGAACTGTTATCTCCGTCGGCAGGGAAAAAGTTCTCGTCGATGTGGGATATAAATCTGAAGGCCAGATCTCTATTCATGAATTCATTGATGAGGAAGGCAATATCAATGTCAAGGTCAATGACAAATTTGAGGTAATGATTGAAGTATGGGATGAGGAAGAGGAAACCGTTCTTTTGTCCCATGAAAAAGCCAAAAAAGTTAAAGTCTGGGATGCAATCAAAGAAATTTATGATGCAGACGAGACCATTGAGGGTGTCATTACCAGCCGAGTCAAAGGCGGTTTTTCCGTTGATATCGGTCTGCTGGCATTCCTGCCTGGTTCCCAGGCGGACTTGCGACCCATCCGTAACATGGATGAAATGGTAAACAAGACCTATACCTTTAAAGTACTGAAATATAATAAAAAACGAAATAATATCGTTCTGTCAAGAAGGGTTCTTCTTGAGGCAAAAAGGGATGAGCTGCGAAGCACTACCCTTGAGACCATTGAAAATGACAAGGTCATGGACGGTATCGTTAAAAATATTACAGAATACGGTATTTTCGTTGATCTTGGCGGTGTGGACGGACTTCTGCATATCACAGACATTTCTTGGGGCCGGGTTAAACATCCCTCAGAGCTTTTCTCAGTCGGTGATAATATCACGGTAAAAATTCTATCCTTTGATTTCGAAAAAGAAAGGGTATCCCTTGGTATGAAACAGTTGACGCCTGATCCATGGACAACAGCTGTTGAAAAATATCCCATCAAATCAAAAATAAAGGGCAAGGTTGTCAGCCTCACCGATTACGGTGCCTTTATTGAACTTGAAGAGGGTGTTGAGGGATTGATCCATGTATCTGAAATGTCATGGACAAGGAAGGTCCGTCATCCCTCCCAGATGGTTGCCGTTGGAGAGGAAATTGAAGCGGTTGTACTGGACCTGAAACCCGATAACCGCAGGATCTCTCTTGGTATCAAACAGACCGTTGACAACCCTTGGGAAATCATTTCCCAGAAATACCCTGTGGGAACTATTATAGAGGGTAAAATCAAAAACATCACTGAATTTGGCCTGTTCATCGGCATTGACGATGACATTGACGGTCTGGTTCATATTTCTGATATTTCCTGGACAAAACGGATCAAGCATCCGTCTGAAGTGTACAAGAAAAATGATACCATCCAGGCAGTTGTTCTTGATATTGACAAATCCAATGAAAGATTCTCTCTGGGCATCAAACAGACCCAGGCAGATCCATGGGAATCCGTTGCAGAACGCTATGAAGTGGGTAAGGAAATATCCGGTGTAATCACCAACCTGACCGACTTCGGTGTATTTGTAGAATTGGAAGAAGGAATTGAAGGCCTTGTTCATGTTTCTGAAATCAGCAAAGAAAACATCAAAAGTCCGAAAGAGCATTACCAAATTGGAGATACCATTACCGCCAAGGTAATGAATATCAATTCCGATGAAAGACGGATTGGGCTTTCCATCAAACGCCTTGAAGAAGATGATGATGACAAGTATCTTGAAGACTTTGCAAAGAATATGAAACCTGCGACCTCATCCTTTGGTGAACTCCTCAGGAACAACATCCAGGAGCAGCTTGAAGCCAGTAAAAGCCAGGAAGCTACTGACACCGAAGAAAAAGACGAAGAATAACGCAAAATGTAGTTAATTACATTTTCAATATCGTAACGGGGCCGGGTAAAGAGTGTTTTACCCGGCCCTTTTTTTTATCAAAATATTTTGAACCGGTTTTCCTTAATGGAACTCTTTAACTCTATACAGGATATTTAGCTATGTTTTCACGACGACATCCGTTTTTATTTTTTCTCACCATTATGTCCTCCTGTTTGACCCTATTTTTTTTAGGGTTTGTCGGGCTGGTTCATGTCAGTTCAAAAATAATGGATACTGGGTTTTCAGACCTTCCGGGGGATGAAAAGGGGAATATAGGTATTGTGGAAGTGGTGGGTCCCATTATTTCATCCAAAAAAATCATTGAGGATATAACGACCTTTCGGGATAATGATGATATCAAAGCCATTGTTATCAGAATCGACAGTCCAGGAGGGGGGATAGGTCCTTCCCAAGAAATCTACCGGGAGCTTATCAAAACCCGAACCCAAAAAAAGGTAATCACTTCCATGGGGTCGGTGGCAGCTTCCGGCGGGTATTATGTGGCGGCAGCTACCCAGGGGATTGTTGCAAATCCGGGGACCATTACCGGCAGTATCGGTGTGATCATGGAATATGCCAATCTTATGGAAATTGCCAAAAAAATCGGCATCTCCCCTGTGGTGATTAAAAGCGGAGAGTTCAAGGACATGGGATCTCCCCTGCGGGAACTCAAGGACAACGAGAAACAGATTTTCCAGCAGCTGGTGGATGAACTTCACCTTCAGTTTGTATCCGATGCGGCCAAGGCCAGAAATATGGACATTGCCAATATGGCAAAACTGGCCGACGGCCGGGTTTATACCGGACAAAAAGCACTCACTCTCAAATTGGTTGATCGCCTGGGGAATTTGGATGATGCGGTTCAGTGGGCCGGAGAATTGGCACAGCTCAAGGGTAAGCCGGTGCCTGTTTATCCGAAAGAGGACAAGATGACATTCATCCGAAAACTGGCCGATACCCTACTTAAAGATATCAACATCTCCGGCGCCATATCGGATAATTTCAGGTATGTCGTCAATTAGAGAGATCACCGATGACGGGGCATTCGGAACAGGTCCCCCGTCGATAACCGCTTCAAGTCTGTTTTCAAAGTAGTCGTGGAGAAGAGAAGGGTCTTCAAATATATTCCCGTTTGGATCTGTGGCAGAGGTGGAGATGATGGGATTGCCCAGTTCCTTGGAAAGAGCCAGGGCGATTTGATTATTCGGCACCCTGATACCCGCTGTTTTTCGTTTGGTCAGCATTATTTTGGGTACCATTCTGGAGCCGGACAGCACAAAGGTATAGGGGCCTGGCAATAATCGTTTCATATTCCGATAGGCAAAATTTGAGATCTTGGCATAGGTGGATATGTCTTTGAGGTCCGGGCAGATAAAACTGAAAGGCTTGTTTTTGTCCCTTTGTTTAATCGCATATATTTTTTCAATGGCCTTCTTGTTCATGATGTCACATCCGATACCATAATAGGTATCTGTGGGATAGGCCACAATACCGCCTTTGCGTAGAATATCTACCACCCGCTGTATTTGGCGTTCCTGGGGGTTATCGGGATTTATTTTTAATAACATGCGATTGTCATACCCCTTTTTTTACCATTTTTATTGCCAAAATCTGCCAGCCATTATTCTAAGAATCAACAAAGGACAAATTATAGGTAAAATCAGTCAGTGTCAATCAAATCATCAATTTTAGTTCCAACCATTGTATCAGGTTGGTATTGAATCAGATTAGAGAAATACGCTAATCCCCAAAACTTATTCCCAAAGCCCTGGCTGTCATCACCAGCTCCCCTGCAGGATCTACCCTGCGTATTTTATTGATGGCATCCTTGAGGGTGACCGGCCCCATCATTCCATTTTCTTTTAACGCCACCATAAACCCGAATTGTTCTCGGGCAATCATTTGGAATGCGTGGACACCAAACCGGGTGCACAATTGTCTGTCCCACTGTGTAGGCTGGCCTCCCCGCTGCAAATGGCCCAGCACCACACACCGGGTCTCTTTTTTGGATCGATTTTCGATTTCGGCTGCCACCAAGTGTCCGATCCCCCCCAGGCGTGCTTCCCTGTCGGTTCCGGTTTTGTTTGATGTGACAAACCCCTGGCCCTCAAGGGTCACTCCCTCTGCCACGATGACAATGGTGAAATGTTTTCCTTCGGCTTCCCTTGCCTGAATTTTTCGTTGAATCGCATCATGGTTAAATTTAATCTCAGGGATTAAAATTACATCTGCCCCTCCTGCCAACCCGGCATAGGCCGCAATCCATCCGGCATACCGGCCCATGACCTCCAGGACCATAACCCGATTATGGCTCTGGGCTGTGCTGTGCAGGCGATCCAGGGCATCCACGGCACAGGCCACGGCAGTATCGAAGCCAAAGGTTGTCTGGGTGGCATCCAGATCATTGTCAATGGTCTTGGGAACCCCCACAACGGCAAATCCCATCTCAAACATTTGTTGAGCAATGGTAAGGGTGCCGTCGCCGCCAATGGCAACAAGGGCAAAAAGACCCAGGTCTTCAAAATTAGTTTTGGCCTGGTTTAAGATATCTTGGGGAACCTGTCTTGATTCTCCGTGTCCTGTTTTTGCTGAAAATTTGCCGCTGTTAGCCGTGCCCAATATGGTGCCACCCCGGATGAGCAGACCGTCCATATCTTTGGTTGCCAAAGGCATTACCTGGACCGGGGTGAGCAGTCCGTCAAACCCGCCATGGATTCCGAAACACTCCCAACCGTTAAGGGCACCCGTTTTTACGATGGCCCGAATGACCGCATTCAGACCGGGGCAGTCTCCGCCTCCGGTTACAATTCCGATTTTTTTTGTCATCCATGTCACCTTGTACGATAATAGCGCAATTTAGGGGCTCATTGTATTTTTATATTCCCTGGAAAATATATCATAAAATAATACTTTAACCCATATCTTTCCTTCTGAAATTATGGCCATGGAGGGATTGTGATTTCAGGAATTATTGCGTATGATCTACGGTGTTTTAAAAATTGAGAAAAAGAGATGGTAGACCCATTTTATGGAAATGATATGAACATATTTAATAAAAAAAAATGGCATATTCTCCTGGGAATTATGCTTGCAATTTTTCTTTTGCTTCAGGTGGGGCGTCTTTTTTTCAGGGAGCAGGAATAGATCTTTTACCGGGCAGCCCTTTTTTAACCGAGTTGAACAGCAGGCCGCTTCCGAACCCTCTTGATATACAGGTCATTGCAGGCACGGTCAGCCCCTGGTCAGAGGATAGAATACCGACGTTTACCCACGCCCTGAATAAAACAGTGTTTGACAGAATCTGTAGCTTATGATACTTGTTCAAGGTTTATAGTCCTTGAATAAAAGGTAAAAAAATAAATAAAGATACCAAAGAAGCACTTTGGTATCTTTGATTTTATAAATTCAAAATAACAGGATTTTTTATTATGATTTGTACTACAGTAAGAGAAGGTGATGATTGTGTATTGATGACTGCCAAGGGTTGTGGCTATAATGATGGGCATTGCCTGCCGATAGTGGATGAATGCAATGGATGTCAGAGAGCTTCTGAATATAAGACCGGCATTTATTGTACCGCAGCACCGGACCCGTCACTCAAGTGGAAAAATGGAAATTGCAACCTTGCAACCCATATTAAAGCAGCGGTTGCCGCCAAAAAACAGAAAATCAACCCGATCAAGGCATCCAAGAGAAGATAATTTTATATATCGTTGTCGTTTATATAAACTCTGTGGTTTTCCTGATGTAAGAAGGCTGCAGAGTTTTTATTTTTTTACAATGCTGTACCTGTGTTTACCCCATAAATATTGTTATTAAACCCCTATCCCAAACGAAAAGAATAAATAATGAATGCCATTGCAGAGGAACTTAATAAAACGATCATAGAGTCGAATCCCCATATTTATGACATGCTCTCGGATATGGGAAAAGCATTGTTTTTCCCAAAGGGTATTTTAAGCCAGAGCGCTGAAGCCAAGGTAAAAGCCGATAAAATTAATGCAACCATCGGTATAGCCAAAGAGGGGAACTCTGTTTTAAGCCTGTCATCCATTACCAAATACATAACGGGAATTGAACCCGATGAGTATCTGCCCTATGCTCCCTCCTTTGGGATTCCAGCCCTGAGGGAAAAATGGAAAAAAGGGTTGTACACAAAAAATCCTTCCCTTGGAAATCAGGCCATCAGTCTTCCGGTTGTCACTTCGGGCATCACCCACGGGGTCAGCGTATTGTCCGATGTTTGGGTGAACAAAGGGGATGTCATTGTGTTGCCGGATATGATGTGGGGCAACTACAATATGACATTTTGCGTGCGAAATGGCGCTAAAATCGTTCACTATAAAGCCTATGACGAAGGCTTAACAAAGTTCAACATTGATTCCTTTGAAGCGGTTATGCGCCAGCAGGCACAAGAGAATGATAAGATTATTACTATTTTAAATTTTCCCCACAACCCCAGCGGGTACACCCTGAGTAAATCAGAGGCCCGGCGGGTGGCCCAGATTCTCATTGAACTATCCCAAAAGGGTACCAATGTGGTGGCGGCCTGTGATGATGCCTATTTTGGTCTTTTCTTTGAAGAAGAAACCAGCAAAGAATCTTTGTTTGCAAAGATTGCCGGCAAAGACAAACGGCTGTTGGCTGTAAAACTGGACGGCGCCACAAAAGAGGACTATGTATGGGGGTTTCGGGTGGGGTTTGTCACCTATGGCATTGCAGGAGACAAGGATATGGCACCGGTGCTTGCGGCTTTGGAACAAAAGACCGCCGGGTGTATCCGGGGGAACATCTCCAATTGTTCCCATCTTAGTCAGACCATTTTGCTCAAGTCCATGTGTGACGACAACTATGATGCCTTGAAACAAGAAAAATTTGACCTGTTAAAACGGCGGGCCAAAAAAATGAAACAGGTCCTTCTCGACCCGAAATATGCCGATGGGTTTGAGGTGTATCCCTTTAATTCCGGATATTTCATGTGCATCCGCTTAAAAGATGTCAATGCGGAGCAATTGCGGCTCCATTTGCTGGACAACTATGGTACCGGTCTCATTTCCATTGGCGAAAAAAATATCCGGGTGGCGTTTTCATGCCTGGAAGAAAAAGATGTGAAAACGCTTTTTGATATCATTTTAAGCGGCATTAACGATCTTCGAAAAGGGTAGGCATGAATATCCGTCAAAATGCCAAGGCAACAGAGATTGCGGTTGCAGGAAAATGGCTCTTCTATTTTGTCCTCATCGGTATCATTGCAGGGCTCGGGGCCGTCCTTTTCCATTATTTGTGCGGTCTTGGCATGCATTATTTTCTAGATTTAATGGCAGGGTACAGACCTGGAGAGCCGGCAGGGGAACATCTGCTGCTGCCCCATACACAGACCCCGTTCAACCGATGGATATTATTGATTTTACCTGCCGCTGGCGGTCTTTTGTCCGGATGGCTGGTCTATACTTTTGCACCGGAAGCCGAAGGCCATGGGACCGATGCTGCCATTGACGCCTACCATCACAAAGGCGGACATATCAGAAGCAGGATTCCATTTATCAAAACCATTGCCTCCACCCTTACCCTGACCACGGGAGGATCCGGCGGCAGGGAAGGTCCCATCGCACAAATAGGTGCCGGATTCGGCTCTTTTCTGGCCACCAAGTTGAAACTATCCGAACGGGAACGGCGGATCATGATGGCGGCCGGCATTGGTGCCGGTGTCGGCAGTATCTTTCGTGCCCCCCTGGCAGGTGCTTTATTTGCTGCTGAAGTTCTTTACCGGGACCCGGATTTTGAATCGGAAGTCATTATTCCTGCGGGGATTTCTTCGGTGGTGGCCTATTGCACGTTCTGCCTGACCTTTGGCTGGGGCTCTCTGTTTGACTCGCCGGGTTTTAAATTCCAAAACCCCCTGGAGCTTGGGCCCTATATGGTGCTTGCCGGTGTTCTGGCCCTGACTGGTGTCTTGTATGTAAAAGTGTTTTACGGGGTGATTGATCTATTTAAAAAGCTACACGTTCCCAACCATATAAAACCGGCCATTGGCGGTCTTTTAACCGGTATCATCGGTTTTTTTCTGCCCTACACCCTGGCTTTCGGGTATGGCATCGCCCAGGATGCAATCTTTAACAAGGTTGCCATTCCCACCCTGATTTTTCTGGCTATCGGTAAGATATTTACCACCTCTTTTTCCATCGGGTCCGGGGGAAGCGGCGGGGTGTTTGGTCCTTCCATTGTCATTGGCGGTGCCATGGGAGGAGCCGTTGGTAAACTTTTCCACATGCTCATTCCCACCATTGTGACCCAACCGGGCTCCTTTGTGATTGTGGGCATGGCCGGTTTTTTTACAGCCGTCTCCAACACCCCCATCTCCACTATTATTTTTGTCTCCGAGATGACCAATTCCTATCATCTATTGCTGCCAAGCCTGCTGGTCTGTTCCCTGTGTTATCTTTTGGCCAAGCGATGGACTATTTTTGAAAATCAGGTCAAATCAAGGATTGATTCACCGGTCCATGCTGGTGAGTTCATGATGGACATTCTCCAGACCATGAAGGTGGAAAATTTAACCCCCCTGATAAAGAATGTAAGGTGTGTGAACGAAGACATGCCCTTTAGCGAATTCAAAAAAATCTTCCAGACCACCAAGCAGCATTATTTCCCGGTTATGAATGGCAAAGGTGATTTTTCCGGAATTTTTTCATCCACGGATATCAGGGAGGTGATCTTTACCAGCCACCTTGAAGACCTGGTGGTCATGAAGGATATCATGATATCAGATATCATCACCACCAGCCCGTCTGAAGATTTAAACACCGTACTCTTAAAACTGACCCAAAAAAATATTGATGCCTTGCCGGTTGTTGACAAAGAAGACCACGGAGTTTTCCTGGGGCTGATTTACAGGCGGGATATCATTTCCCATTATAATGATCACGTTAAAAAGATCCGTGATCATGAACACTAAAAAAAGATCACGACCCACAAAAGATCACAAGTAGTTCACCTGCTTTAAAAATAATCCCTTCGCCGGGGCTGTCTTGCCTGCAAGTTTGCGGTCCCTGGCCATTAAAATCGCTTCAAATTTTTTGGGATCAATTTTTTTAAGTCCCACATCCACCAACGTTCCCATTATATTTCGCACCATATTTTTTAAAAATCCCGAAGCGGATATTTTAAATACCACCAGATCTTTTTGAAAGGGGGCGGCCCCAGCGTCAAAGGATTCAACACGGGCAAAGAAAACTTCCCGGATGGAAGAGGTTCTGGGACTGCCGGTATTTTCAAAGGATTTAAAGTCATGAACACCTGTCATCAAATCACAGCATTGGTTCATCAGGGCAAGGTCCAGGGGCTGTTTAAGGTGCCACAAATAGGCATCCCCAACGGCACAGGGATCTGGCCGATTTAAAATGTAATAATTATATTCCTTGGACCTTGCCTGGTACTGGGCATGAAATGTGTCCTCTTCAACCGAACACCCACGGATCACAATGGTTGATTTTATGAAAGAATTGAGCCCTTTTTTCAACACCAGGGGATCCATTTGGGTCCGGGCATGGAAATGGGCCACCTGGCCCAGGGCATGAACGCCGGCATCGGTCCGTCCGGAGCCGCGGATGGAAATTTTCTGGTTTAGAATATGGCCTATGGCAGACTCTAGTTCTCCCTGGATCGTTGTTCCTTTTGGTTGCCGCTGCCACCCGAAAAATAAGGTGCCGTCATATTCAACAATCAGCTTAAAACAGCGTTTCATTGTCTTCCCGGTTATTAAAATTTTCCATTAACTTTCCATTGGCCTTTGAAATCTGATGGGAAAGGTCCATGGCGGATGTTGCCCCTAAAATTTGAGAATAGCGTAAATATAATTTTTTATAAGCCATGGCAATGGCTGCTTGCATATCCAGGCTTTTTTTTGTAGGAAAAATTAAAACAGATTTCCCCTTGGCTTTACGGGCGACCAACTTTTTTTTTGCCAGCGAATCGATAAAACGGGTGATGGTGGAGGGGGTCAGGCACAATAAGCAGCTCAATTCCTTGGGACCGATCCCCGGCGTTTCAAAAACCAACAGCAATAGGGATGCATGGGCAGGAGAAAGCTTCAAGGGCTTAAATTCAGCCTCGGCCAGCTTGAGCAATTGCCTGGAAAACGCATTGGTATTAAAAAACAAACAGGTCTCAAGAAAGTTGTGCTTGGGAGCGTCCATATTTATCCTCTTTTTATTCATTTTCTTTTATATTGTACGTACAAGTATTGTTTTTTTTCATTTATGTCAACCCATTCCCCCGGGTAACCATGGGGACAATTTTGACACGTTGATAAACCATTTACAGCTGTCACTATCACGGGTATAATAATTAATTTTATAAAGACAGCATAATAGAAATAACATTGTTCATAGATTACACAGGAGCCATGGGAATGAAAGGGTTTAAATTTGCCGGAATCCACGCCGGAATCAAAAAGAACGGTCTCAAGGACCTAGGATTAATCTTTTGTGATAAACCGGCAACAGCAGCGGCCTTGTTTACCAAAAACCGGGTGGCGGCAGCTCCGGTGATCCTTGGAAAAGAAACCATACAAAAGGGTTTGTGCCAGGCCGTATTGGTTAATTCGGGCAATGCCAATTGCTTTACCGGAGGTCAGGGACTTTTGGATGCCCGGGCAACGGCGACCCTGGTGGCACAACAATTTAATATCTCCGAAGATCTTGTCATGGTATCTTCCACCGGTGTAATTGGTGCCCCCTTACCCATGGACAGATTTGAAACAGGAATACCCCTATTAAAAGAAAAAATCGGTTTAAAGAATAAGACCGGTTTAAATGAAAAAATCAATACCTCTGGTCTGGAAAATTTTGCCCAGGCCATTCTCACCACCGACACCTGCGAAAAGATAGTCAGGGAAACGGGCAGTATTGATACACCCCGGGGACCCAAATCTTTTTCCATAATGGGGGTTGCCAAAGGTTCGGGCATGATCCGGCCGGACATGGCCACCATGCTGGCCTATGTCTTGACCGATGCCGACCTCACTGCCCCAGATCTGCATCGAGCACTCCTATCAGCCAATAAACGCACCTTTAACCGGATTACGGTGGACGGAGATACCAGCACCAACGATACCCTTCTTTGTCTTGCCAGCGGTGAAAGTGGCGCCTGTATCCGGGATGATGCCGGGTTGAAACTTTTCCAGGATCTGCTTGAAAAGGTCTGCTTTAAATTGGGTAAAATGATTGTCAAAGACGGGGAGGGGGCGACCAAGGTGATCCAGATCACCGTAAGGGGTGCCAAAACCCAAAAAGACGCCTTTAAGGCCGCAGAGGCAATTGCCCATTCCAATCTGGTCAAGACGGCCATTTACGGGGAAGATCCAAATTGGGGAAGAATTACGGCAGCGGCTGGTCGCTCCGGGGCATTGGTTGACCCGGATAAAATGGACCTGTATTTTGAAAAAGTTCCTTTGGTTTTAAAGGGGTGCTGGCTGGGACAAGAGGCAGAAAAAAAGGCCGCTCGGATCATGAAAGCACCTGAGATAAATATTGTCCTTGATTTAAACCTGGGCGACAAAACAGATAGTTTCTTGTTTTGCGATTTCAGTGAGAACTATGTAAAAATCAATGCAGATTACAGGTCTTAAAGATGCGACTGCAAAAATTTTTGGCCCATGCCGGTATCTGCTCCAGGCGCAAAGCAGAAACCTTTATTCTGGAAGGGCGGGTAAGGGTCAATGATGTAAAAATCACCGCCCTGGGCACCCAGGTTGATCCTGAAAAAGACAGAGTGGTGTTTGATAATAAACAGGTCAGCCCGCCTAAAGCTTCGGAAGGGTACACCTATATCGCGGTGAACAAACCCCGTGGAGTAATTACCTCCTGTTCCCAGAAAAATGCCAGAATCATCCTGGATCTGGTGCCCATTAAAAAAAGGGTCTACCCCATTGGCCGCCTGGACAAGGATTCTGTGGGACTTGTCCTGCTCACCGATGACGGTGAACTCCATAACAGGCTCTCTCACCCCTCCCATAACCATGAAAAAGAGTATCTGGTAAAAACCGTTTCTCCTCTCCCGGACAGGGCATTAAAGGCCATGGCAGACGGTATGATCCTAGAAGGGGTCAAAACCAGAAAGGCCAAAGTGAGGCGCATCTCTAAAAACGAATTTTCGATAATTTTGAAACAGGGCAGAAACCGACAGATCCGGAAAATGGTGGAACAAACCCACAACAAGGTTGATACCCTCAAACGAATCCGAATGGCAAATATCAACCTTGACGGTTTAAAGGAAAGCGCCTGGCGTTATCTGACGGACCGGGAAATTACAGTCCTCACCAAATTGCCTGGCACCAAGCCTCCTGCCACCGCTCTACCCAAGTGACCTGAAGCCGATACTTTTTTTAATTTTATCCAAAAAAGGCACTGAAAATTCCCTGGCTTTCACAGCCCCGGCCTTCAGAATAGCTTCGATGTCGGCAGAATTTTGGATCAATTCATCGTAACGGATTCTGGGTTCTTTTAATATCTCGTTAATATATTCGAATAATTCTTGTTTCATGGTTCCCCAGGCAATTCCTCGGGCATAGCGTTCTGCCATGGTCTTTGTTTCAGATTCTGTGGCAAAGGCCTTGTAAATGGAAAACAGGGTACAGGTCGCGGGATCTTTGGGTTCGTCGGGACCGATGGAATTGGTGGCAATTTTCATGATCATTTTTCGAAGCTGCTTCTCGGTATCAAACAGGGGAATAAAATTATTATAGCTCTTGCTCATTTTTCTGCCGTCCAGCCCTGACAAAACTGCAGAGGATTCATCCACCACCACCTCGGGAAGGATAAATAATTTTTTATATTGATGATTAAAACGACCGGCAATATCCCGTGTCATTTCAAGGTGTTGAATCTGATCCTTTCCCACGGGTACTCGTCTGGCGTTAAACATGAGAATGTCCGCTGCCATGAGGATGGGATATGCGAACAAACCCATGGTGATTCCCTTGTCCGAATCCTTATTCTTGTCCGCCTCATTTTCCTGGACTGCTGCCTTGTAAGCATGGGCCCGGTTCATTAACCCTTTTGCAGTCAAACAGGTTAATATCCATGTGAGTTCCGGGATTTCAGGAATATCAGACTGGCGGTAAAAAACACAGTTTTCATAATCCAACCCAAGCGCAATCCAAGCAGCTGAAATTTCCAGGGAAGAGCGTTCCCGTTTTTTGGGATCATGGTTTTTGATCAGGGAGTGGTAATCCGCCAAAAAATAATAGGAGGTAAGATCCTTGTCTTTACTGGATTCAACTGCAGGGCGAATGGCACCCACATAATTGCCTAAATGAGGGGTGCCGCTGGGGGTTATGCCGGTTAAAAAATCTGCATTTTTCATTTATATTCCTAAAATTA
>Ga0307987_1000568_pt1 | contig 21820 bp, 23 predicted proteins | sample EllFjometagen181_FD_203157 | JGI IMG/M metagenome (GOLD analysis project Ga0307987, IMG submission 203157) | Marine microbial communities from Ellis Fjord, Antarctic Ocean - #181 | ecosystem: Environmental > Aquatic > Marine > Unclassified | place: Southern Ocean | collected 2014-10-08 | reverse complement strand
CTTTGTGTAGGTGCACCTGTGCCGGGCACGTTGCCTGGGCGCAGGTGTACTGACCGGGTGGATGCCAGCGTCGAGAATCTTCGACCCCCCATGGCTTCCCGTTGGTCTTCCAGGATTGAGCGACGGCGGCACCAATCGGCAGCCAGCGCTCGACCCGGGGAGACCCGCGGCAGGGTACTCGGAATCGAGACGACCCGGTGGGCCCACGACAAACCGCCGCGGACCCATGGAAACGAAAGCTGAAAGAACGAATGCCCCGGAGCGAACTCCGGGGCGTTGAGCGGAACCTTAGCGACGCAGTCCGAGGGACTTGATGAGCACCTGATAGCGCTCGGAGTGGTTCCGGTTCAGGTAACGCAGCAGGCGGCGGCGCTGGCCGACCATCTTGAGCAGGCCACGGCGGGAGTGGTGGTCCTTGGCGTGGGTGCGGAAGTGATCGGTCAGGTACTTGATCCGGTAGGTGAGGATGGCGACCTGGACTTCCGGGGAGCCGGTGTCACCCTCGTGGGTCTTGTACTCGCCGATGATTCCTTCTTTGACCTGGGCGTTGATAGCCATGGTGTGTCTCCAGTGCGCGGCGACCGCAGGAAGGGGCCCATGGCATGGGATTCGCTCCCAGAACCCGGCCCGCAGAAGCCGTCGATGTGAAGCGCTCATATGCCCTGGTCACCAGGGCCCGTCAACCGGAAAGATGGCTGGCGGTATTAAGAGGAACGCCACAGCACAGTGGCCTCACCACCGCCACCGGACTCGCCCATGGCCAGCAGGCGGTCGCCCACCACCAGCAGATAACGACCACCGGCCTTCACACCCACGGGGGGCGGCGGCACCGGCCCACCGCGCAGGAGGGTCTCGGCCACACCCTGTGACACCGGCAGCAGAGGCAGGTGATGCAGGGCATCCAGCGGCGAGAACATGTGCTCCTGCAGCGCGCCGTGGACCTGATCCCGGGGGAACCAGGGGACGCGATCGGCGTCGCGCTGACGCCGCAGGGCCCGGGTCCACTCGGGGGTGCCAGCCACGATCTCCGACAGGGAGGACAGGGACAGCGCCCTCTCCAGGGCGAAGGGACCGCTGCGCAGGCGGGTGAGCGCGCTCAAGTGACCCACGGTGCCTAGGGCCACCGCGATCTCGTCGGCCAAGCCGCGGGCGTAGGTGCCACGGGAGCAGGTGAGCTCCACCCGCAGCGAGGCGTCGGACATCTCGAGGGCCCGCAGGGCGTAGATGTGGATGGGCCGAGCTTCGACCTCGACCTCTTCTCCCTTGCGAGCGTACTCGTACAGACGCTTGCCCTTGACCTTCACCGCCGAAAAGCGGTGGGGCTTCTGCATACGGTCGCCCAGGAAGCTCTCGAGCACCGCATCGACCATGGCGGCGTCGAAGGGCGGCACCGGGGATTCTTCGATGATCTCACCGGTGGGGTCGCCCGTGTCGGTGGCCACGCCCAGCGCGATGGTGGCGTCGTAGACCTTCTCGGACTCATCCAGGTGGCGGATGAGCCGGGTGGCGCTGCCCAGCGCCAGGGGCAGCACACCCTGGGCGAAGGGATCCAGGGTTCCGGTGTGGCCGACTTTTTTGATGCCGGTGACCGCGCGGACCATGGCCACCACATCGTGTGAGGTGATGCCGGCTTCCTTGTTTACAACCAAAAAACCAGGGGACAGATTCATTCCTCGGCTCCTTCCTGTTCCTGCGGCACCAGGTTGTTGAGCAGGCTCGTCATGCGCACGGCTTCTTCCAGGTGCTCATCCAGCTCGAAGATCAGTGCGGGGGCATGGCGCAGCCCGAGAGCGCGCCCCACCCGGCCGCGGAGGTAGCCAGCAGCGGCCAGCAGGCCCGCCAGCACCTCGGCACGATCACCCTCGCCGCCCAGGGGCAGCACACGCACCGCCGCCCGCTTCAGGTCGGGGGTGAGCCGAACCGAAGTGACTGAGACCGAGCCGATCCGGGGATCGGAGACATCTTCGCGCAGCAACCGCGAGAGCTCGTTGTGAACCATGCCGGCGATGCGATCCGGTCGCTTGTGAGCCATACGATCCTCCACCCGAACCGAAAGCTCGGGCCAGGGCCCGCGGCACCTAACGATGCACCTCGAAGCATGTCAACCACGCCGCCGGCATCCCCTCCACCGGGTTCGCGGGGCTGTGAGCCGCGCGATAGCTGGCAATTGACCCCGCCCGGGAGCCACCGTGCACCTCGCCCTGCTGGGAATGGGCCGCCTGGCCCGGACCATCGCGCCGCCCCTCGAGGCGGCTGGACACCGCGTACAGCGCTGGCGCCGGGGGGACCCACAGCCCCGTGCGGAGGTGTGCCTGCTCACCGTGAGCGACGACGCCGTGGCTGATGTGGCCACCTGGCTCGAGCCTGGCCCAGTGGTGCTGCACACCAGCGGTGGACTGGACCACGCGGTCCTCCGCCCTCACCACCCAGTGGGCAGCCTGCACCCCCTGCAGACCTTCCCCGGCCCCGAGGTCTCCACCCCTCCCCTGGCGGGCGTACCCGCCGCGTTGGCCGGCGATCCCGAGGCCGTAGCCATCGCGCGCAGCATCGCCACGGATCTGGGCATGCGGCCCTTCGAGCTGTCCGGGGACCGCCGGCTGTACCATGCGGCCTGCGTGCTGGCGGGAAACTTCACCACGGTCCTGCTGGCCGAAGCGGCACGCCTGCTCAGCAGCGCGGGGGTCGAAGACGGCGCCGATCCCCTCGAGCTGCTCACGCCCCTGATCCGGACCAGCATCCACAACGCTGAGCAGCACGGCCCCGTGGCGGCTATCACCGGCCCGGCGGCCCGCGGAGACCAGGCCACCATCCAAGCACATCTCGCGGCGCTGTCCGAGCACCACCCCGAGCTGCTGCCCCTGTACCGGGCGCTGACCGAGCGAGCGGCGACCCAGGCGGCGACCTGCGCTGCCCCCCTTCCCCCTCCGCGCCCCCTCTGAAAATCCCGAACAGCACGGCATCATCGATGGGCTTGCCGCCGCTTCTTTCGGTGGTATACTTTCATTGAGAGCACGGCCCGGGAGCATCCCATGCTCGATGCCTTCATCATCGAACGCATCCAACAGCAGCAACAAAGCCAGGAGTCCGCCCACGGGCCACTCCGGGTGGAGATCCCGCTGCGGCCCGAGCCCCCGCCCTCAGTAGAAGACGACGATCAGCGCGAACCCCAGCGCGGTGTCGTGACCATCGACGACACCGTCTGACGTCCCGTGTGGCGCCGCGCGGACCGAGTTCAGGCCCGGGATGGCTTGCTCGCTCGCGCAGGCCGTGCTACCCAGCGCGGCCGAACGGGTCCCCCTTCTCTGTGCAGACCCGTCCCCGAATCTCGAGAGGTATCTCATGGCCCGCAAGTGCATCTTCACTGGTAAGCGCCCCAACGTGGCCAACAAGGTCTCCCACTCCAACATCAAGACCAAGAAGCGCCAGCTGCCCAACGTGCACACCCGGCGCATCTGGTGGGCAGAAGGCGACCGCTTCATCCGCATCAAGCTCTCCACCCGCGCGCTCCGCACGCTGCGCAAGAAGGGCCTGCATCGCTACGCTGCTGAAGTCGGCATCGACCTCAACAAGTACTAGCGCTCGCTCATCACGCCCTGAACGGCTCGCAGCAGCTGCAGCCGGGAGAAGGGACGTGGCAGCGTGGGCACGCCTGCGGGTGTGCTGCGCAAGGCACCGCCGATCAGAATGGTGCGCCGGCCCAGCACAGGGTCGCGCTGCGCCACGGCATGCTGTAGCTCCACTCCGCTCATGCCCGACAGGCGGATGCTCGTGAGCAGCACGTCAGCCGACTGCGTACCGAGCATGTCCAGGGCTTCTTCGCCCGAGTGAGCCACCCTGCAGCTGCAGTGGGTGCCATCGAGCATGGTCTCCAGGATGGACTCCAGGATGGGGTCTCCATCGACGCACAGCAGCGAGATCTCGCGCGCGGCGCTCTGACCGGACTCCTGGGGTTGAGCCGCGGGTGCATCGCCGCTGGGCAAGATCAACGAGAAGGCTCCACCACCCTCAGGGCGGGTTCCCGCGACCATGATCCCGCCGTGCTCCGTCGCCACGTTCTGAGCGATGGCGAGCCCCAGGGTGTAGCCCGAGCGCTTGGTAGCGCCGGCAGCCGATGGTGCCAACAGGTCGTCCAGCAGGTCCGGTCGCACCGGGGGACCTTCGTCCAGCACCGAGATGACCACGCCCTCGCTGTCCGCCAGCAGCCCTTCCTCGTCGGCCAGCTCGGCCTTGAGAACGATGCGCCCCATACGCCGACAGCGGTCGGCGGCGTTGGTCACGAGGTTGAGCACGGCCTGGCGGAGCTGGTCAGCGTCGGCGTGGACCCGCAGGTTGGGCGGCGCCACATCCACCCACATCACCGCGCGACCCAGGAAGTCACCCGCCAGATCGCAGACCTCGTCCAGGAGCTCCACCAGGGAGAGACTCTGGAGCGACGCAGGCTGGGGGCGAGCCACGGACTGCAGGTCCTGCACGATGCGCCCGATGCGCTGACCATGCTCGAGCACGCGACCCAGCTGCATCCGGAGCTTGTCACAGTCCTGCAGCTCGGACTGGAGGATGAGCTCGATGCGTCCGAGCATCACAGCGAGGGGGTTGTTGATCTCGTGGCCTACCACCGCAGCGAGATGGCCCAGCAGCGCAAAACGACGGGCCTGCTGGAGCTCTTCCTCGGCCAGCCGTCGCCAGGTCAGATCCCGCAGAACGAGCTGGGTCTCGCCGCTGAATCCAGGCAGTGGGGCAGCGGTGAGCGCAACCTGAACGCCGGTGGAGAGCGTCACCACGCGCTCCACCACTCCCTCGAAGCTCCGCTCCACCAACCCCTCGAGCAGCTCAGCGGAGCGTTCGTCGAGGATGGAGGCCAGCGCTTGACCCTCGAGGTCAGCGGCCTGGCGGTGCACCATCCGGGCGAGCTTGCGATTGGCCGACACGATGAGCCCCTGCCGGTCGACCGTGACCAGCATGTTCGGGCCGTGGTCGAACAAGGTCCGCATACGGGCCTCGGAGGCCTGCAGCGCCCGTGTGCTGACCGTCACGTTGTTTTCGAGGGACGCCAATGCCTTGTGCATGGCGAAGTGGTCGGCCTCGAAGAAGCCCTGCACCGCCTCGTAGCGCTGTAGCAGCACCTCGATGGTCTCCTTCGCGGCGTCCAAGTCACCGCCCATGGCCACCAGCTCTGGACGTTCAGTGGCCATTGGGAGTCCCCAGCAGCAATGCGGTGAGGGTGTGGTTGACCTGCATGGGCCCGAACTGTTCACCGTAGGTGGTGAAGCCCGCGCAAGGCAGCAAGCAGCTGGCAGCCTCGAACTCGGGGACCACGCCTCGGGCTCGGGCCTCCATCAAGCGCCCGCCACAGCTGAAGGCGAGCATCACTGCCGCGTCGCTGCCAAGGTCGCGCTGTGCCGCGAGCACACCTTCGCGTGTGGCGTCGACGATGTCGCCCGCCCGCATCACGGTGAGGATGGAGCCTTCCTCGACAGCACCGCCCAGCAGCAGCTCGTCGCCCTGGAGGGTCATGACCGAGCGCATGAAGTAGCTACCGCCCACGTTGAAGCCGAACTGGATCCCGTGGTGCGCAAGCTCGACGGGCCCACAGTCACGCAGCTGCTCGATCCCCACGCCGTACAGATCCGCCAGCACGTGAGCCGCAGGGCGCCCGTTCAGGCGGGACACCAGGCGCCGCTTGGGCTCGGCGCGGGTCACCACCACGCGTCCCCTGGAGGGCTGGTAGTGATGGAGCTGGAAGGCCAGGAAGGGCAGCGAAGGCTCGAGCAGCACCACCACCGCAGAGCCACTGACAGCTCGTCCGTTCAGGGACACGAAGGTTCTCTCGAAGCGGCCGGCGTCGCCGGCGCTGCCACCCACGAGGGGGACCCTGGACAGCGCGGTGCCCAGGGAGGCCACCAGGATCTCTTCCATGCCGCTCAGGCCGTCGGTCAGGGTCACCAGCACGTGACGTCCGGGCACCAGGCCCGAGGGCTCGAGGCCCAGCTGACCCGCCAGCTCGGTCGCCAGCCTGGGACCGTCCTCGAAGCGGAAAGCGCTGAGCTCGGGAATCATGACCGCGGCTGCGCGACAGGGAGGCCCCAGCCCCAGCCCCACCACTGCGCCGTCGCTTAGGCCGGTGGGCCCGATCTCCCCCATCGTGGTGCATCCCGCGGTGATGGCGTCGGGAAAGCGCTGCTGAACACCGGCGGCCAAGGCAGCAAAGTCGTGCCTGGGATGCGCGAAATAGAGGATCAGGTTGGGTTCGCAGGGGCGCAGCGAGCGCTCCAGGCTGCCAGCCAGCTCACCGGCCGTCCCATCGAAGGTCGAACCGACAGCAAAATAGGAGGTATTGGGAGCCCGAAGGGTCACGCCAGCCTCGTGTGAGAGCTGACCCAGTATAGATCAGACCTCGACGCAGACCACGTCGTCGACCACCTGAACGCCCAAGATTCGGATTCTGTCCTCGGGGTTCACATGGCAGTCGCCGGTGACCACGTCGAAGGACCAGCCGTGCATCGGGCAACTTAGGGTGGTGCCCTCGAGCCTGCCCTCGGCCAGGGGACCCCCGGCATGGGGGCAGGTACCGTCCATTGCGTACACCTGCCCACCCACCAGAGCGACGGCCACGGAGCGCCCCTGCACAAAGACCTCGCGCAGTGTGCCCTCGGTCAGCTCGTCCCGCCGCACCACCGCTACAAAGCCATCGGGAACCGGCAAGCCGCCGGATTCGTGGGAGGCCCCCGCGGGGCGCGGAGCGCCCGGCCCAGCATCCATGCCGCCGACCCCGGCGTGGCGACCGCCGGGATGAATGAGCTGACGGAGCCTTCGCCGCGCACGGGCCCTCAGGCCATCGGTGCGACCGAGAAGGAGCCAGCCTAGGACGCGCATCGAGCCACCTCGAGGTTCGGTTGATTGTGAGATACCACGCTGCCAGCCTCCGTGCCGCGCTCCGGGATAGCTCCGAGGGAGCCGACGCTGGCACGACCCGCTATGCTGCCGCGAGGTCACCATTCTCGCTCCTCCCAGCCCAGGCGACGCTCCATGGCCCCTCCCCGCATCCGGTCCCGCCTGCGCCGCTTGGCCGCGCGCGTCATGGGCGACACGAGCAAGGACTCCCCCGTGCCCTCCGTGCCGCGTCGCGAAGCCGCGACGCCCAGCACGGCGCCCATGACAGGACTGCCTCCGCTGCAACCCGGCCGCGGTGAGACCCCAGGCCCGAACCACAAGTCGGACATCGGCCAGGAGTGGGCCTCCGCCCAGTTCCACAGCGGTGTGCCGCCGTTCTTCATCGACATCCGTAGCGCCGAGCTGCACGGGGCGGGGCACATCCCCGGAGCCCTGTCCGCCCCCGGCGACAGCCTCCGCCAGACCAGCGCCGACCTGCCCGACAAGGCCGAGCACATCACTGTCTACGACGTCGACGGCGAGCAGGGAAGCGACGATCTCGCCACCTGGCTGCGAGACCAAGGCTGGATCGAAGCACGACGCCTCCAGGGGGGCTTCGACGCCTGGGCGGGCGGCGGTGATGACATCGAGGTGGGCCCGAACCCCGAATCCGACGCTCCCGCGGGTTAACTACTCGATGAACGCCTGTTGTCCATTCTCGCGCGCGTGGGAATGCCGGCAACGGTCCCTCGGGACCAGACCCCTCCCCCGGTGACCCATGAGCTACTTCCACGCTTGCACCGATGTCGGCTGCAGCCGCCCCCACAACGAGGACGCCTTCCTTCGCGACCCCGAGCACGGCGTGTTCGTCGTGGCCGACGGTGTGGGTGGGCGCGCTGCGGGAGAAGTGGCCAGCGCCATCACAGTCGAGACCTTCTCCCAGGCCGCAGCCATGCTGCAGGAAGCCGTGCTGCACTACGCGGAGAACCCCACCCTGGCCAACCGCAACTACGCCCTCGAAGCCCTGGACGAGACCTGCCAGCAGGCCAGCCGTCGGGTCTTCGAGGCCGCGGAAGCCCGCAACCTGCGCGGCATGACCACCACCGTGGTGATCGCAGCGACGGGCGGCGGCTGGGCCTTCGTGGCCCACGTCGGCGACTCCCGCGCCTACCTGCTGCGGGATGGCGAAGTCCGCCAGCTGTCCGAAGACCACTCCATGGTCAACGAACTGGTGCGATCCGGCCAGATGACTCTCGAGGAAGCCCAGCGCAGCCGCTACCGCAACGTCATCACCCGCGCGGTGGGCCTGCACCCCACAGTCCAGCCCGATCTGCTGGCCATCGAGATGCTCCCCGGCGACCGCATCCTGCTCAACTCCGACGGCCTGAGCGACGTGGTCAGTGACGAGACCATCGCCCGGCTGGGTTCGGCGCCCGACATCCGCGGCGCCGCCGAATCCCTGCTGCGTGAAGCCCTCGACAACGGCGCCCCCGACAACGTCACCCACATCCTGCTCGAGCCCGAAGCCAGCCCCCAGGCCGGCGCCGCCATCGCGCGGGCCCAGATCATGGAAGACCTCTTCCTCTTCCGGGATCTGCCCTTCCACGCCCGCCTGCGGGTCAGCCGCATCTGCGACGAGCTGTTCTACACCCCCGGCCAGGTCATCCTCAGCCAATCCGCCCCGGGCAACACCATGTACGTGGTGGTCCAAGGCGAGGTCTCCGTCTCCCGCGACGGCGTCGAGCTGGCCCGCCTGGGCCCCGGCGAGCACTTCGGTGAGATCGCCCTGGCCGACCAGCAGCCCCGCTCCGCCACCGTCACCGGCGTAGCCTTCGGCTCTCTGATCACCATCGGCCAGGCCCAGGTGCTCGAGTTCTGCCGACGCGAGCCCGAACTGGGCAACCAGATCCTCTGGAAGCTCCTGCGCACCCTGGCGCGGCGCTTGCGAGAGACCAACGCTTTGGTGGCGGGCCAGGGGGAGTAGCCGCGCTATCCAGCGCGACTACGGGCACCGTCAACCCCGAGCGGAGCGAGCGGGTGGAAGGGCACGGTAGCCGCGCTATCCAGCGCGACTACGGGCACCGTCAACCCCGAGCGGAGCGAGCGGGTGGAAGGGCACGGTAGCCGCGCTATCCAGCGCGACTACGGGCACCGTCAACCCCGAGCGGCATACCCCAGCTCCCGCCTCAGCCCGATGTACATCTGGGTCCACCGACCGTTGCGGTCCCGCAGCACCACGGGGGGCCGCGGCGACGACCCACCCTGAATCTCATCGGCGTGCCCCGCCACATACAGCGCCAGCGACGCCTTCCGACCGGACCTGAAGAACACCTCGCACCACCAATCCACCGCCAGGCCTGCCTGTTGGATGGCCTGGGGCGGGCGGAGATCGGTGGCAGCGTGCACCAAGGCGACCCGGCCGCCGGGGGCCAGGGCTCGCTGGGCCGTGCGCATGTAGTCGAACACGTCGCCTCGCAGCTCAATGCGGGCGCCGGCGCGCTGTGGCACAGGGGACGCCACACCGTGCCCTTCTGGGATGTACGGAGGCGAGCAGGTGATGAGCTCGAAGGCAGCCCGCTCGGGCACGGACTCGGGGTCGCGCAGATCGCCCAGGCGAGCCTCGACCCGATGGCCGAGTTCGTTGTAGGCCACGCTGCGCACCGCGAGATCGTGGCTGACCTGTTGGGCTTCCACCATGACCAACCGGGCCTGGGGTGGCAGGTGCCACAGGGCCATCAGGCCCACCGAGCCGATGCCGGCCCCGAGATCCAGGAGGTTCAGGGCACCTGGGCGAGCCCGACGGGCGGCCCAGGCGCAGAGCATGTCGTCGGCGGAGAAACGATGACCGCGGGCGAGCTGGAACACCCGCCACGTGCCGGCGACGGCGTCCAGGGTCTCCCCGGGACCGGGTTGGAGCTGCGACATGAGGGCTAGCCGGGGGCTTCGAGGGCGTCCAGCGCCTGATGGATCAAGGGCAGCACCCGTTCATCGAGCACCTCGTCGAGATCGCCTTCGAGTACCACGCCCGCCGCACGCTGGTGACCACCTCCACCGGGATGCAGGGAAGCAGCGATGGTGCAGACATTGGTGCGACCGCGGGAGCGCAGGGACAGCTTGACGCTGGGATCGGCGTCGGTGCCCTGCTCGACGGCCAGGACGGCCACCTCGACGCCTTGGACGTACAGGAGCTGATCGACGATGAAGTCGAGGTCACCGGACTCGGCACCCACACGCTGGGCCATGGCCCGCCGGACCACCCCCACCACCAGGCGGTCCTGGGCGTGGAACCGCGCGCCGTGTACGGCGTGACCGAGCAGCAGCAGGCCGGCTTTCCGGCGCTCGCTGGCGATGCGCACCACCACGGGGCTGTAGTCGGCGCCCGCTTCTACCAGGTCGGCCGCCAGGCGCAGGGTCTGCGGGCTGGTGTTGGTGTGACGGAAACCGCCGGTGTCGTAGACCACACCGGTGAGCAGACAGCTGGCGAGCGCCGCGTCCATGGGGACCTGCCATGCCTCGAGCACGGCATGCACGAGCTCCGCCGTGCTGGCTGAGCTGGCATCCACCAGCGCGAGGTCGTAGCCCTGGCCAGTGGTGGAGCGATGATGGTCGATGACAGCTTGGCAGCCGGAGCCCACGAAGATGGGCGTGATCTCATCGGTGAGGCGCCGGCGGTCCCCGTCCAGCACCACCGCCAGGTCGAAGGGGCCCACCAGAGCGGCATCGAGGACGCAGGCCTCGGCGCCTGGGAGATCGCGATACCGCCATCCCACCTCGGCCGCGACCTGTACCTTGGCGTCGGAGAGTTGCTCCATCACCTTGGCCAGGGCCAGGCAGGCGCCCAGGCTGTCGCCATCGACATCCTTGGGGCCGGTGACGAGGATGCGCTGGGATGCGCGCACCCGCTCGAGCAGGGCCTCGGCAAAGTCCAGCACATGTGAGCTCGACATCAAAACGACCTCTGGGGAGGAAAGGGCGGCAATGTAACGGGTCCAGACCCGAGCGCCCGCCGTCCTATCCCTCTGATCCGGCTCCTGATGGTGCGCTACCACATGGGTGGGCACGGTGGACGCCCAAGAGGGCCTAGGATAGGGTCCGCCTCGTCATGAAGCCGGAGTAAATTCCGTCGCTAACGACCAAAACGAAAACCCCAAGGCCGGGCGGAATCCCCAGGCTGCAAGCGAGCAGCCCACCCCTGAGCCCACCGAACCGAACTCAACAAAGGGCACCGAGCCCGCCGAGAACGACGCTACCCCATGCCGACCAACGAGCAGCCCACCGAGGCCCCCGAGCTTGAAGAACAAGCTCCCGCAACCGACGACACCACCTCCGAGCCGGACACCGAAGAAGTGACCGCGCCCGAGCCGGCCGCCGAAGCCGCCGCCAAGCCGGCCACCGAGGCCGCCGAAGAGCCGGCCACCGAAGCCGCCGATGAGCCGGCCACCGAGGCCGCCGAAGAGCCGGCCACCGAAGCCGCCGATGAGCCGGCCACCGAGGCCGCCGAAGAGCCGGCCACCGAAGCCGATCCCACCGACGAGTCCGCTGCCGGTCGCATCTCCGACTACGATTCCGAGCGCACCTTCCACGACTTCCCGCTGGGCGCCGAGATCCTGCAGGGCCTCGACGAGCTCGGCTACAAAGTCGCCACCGCGGTCCAGGCCGCCACCATCGAACCCGGCCTGGCGGGCAAGGACCTCCTGGTCCGCGCCAAGACCGGCACCGGCAAGACCGCGGCCTTCGGCCTGCCCATCATCGCTCGCACCGAAGCCGGCAGCCGCCGGGTCAACGCCGTAGTGCTCACACCGACCCGCGAGCTCGCGCTGCAGGTTGCCGAAGAGATCGCCGGCATCGCCAAGTACAAGGACCTGCGCATCTGCACCCTGTACGGTGGTGTGGCCATCGGTCCCCAGGCCGACGCCCTCGAAGACGGTGTCGAGATCGTCGTGGGCACCCCCGGTCGCATCCTCGACCACCTCCGCCGCGGCACCCTCGACCTCTCCCACGCCGGCATCGCCTGCTTGGACGAAGCCGACGAGATGCTCTCGATGGGCTTCCTCGAGGACGTCACGAAGATCCTGCGTCAGTTCCCTTCGGACCCCAAGCCCCAGATCCTGCTGTTCAGCGCCACGGTGGCCGAAAAGGTCAAGGGACTCGTCCGTAAGTTCCTCAAGGACCCCGTCAGCCTGATCCTCAGCACCGACGCCGACAAGGTCGAGGGCATCCGCCACGTCCTGTACGAGACCGACATCAACGTCCACAAGATCCGCTCCCTGCTGGCGGTGCTCGACCGCGAGCAGCCCACCGCAGCGCTGATCTTCGCCAACACGAGGGAGGACACCTCCACCGTGGCCAACTTCCTGAGCCGCCAGGGTCTCGATGCCGAGTACCTCTCGGGCGAGCTGTCCCAGGCAGCCCGCGAAAAGGCCATGAAGAAGCTCAAGAGTGGCCGGATTCAGTTCCTGGTGGCCACCGACGTCGCGGCCCGCGGCATCGACATCTCCGACCTATCCCACGTCTTCCACTACTCGCTTCCCGACGACCCCGCGGTCTACCTGCACCGCTCCGGCCGCACGGGCCGCATCGGCAAGACCGGCGTCTCCATCGCCATCGCCGGCGGCATGGACCTCAGCACCCGCCTGGTGCTCGAGCGTCAGTACGAGATCCAGTTCGAGATCCTCCCCGTCCCCGACCAAGAAGAAGCCGCCAAGCTGCGCCTGGAGGCCCAGGTGGGCCTGCTGCGCAAGGCCATGGGCACCTGCGCCTTCGAGGGCTACCTCGGCTTGGTGCGCGCCCTCAAGAAGCACCCCGAAGGCGACCTGCTCATGGCCGTGGCCCTGCGCTCGTTCTTCGCCACCGAGCGGCGGCGCCAAGCCGAAGCCGCGGGCGAGACCTTCGAGGCTCAGGACAAGGACAAGGGCCGGGGCAGAGACGGTGACCGCGACGGGCGTCGCGATGACCGGGGCAGAGACGGCGACCGGGGCCGCGGCGGCCGGGATGGTCGTCGGCGCGGTGGTGGTGGTGGTGGTGGTGGTGGTGGCGGTGGCAGTCGCCGCCCCCGTCGCCGTCGCGACTGATCCTTCGAGGGAACAACCAGCTCCCCCGGGGGGCTGGCATGACCGTAACGAGCCAATGACGTCCATCGGGCGTTGTCAGGCTTTCGTCCGGTCCCTTGCGTCCGCGGCGGACAGCCAGATAAGTCCGAACCGTCCCGTCAACGGCAGCATCAGCTCCCGGAGCACAGCATGAAGGCCCTGAACCGCTCTTCTTTCCGCCGCAGCATCCTCTTTGTTGGCCTCGGTGCCCTGGCCATCACGGTCTGGACCCAGACCAACACCCCCGCCATCGCGCAGGAAGGTGGCGGTCTGCTGGATATCGACATCGGCGACTTCGACCTCGGTGACGACACCAAGGGTGCCGAGCAGTCCATGTCCTACGAAGGTCAGGTGGGCCAGGACGCAGCCAACTACAAGCCCGGCACCCCGGTGTATATCACCCACACCAAGGGCAACATCTCGGTGCGTTGCACCGACTCCCCTGGCATCCAGGCGCGCATCAACTTCACGATCGAGGGGACCAAGGAATCTGCCATGCAGAGCCTGGGCGACCGCATCGGCATCCGCACCTACGCCAGCAACTCCCAGGGCAGCGTAAAGACCTCGGTCCCGGGAAAGTGGTCAGGCATCGACGATATCACCGTCCCCCTCACGGTCAACCTGCCCCGGGAAGCTCGGGTCAACGTCACCGGCGGCGGCGGCTGGGTCCAGATCGTCGGCTGCACCGGCACCGTCAAGGCTACCACCCGCGGTGGCGGCATCTACGTCGATGGCATCCTGTCCAGCTTCGACCTGTCCACCAACAAGGGCGACATCGAGATCGAGCTGGACTCAACGGCAGAGCTCACCTCCACCAGTAGGGCCACCGCCACCGCTGGCGGCGTCACCCTGCGCATGCCCATCACCCAGAAGGGCAACCTGAACGCCCGGGGCGAAGAGATCACCGTCGATCACCTGGTCAACGGCACCAACACCGCCACCCGCGTCCAGGGCACCCTCAGCGACTCCGGTCCGAGCATCACCATCTCGGCCAGCGGAAAGGTCGCCATCACGACGCCGCAGTAGCGGTCAGTCCTCGCAGGGCGGCTCGCCCATAGCCTCGGCGAGGCTCCAGACCTTGGAGACCTTGACCCGGGCACCGGTGCCTTCGAGCCGCGCATGGCAGGCCAGGCGGACGTTCGGGTCGCGGTCGGTGCCCAGGTGTTCGTCCAGCAGATCGTTCTCCGCCTGGGCTGCCGGGCGCAGAGCATCGGGGCTGGCGAGCACTTCGACCTGACACTCACCGCAGTGGCCGTCGGGGCAGTGAGCGTGGATGGGTGTGTCCAGGGTCTGCGAGGCCATCACCAGGGTGTAGTGAGGCTCGGTGTTCACCCGATGCTCGCTGCCATCGGGCAGGACCAGGGTGAGCTCGATGGCGCTGACATCTTCTCGCTCGGAGTGGCCGAAGCCTTGCACGCGGGAGCGCAGGCGCTTGCGGATGTTGAACCGACTCATGGGGTTCTCCCGCTCCACGGGGGATTGTAGGGATCCCAGGTGCCCGCCTCTACTGCGATGAGGGACGCTACGAGGTACTCGAAGGCCTCCTCTGGACTATCGACGTAGTGCACCAGGTCGAGATCCCGCTCGCTGATGGTGCCCCACTCGGCCATGGCTTCGATGTTCAGCACCTGCTTCCAGTACTCCGAACCGTACAGCAGCAACGGCATTCGCTTGGCCAGGCGCCCGGTCTGCCGCAGGGTGAGGCTCTCCATCAGCTCGTCCATGGTACCGAAGCCACCAGGGAAGGCCACCAGGGCGCTCGCTTTGTAGACGAACCAGTACTTGCGCATGAAGAAGTAGTGGAACTCGAAGGCCAGCTCGCTGCTGACGTACTGGTTCACCTTCTCCTCGAAGGGCAGCGCGATGCCCAGGCCCGCGCTGCGGCCGCCCTCGACATCCGAGGCGCCGCGGTTGGCGGCTTCCATGATGCCGGGACCACCACCGGAGCAGATCACGTACTTGCGGCAGCCGTCGCGGTCCACAGACCACTCGGTGAGCATGCGCGACAGCAGGCGAGCGTCATCGTAGTACTTGGCCAAGCGCAGCTTATTGCGGGCCAGCTTGACCGTGCGCTCGGCGCTCGGTCGGTTCTCGGGGGAGACCTGAGCCAGCTCGCGCTCGGCGTGGTCGAGCCGGGACTTCGCCACTTCGCCCGACAGCGGCCGGGCGGACCCGAAGATCACCACCATGTTCTCCACGCCCTCGGTCTCGAAGCGCTCACGGGGCTCTTCGTACTCGCAGAGGATGCGGATGGCGCGGGCGGCGCGGGAGTTGAGGAACTTCTCGTTGCTGTAGGCTTTGTCCATGGCCAAGGATCACCGGGCTGCGGGAACCCCACCAGTCTATGGGCTGGACGGATGTCGGCAAGCCGTGGCGACGAAATGCAGCGGGTCTCGAATGACCGGTGACACAAACACGTCGGGACGGTGTCCAGAGCGTGAACGGGGGTGCGCCCTCCGCGCGGACCGCCGTTTCAGGTCACGGGCACTTTCATGAGACACACTCAGGAGCGTTGAACGATGCGTATCGTAGGCCCCCTCTTTGCCCTCGGACTGGCCCTTCAGGGCTGCATCATCTACGACCACGACTGCCCCGGCTGCGACCCGGAGCACCCGGGCGAACGGCCCGACGACTATCCTGACCGCGACGACGATCCCGATGACTGCGAAGAGCCCTGCGACGACGACACGGGCGACGTCGAACAGCCACCGCCCCCCGACTACGGCTTCTACGTCACCCCGGACCAGGCCGAGCAGGGACAGGTCTTCATCGCCAGCCTCCGGGCCGACGGCGAGGACGCCCTGGACCTGGCCAGCATCACCGACGTAGAGCTCTTCGGCGACGTGGAGATCCTGGCCTCGGACCTTCGCAGCGCAGAGATCCTGCTGACCATCCAGGTGGCCGACGACGCCGAGCCCGGCTTCGTGGACCTGCTGGTGGAGCTGGACGACAGCTCGGCCGTCTTCGAGGACGGCGTGCTGCAGATCTTCCCTGCGGGTACAGGCCATGAAGCCGGCGGCTCGGACGACGGCTCGAACCCCTGCGACTAGCCGGGCGGACTAGCCGCTAACGGTCAACCCTCGCGCCACGGCCTCGAGTAGGGCGTGGAGGCGGGGGTTGTCACCGCAGATGCGTGAGAGGCGCTGCACCGCGGCACGGCTGCGCAGGCGGTGAATGACCCCCTGCCAGAACGCGTCGAGATCCGGGCCCCATACCCCCACCAGGTAGGGGGCAACGACGGCGTCGGGGTGTTCTTCGAGCAGCAGCGCAACGGCTCGCTGAGCCGCCGGCACAGCGCCATTGGCCAACAGTGCAGCGGCGGCCTCGGGCCGACCGGTGGTGCGAGCCGCGGCCACCAGCCCGGCGTGGTGCCCCGCGGCAGCGTGGTCCCAGCAAGCCTGCACGAAGGCGGGATGGGCCGAGGCCGCCAGGAGATGGGCCAGGCCGGGCTCGGGCTCACCGGCGGCGTCGGACAGGGCCACCAGGAAGCTGGCGGCGGGGTGACGCCGGGCGGCCAGGGCCAGGATGGCCGAGGTCTCGCCTCCCGAGAGCACCACCAGCCGGCGGTACAGCGATCCTGGGGAGAGCTGCAGCTCGAGGGTGTCCACCACCGCCAGAGCCGCTTCCACCAGCCGAGACCCGGCGGGGGCCCGTGGGCCCAGGGCCAGATCCGTCAGGGCGATGGGATCGACGCGCTCCATGGCGCGGAAAAGCGCCATCAGGGAGCGATCGGCCCGGTTGGCTTCGAGCACCAAGGCCCGCAGCCGCGGGATCTGCTTAGGGGGGTCCACAGCCTGCAGATCCCCGGCCAGCACGTCACGCTCCCAGGCACCGGACAGGTCCACCACAGGGGGCCCGCTCATGCCGCACCCCCTGCGCGATAGCCGCAGGCCAGGGGCCAGCTGGGATGGGCCAAGGGGTCCAGTGCCCCGGTGGCCGGGGACCCCACCACCACCGCGGGAGGCTCGTGGGGGGTGAACAGACCCGGAGGGTTGGCGGGCACACCGCGGATACCGAACAGCGGGTGAGCGCCCTCGAGCAGCGGCTCGACCTGGGCACCCAGGGCGTGCAAGGCGTCCAGGCCGGTGCCGGCGACCCCCAGCCCGTCGTCGTCCCACGCCACCATCAGCAAGGCCAGATCCCCACCCCGAGCCGGGCCGAGCAGCGATGGGTCGATCCCAGCCAGCAGCTCCCAGGCCGAGCGCAGCAGATCGAAGCGGCCGCTGCCTTCGGCGTCCGCCAGCTGGGCCTGCAGCGCCACCGTCGCAGCGTGGGCAACGGGGGGTTCGCAGCCCGGCGCGACCACAGCAGCGAGGTGGAGCCGGGCCCCGCCGCTGTGGACCGCCAGCCGCAGGTGCCCATTGAAGGGGTAGCGGCCGGGGCTGCCCAGGATAAGGGCACGGTGGGGACCGGTGGTCAAAGGCTACCGCCTGAAGGTTCCACTCGACGGATCGAGAGAACCCAGGAAGGGGTTGAGGATCTCGGGCTCGCCCTGCAGCCAGTTGGCGTTGGTCTGGGGGCAGAACGCCACCGCCACGGGCTTGGAGCCACCCTGGTTGGCCTGGGTCAACACGATCACCTTCGCCGAGACGTCCACGAAGGCTCTGCGGAGCTTGTCGAGGGAGCCGTCGGCTACGGGCTCGAGCATCCCCGCAACCTGTTTGGCCATGCCGCGGCTGTGGACGGAGAGCTCGTCGTCGTCGGACGCGGCCATGGCGACGCCCCGCAGGGCCTGGAGCTCGGCCTGTGACAGGGCGAGGTCGTCGTCGGCCAGGGCTCGGTGCAGGTCGAGGTACTCGGCCACGATGCGCCGCACCCGCTCATTGCCACAGCACTGAATGGCGGCGTCTTCGAAGGGGACGTGAGGGAGCTGGGGCACCACCACCGGCGCCACCGGGACGGGCTCGGGGTCGGCGCCACAGCCCATGCACAGGCAGAGCAAGACAGACAGCAGGCGGATCATGGTGAGTCCTCCGAAGGCGGGACGAGGGCGACATCGGCCACCTGCTCGATGACGTGCAGGAACACGCGTATGCCCACGGGCAGCGCGTCGTCGTCGAAGTCGTAGCCGGCGTTGTGCACGCCGGGGCTCGAGCCGTCGGACCGGCCGGTGCCCAAAAAGAAGAACGCCCCGGGGCGCTCGAGCAGGTAGAGGCTGAAGTCTTCGGCGCCCATGCAGGGGAAGGGGCTGGGGCCCGCGTGGGGCTGGGCCACCGCGTCGATGGCCCGCTGCACGCGCTGGGCGCCGAGGGGGCTGTTGACGGTGGCTGGGTAGGGCACCTGGAAGGACACATCGGCAGCCACACCGTGGGGTTCGGCGCAGCCCACCGCGAGGGCGGTGATGCGTTGCTGGATGGCGTCCATCAGGCCGTCGTCCAGGGTGCGCACGGTGCCCGCAAGCTCGACACGATCGGGGATAATGTTGCCCTTGGTGCCGCCGTTGATGCTGCCGAAGCTCACCACGGCGGGCTCGAGGGGGTGCACCATGCGGCTGACCACGGTCTGGGCCGCGAGCACGAACTGGGCAGCGACGACGATGGGGTCTCGAACCACCTGAGGCTGAGAGCCGTGCCCCCCACGACCCGTGAAGCTGACATCCAGCAGGCGGGAGGCCGCCATGACCGGCCCGGCGATGACCGCCGCGGTGCCGGTGACCAGCTGGGGCCAGTTGTGCAGCCCGTAGACCTCGGGCACGCCCTCGAGCACGCCGTCGCGGATCATGCGCTCAGCGCCCAGGCCGCCCTCTTCGGCGGGCTGGAAGAACAGGCGCACGTTGATGGGTGCGCCGCTGGCCACCAGGGCCCGGGCGACGCCGATGAGCACGGTCATGTGCCCATCGTGACCGCAGGCGTGCATGCAGCCGGGATTGACGGAGCTGTACTCGAGGCCCGTCTCTTCGGCCATGGGAAGAGCGTCGATGTCGGCCCGCAGAGCCAGCACCACGGGCAGCTCGGGTCGGGTGTCGACCACCAGGCCGGTGCCGGCCACAACGCGGGGGACGAGCCCCAGGCCCTCGAGCTGGGTGCGCAGCAGGTGCTGGGTGTTGTGCTCCCGCCAGGCCAGCTCGGGGAGGCTGTGCAGGTGCTGGCGCAGGCTGCAAAGGCCAGGAAGATCGGAGACGAACAGGGCGTCAAGGCGGTGGCTGGACATGCTGCGAAGGTAACCCGCGCCAAGCAGACGGGAGCCCGCTGGCGGGTCGGCCTCAGCGGGCCTATGTGGGCCCCCTCAGTCCCACCCGCGGAGGTCTTCATGACCCTTTGCAAACGCCTGATCTCCCTTCTCCCCCTCTCGCTCATCAGCCTCCCTGCCCAGGCCCAGGACGCCGTCGAGCCGGTGGTCGAGGCCGTCGATGCAGTAGCCCGCGAGCCCGGGCTTGCCGCCATGGCCGTGAAGAACCTCTGGGAGACCGTCGCCCCTGCGGCCATGTCGGACGGGCTGGGCAGCATCGCCTGGTGGCAGCTGCTCTACCTGGGGTTCATCACCCTGGTAGCCTTCGGCGTGGGCCGCGCCGTGCACGAGATCATGCACCGCTGGGTGTTTCGGCTGGCCGTCAAGGTCAAGCTGCCCCTCAGTGAGGCCCTGTTCCGCAACCTCCGGGGCCCCCTGGTCATGATGGTGACCTTCGGCATCCTGTACTGGGGCGTCATCGACGCGGGCCTGCCCCCCGGCGCCGAGTCCAAGCTGCTGTTCGTTGCCCAGGCCCTGCTGGCCATCGCCGCGGTGGCCTTCGCCTACCGCACCGTGGACGTCTTCGAAGGCCTGGCGATGGAATACGCCAGCACCACCGAGGGCAAGCTCGACGATCAGCTGGTGCCCATGGTGGGCCGCGTGCTCAAGGTCACCGTGGTGGCCCTGGGCATCGTCTTCGTGCTGCAGAACCAGGGGGTCGAGGTCGCTTCGCTGCTGGCCGGTCTGGGTATCGGTGGACTCGCCTTTGCGTTGGCCGCCAAGGACACCGTGGAGAACCTCTTCGGCTCCCTGACCATCTTCCTGGACCGCCCCTTCCAGATCGGCGACTGGATCGTCGTGGACGACAAGTGGGAAGGCGTGGTGGAAGAGGTGGGTCTGCGCTCCACCCGCATCCGCAGCTTCGGCAAGTCTGTGATCTCGCTGCCCAACGGCAAGGTGGGCAACTCCGCCATCAACAACATGGGCCAGCGGCCCTTCCGCCGCCAGACCACCACCATCGGCATCGAGTACAGCACCCCCACGGCCACCATCGAGACCTACGTGGCCCGCATGAACCAGATCGTCGAAGAGCACGCCGAGACCTGGGACGGCACCTGCGAGATCCACTTCAAGGACTTCGGGGCCAGCTCCCTGGACATCATGGTCTACTTCTTCGTGGAGTGCCCAGACTGGCACCGCGAGCTGCAGGTGCGCCAGGAGATCTTCCTCGCCTTCATGAAGGCGGCAGAAGAGCTGGACATCAACTTCGCCTTCCCCAGCACCAGCCTGTACGTGGAGAAGGTGCCGGAGCTGCAGATCCGGCAGCTGCCCTAGGGCGAACAGCTCGACACAGACTGATCCGCAGCACGGCTCGAGCGGGTCCCAAAGCTGTCGCTGATGCGATCAGGGACAAGTCCGTGCGCCGTTGCAGTGAATGGTCATTCAGCTTACAGAACGGGCCGATTCATACCCCTGCTCTGAGGCTGAAAGCATGATTGCACGCCCCCTCTACTGGAACGTCGACATCATCACCAAGGCGTCGATGTACATCTCCTTCGTGGTCGCGCTGGCCCTGTGTGCGCGGGGCGTCATGATGCGCGTCTCGTACTGGAAGGAGAGCAAGCCCGAGGGCGAACGCTGGGGCTCTTGGGGCGAGCGCCTGGGCTTCCTGTTCAAGGAGCTGCTGATGCAGCGCTCCGTGTTCGGCAAGGGCTTCCCCGGCATCTTCCACAGCTTCATCTTCTACAGCTTCATCGCCTGCACCATCGCCACGGCGGCGGTCTTCGTAGAAGCAGACATGATCGTCTTCTTCAACCATCCGCCCGCGGGCCAGCCCTACGACCCGCTGTTGTTCGACGGCTGGATCTACAGCCTGCTGTCCTTCGGCGCAGAGATGGGCGGCGCGCTGCTGCTGGTGGGCCTGGGCATGGCCACCTGGCGGCGCTTCATCGCCAAGTCGGAGAACCTCGAGCGCAAGCGCGACGACGCCCTGGCCATCGGCCTGCTGGCCCTCATCGTGGTCACCGGCTTCATCGGCGAAGCCATCCGCATCCATCACACCGGCGAGGCCCAGCCCTGGACCTCCATCATCGGCTACCTGATGGCGGCTCCCTTCGGCATCCCCGATGTCCTGATCCAAGACGCCCACCACGGCGGCTCGGTGGCCCACCGCATCACCTGGATCATCCACATGCTGCTGGGCATGTCCTTCATCGCGCTCATTCCCTACACCAAGTTCTTCCACCTGCTGGCCATCCCCACCAACCTGCTCAAGGCCAAGCTCACCAGCAACGACCCGGTGCCCCGCATCGATCTCGATGCCCTGATGGAAGACGAGGACTTCGACTACGACAACTTCTCCCTGGGCATCGCCTCCGCCAAGGAGTTCAGCTTCGAGAGCCGCGTCGACCACGACGCCTGCATCGAGTGCGGCCGCTGCCAGGACGTCTGCCCGTCGTCCCGCGCCGGAGACAAGACCGAAGGTGGGCTGGCGTTCGGCCCCAAGACCTACATCAACCAGCTGCGTGACTACGGCAAGGCCGTCATGGAAGCCAAGGCGAAGTACGACGCCGAGCCCGCGGCCGAAGGCGAAGAAAAAGAGCCCTTCGAGTACCCACCGCTGATCGGCGAAGAAGACGCCACCTTCGACCCCAACTTCGTCTTCTACTGCCGCACCTGCCGCGCCTGCATGG
>Ga0307987_1000567_pt1:0-17500 | contig 21829 bp, 19 predicted proteins | sample EllFjometagen181_FD_203157 | JGI IMG/M metagenome (GOLD analysis project Ga0307987, IMG submission 203157) | Marine microbial communities from Ellis Fjord, Antarctic Ocean - #181 | ecosystem: Environmental > Aquatic > Marine > Unclassified | place: Southern Ocean | collected 2014-10-08 | reverse complement strand
TTTACTGATTTGTATCCTTGCTTTATCTTTAGATAATATATCTTTTAAATTTTTTTCAATAATTTTTTGATTATTTATATCTTCCATATCTATAAAATCAACAACAATTAATCCACTTAAATCTCTAATTCTTAATTGTCTAGCAATTTCATTTATTGCTTCAAAATTAGTTTGAAAAGCTGTAGTTTCTATATCACCACATTTATTTGCTTTAGCTGAATTTATATCAATTGATACTAATGCTTCTGTTGTATCTATAATAACAGAACCACCAGATGGTAAATATATTTCTCTTTTAAATGCTAATTCTATTTGATTTTCTATTTTATGTTTGCTAAATAATGGAATAGAATCATTATAAAATTTAATTTTATTTATAAACTCAGGTCTTACTATACTTAAATGTTTACATATAAATTTAAAAATATTAAATTCATCTATTATTATTTCATGTATATTAGAATATAAATAATCCCTAATAGAACGTATAATTATATTACTTTCTTGGAAAATTAAATATGGTGCTTTATTATCATTAGCTATTTTTTTAATAGCTTTAAACTGAGATAATAGCATATTTAATTCCCATTCTAGCTCTTCTATGCTTTTTCCCATTCCTGCTGTTCGTATTATTATTCCCATACCTTCTGGAAGATTTATATTATTTAATTTTTCACGTAATTCTATTCTAGCTTCACCATCTATATGTCTAGATATACCTCCTATTTTAGGATTATTAGGTATTAAAACCAAATAACAACCAGCTAAATTTATAAATGTTGTTAAAGCGGCTCCTTTATTTTTTCTTTCTTCTTTGCTTATTTGAACTATTATTTCACTTCCTTCAACTATAGTATCTTTTACAGAAGAATTAATATTTGTTTTTAAATAATCTTCTGAAATTTCTCTAAAAGGTAAAAATCCATGTTTATTAGTTCCATAATTTATAAATATAGCATTAAGACTAGGTTCTACTCTTGTAACTTTAGCTTTATAAATATTTCCCTTTTTTTGTTCTTTATTTTTTTTCTCTAGTTCTAAATTGTATAACCATTGATCTTCTATTATTGCTACTCTTACTTCATCTAATTGTAGTGCATTTATTAATATTTTTTTCATCGTATTTTGAATCATATTAGTTTAGATATTATTTTAATCTAAATATTTAGGTTTAATTTTAATTGAGCAAAAATTATTAACATCTAATTCATCTAATGATAAAACATGAGTATATATAGCTTTTGGATAATTTATATTATATTTTATTTTTAATTTTAAATTATTTAAGCTTAAAATATTTTTATATTTATAACATCCATTACCTACACCAGCAATTTCAATATATGGTAATTTTATATTATAATTTTTTTTTTTAATTTCTTTATTTAAAATATTTTTAATAATTTTTTTTTTATATATATATATACCATAAGAAATCTCATTAGTATTAGATATTATAGCTGCAAAAATTTTATTTATTTTATATGTATAAAATGCTTCTAAAGCAATAGATTTTAAAGATGATACCTTTATAATAGGTAATTTATAACCTAAAGCTATTCCTTTTATTACTGACATTGTTATTCTCATACTGGTAAAATTACCAGGTCCTATACTAAATGAAAGTGCATTAATACATGTAATTTTTATTTTTGATTTATATAAAATATAATCAATAATATTCAATATAAACCTTGAACTTTCTACATTTTTAAACTGTTCAGTATAAAATATTTTTTTATTATCATTAATACATACTGAGCAAAGTGATGATGAATTCTCAATAGTTAAAATTGTTGGTATATTTTTTTTCATAAATAAATAGTAATTAATTATTTATTCTATCGATAATAAATCTGAATTTATTTCATCTATCATTTCTAATGCTTTGCCTCCTCCTCGTGCAACACATGTCAATGGATCATCTGCTATTGTTACAGGCAATCCAGTTTCTTTATAGAATAATTTATCTAAATTTTTTAATAATGCTCCGCCACCAGTTAAAACTAATCCTTTTTCTGCTATATCTGATGCTAATTCAGGAGGAGTTTGTTCTAAAGCTAGTCTTATTGCATTTATAATTCTCATTAATGGATCTTGTAATGCTTCTAATATTTCATCACTATTTAAAATAAAACTTTTAGGTATACCTTCAGATAAATTTCTACCGTGAACTTTAATTTCTTTTACTTTATTTGTTGGATAAGCTATGCCTATTTCTTTTTTTATATTTTCAGCTGTTGTTTCTCCAATCAAACTACCATAGTGTCTACGGACATAATTTATTATACTTTCATCAAGTTTATCTCCACCAACCTTTGCAGATGATGCATAAACAACTCCATTTAAAGAAATAATAGCCACCTCAGTCGTTCCTCCACCTATATCTACAACCATAGATCCACTTGCTTGTTCTACTGGCATACCTGCTCCTATTGCAGCTGCCATAGGCTCTTCTATAAGATATACTATTCTGGCACCAGCTTCTAATACTGATTCCTTTATAGCTTTTCTTTCTACCTGTGTAGATCCACATGGTACGCAAACTAAAACCCTTGGACTAGGTTTAATAAATTTATTTTTATGAACTTTATTTATAAAGTATTGTAACATTTTTTTTGTTATATAAAAATCAGCTATTACTCCATCTTTTAATGGTCTGATAGCTACTATATTTCCTGGAGTTCTACCTAACATCTTTTTAGCTTTTAATCCTACAGCTGTAATATTTTTTTTTCCATATGATGAATTTTCATATCTAATAGCAACAACAGATGGTTCATTTAATACTATACCTTTATTTTTTATATACATTAAAGTATTAGCTGTTCCTAAATCAATAGATAGATCATTAGAAAATAATCCTCTAAGCATTTTAAACATAAAATATTACCATATATTAATAAATAACATAAAATATTTTTTATTATACATTATAATAAAAAATATTGTTATTTATTTTAAGAAAATATTATATTTACAATCTCAAAGACGAATTAAATTTTTCATTCAAACCTTTGATTATCATATCTATCTTATCATCTACATCTTTATAGGTTAAGGTATTATTATTACTTTGAAATATAAACATTAAAGTAATACTCTTATTATTATTATCTATATTTTTTTCATATATATCTAATAATTCTATTTTTTTTAAGATAATTATATTTAACTCAGATATATATTTAATTAAATTTCTAAATAATATATTTTTATTTATTATTATAGATAAATCTCTTCTTATATGTGGAAATTTTGAGAATTCTTTATATTTTTTTCTATCTTTTTTTAAAAATAATTTATTATTTATATATATTTCAAAAAAATATATTTTTTTTTTAAATGAAAATATATTTAAAATATCATTATTTAGTGATCCAATTATTCCAACTTTACATTTATCTATGATTATTTCTGTAGAATCTTCATTATCTAAAAAATTATGTTTAATTTTATTATATATTTGTATTTTTTTTTCATATATTATATTTAAAATATTTTCTACTATATTTTTTATAGTAAAAAAATTATTTTTTTTTATAAATGTACTATATTCTATAGAATTATTTTCTGTACAAATTCCACCAATAACTTTATATTCTTTATAATTATTATTATCATTAGAATATATATTACCTGCTTCGAATAATTTTAAAAAATCGTGTTTTCTATTCATATTCAGTTGTAATGTTTTTGATAATCCTTGCAAAAGACTATTTCTCATTACATTCATATTTTCTGACAATGGGTTTTTTAAATATATAAGATGTTTATTTTTTGAAATTATATTTTCAATATTTTTATTTACAAAACTATAATTTATAACTTCATTATATCCATAATTAACTAATAGATTTTTTATATAATTTAAATCTATTTTATTTTCATTTTTATTAAATATAGTTTTAATGTCTGGATAAACACATGGTATATTTTCATAACCATAGTATCTTATTATTTCATTTATTATATTCTCTTCTATTTCTATATCATTTCTATAAAATGGTATATATAATAACCAAAATTTATTTAATTTTATATATTTAAAATCTAAATTTAAAAAAATATTTTCTATTTTTTTGCAATCAATTTTTTTACCCAAAATTTCATAAATATTCTTTTTATATAATCTAATTTTTCTTTGATTTTTTATAAATAATTTATTTTGTTTTGTTATTATATTACTAGCAATACCATCAATCATTTCAGTGATTAATTTTATTACTAAATTTAATGATATTTTTTGTCTAGTAATATCTATTTTTTTTCCAAAAATGTCTGATGATTTGGTAAATAGATTATATTTTTCAGATGTATTTGATATTATTTTATCATTAAAATATGCACTTTCTATTAATATGGAAGTAGTATTATTATTAACTTTAGAAATATCACAACCAATTATACCAGGTATAGATAATATATTTTTATTATCAAATATAGCAAATACATCTGTATTAAAATTCATTTTATTATTATTTAATAATAATATATTATTTTGCACATCTATTTTTTTTAATGATATACTTTTATTTATTTTATCTAAATCATAGACATGCAAGGGTTGTCCAGTTAATAAAGTAACATAATTTATTATATCAACAACAATAGAATGTAAATTTATATTATTTAACTTTAATTCTTTTTTAATATAACTAGGTGTACATTTTTTATTATTAATATTTTTTATAATAATATGTGAATATTTTGGACAAAAATTATAGTCTAATATTTTAATTTTAACTTCATTTTTAATTTTAGATACAGTGTCAAATATTATTTTTTTAACTTTAACACTTGTTATTGCATTTATTTCTTTTATTATACCAAAATAATTTAAACAATCAGGTCTGTTATATGGAATTGATATATTTATATATTCATCATCTAAATATGATTCAAATCCAACTTTAGTTAATTTTTTCACCAGACTATCTATATCTATATTAATATTTGTATATTTATATATAGTTTTTAAATTAAATTTCATTTTAATATTCTAAAATTGTTTTAAAAATTCTATATTATTTTCAAAATATAAACGAAGATCATTTATATTATATTTAATCATAGATAATCTTTCTATACCCATACCAAATGCTATTCCTTTATATATTTTATTATTTATATTACAATTTTTAAATACATTAGGATGAATAATTCCACAACCTAAAACTTCAATCCATCCAGTATAACTACATATACTACATTTTTTACCTTTACAATTTATACATTCTATATCTATTTCCATAGATGGTTCGGTAAATGGAAAATATGAAGATCTTAAATTTAATGGTATTTTTTCACCAAAAAATGAATATAAAAAATTAATTAATATTCCCTTCAAATGGGCTAATGATATATTTTTATCAACAATAAATCCTTCTATTTGATGAAACATTGGAGTGTGGGTTATATCAGAATCTTTTCTATATACTTTTCCTGAGGATATAATTTTAAATGGAGGAACATTATCTTTCATAATATGTATTTGCATATTTGATGTATGTGTTCTTAATAAATAGTTATTATTTAAATAAAATGTATCATGCATATTTCTTGATGGATGATTTTTTGGCATATTCAATAAATCAAAATTATAAAATTCAGTATCTATTTCATTGCCATCTACTAAATAAAATCCCATTTTTTCAAAAAATGATTCAATCTCATTTATTGTTTTTGTTATTATATGAGTTGTACCTTGTTTTATACCTATTCCTGGTAATGTAATATCTATTTTTTTATCTTTTTCTTTTAATGATTTATAACTGATATATTTCTCTTTATCTTCAATTAAATATATTATTTTTTTTTTAATATTATTTAATTCTTTTCCTATAATACTTCTTTCTTCCTTAGGATATTTTATTATATTTTTTATTACATTTGTTAATATCCCATTTTTACCTATATATCTTGATTTTATATTGTTTAAATCAATTTTATTTTTTATATTATCTAATTCTTCCTCTACTTTTTTAATATATAAATTGTACTTTATCATATTTTTAATTATTATTTATAGCTTCATGAACTATGTTTTTAAAAATTTCTTTATTGTTTATTGCTAAATTAGATAGTATTTTCCTATTTATTATCATATTATTCTTTTTTAATTTATAAATAAAATTATTATATGATAAATCATACTGTTTAAGCGCTGCATTTATACGAATTATCCATAATCTTCTAAATCTTCTTTTTTTACACTTTCTATCAATATAAGAATATTGATGTGCTTTAATTACAGCTTGTTTAGCTACTCTAAATACTCTGCTTCTGGCTCCATAATAACCTTTAGCTTGGCTTAAGATTTTTTTATGCCTTTTTTTTGCTATTATACCCTTTTTTATTCTACTCATTTTAATAACTTAAATAAATTTATATTATAGGTTAGGTAATGCTTTCATTAATGCTTTTCTATGCGATGGATCTACTTCTTTTAATTTTCTTAAATGTCTTTTTCTTTTTGATGATTTTTTTGTTAATATATGTCTTAAATGTGATTGTTTATGTTTAAAAATTCCAGAACCTGTCTTTTTAAAACGTTTAGAAACACTTTTATTTGTTTTTAATTTTAACACTTTTCCTCCTTTAATTTTGTTATTTTTTTAGGATACATTATAACAATTATATTTTTACCTTCAAATTTCATATCCGATTCTGATTTACCAAAACAATCTAAATCTTTACATATTTTATCAATTAAAGTAATACCTATTTTTTTATAAACAACTTCTCTACCTTTAAAACAGATAGTTATTTTCACTTTATTACCACTTATCAAAAATTGTCTTAAATTTTTTATTTTTGTTAAATAATCATTAACACCTGTATTTAGTCTAAATTTAACTTCTTTAATTTTTAAATCCTTTTGCTTCTTTTTAGCAAAAGAAAGTTTTTTATTAAGAGAAAATATAAATTTTTTATAATCCATAATTTTTACAACAGGAGGATTTGATTTTGGCTGGATTTCTACTAAATCTAAATTAATATTGCTAGCTCTTTTTAAAGCATCATCTGTAGGCATTATTCCAATTTGTTTACCATTTTCATCTATTAATCTTATTTCCTTTGTCTCTATGTCCTTATTAATCCTATTTTTCTTTTTAATAATAATTACTCCTTATTTTTTAATATTTTATTTATAAAAACATATAAAGATATATTATTTATATTATTTCCATCAAGTTGTTTAATAGAAATAGTGTTCGTTTTCATTTCTTTATATCCTATTATTATTATATATGGAATTTTTTCCAGAATATATTTTTTAATTTTATGTTGAATATTTTTACTAGTTAAATCTAACTTTACCTTAAATTTAGATTTTAAAACACTATATATATTATTTATATAATTTATATAATTTGTATTCATATCACTAATACTAATGATAATAATTTGTACAGGAAATAACCAAAATGGAAAATATCCATATGTTTCTTCAAGTAAAATACCAATAAATCTTTCTATAGACCCCAAAATTGCTCTATGCAATATTATTGGATTTATAATTTTTCCATTTTTATCTATATATCTTGCTTTTAATTTTTTACTCGTAAAGAAATCTACTTGTATCGTACCACATTGCCATTCTCTACCAATGTTATCTGTTAGAATGAATTCTAATTTAGGACCGTAAAATGCACCTTCATTTGAAATTTTATATTTCATATTTAAATTTATTAATATATTTTCTAATATATTTTCAGCTTTACTCCATAAAGCTGCATCTCCAATTTTATTTTCTGGTCTTTTTGATAATTGTACGATAATTTTTTTAAAATTAAATTTTAGATATATTTTTTTTAATAATATTATAAAATTTACAGTTTCACTATATATCTGTTCTTCTGTACAAAATATATGTGCATCATCTTGAACAAAATTTTTCAATCTCATTAATCCATATAATGATCCAGATAATTCATTTCTAGAACATAAACCAAATTCAAATAATCTCAATGGTAAATCTTTATAACTTCTTATTTTATTATTAAATATTTGAATATGACAAGGACAATTCATAGGTTTTAAAATAATATCATTAAATTTAAATATATTTTCATTGAATTTATCAATATGTCCAGATCTTTTAAATAAAATAGAATTTAACATAATGGGTGTATTAACTTCATAATAATTATTTTTAATTAATATATTTCTTAAGTATTCTATTATATTTGTATATATATCCCAGCCTTTATTATGCCAAAATATAGTTCCTGGAGATTCTTTTTGAAAATGAAATAAGTCTAAATCTAAACCTATTTTTCTATGATCTTTTTTTTTAATTTCATTAATATAGATAATATATTCATTCAATTTATTTTTAGAGTTCCATGCAGTACCATAAACTCTTTGTAACATTTTATTTTTAGAATTTCCTTTCCAATATGCTCCTGATACTTTCAATAATTTAAAATAACTTAAATATTTAGTATTAGGAACATGAGGACCTTTACATAAATCTATAAAATCTTTTTGTTTATAGTATGTTATAGATTCAGTTGATTTTATATTTTTTATTATATTTATTTTATATATATTATCTTTAAAAATTTCTAATGCATTATCATATGAAACTGTATGTTTTTCTAATGGTATATTTTCCTTAATAAGTTGTTTCATTTTCTCTTCAATCTTATTAAAATCATTAATTTTTAATGTATCTTTTATACAAAAATCATAATAGAAACCATCCTTTATCGTAGGTCCTATAACTGTATTAACATCAGTATATAATAATTTAATAGCATGAGCTAATAAATGAGCACAGGAATGTCTTATAATATCTAAAGCTTGATCATCATCTTTATATATTAGTTTTATATTTACATCTCTATTTATAATATAATATAAATCAGTGATATTATTATCTATATAAGCAGCAATTACATCTTTATATAAATTATTTTCTAATGGATTAATAATATCATTCAGCGTTATACCACTATTTACTTTTATTTTTTTATTTTCTATTGTTACTAAAACCATATTATACAAATAAAACACATTAATAAATTATAAACAATAATTAGATAAAAAATATACATATATTGTAAAATATACAAATAACTTTTAATATTTATCAAATTAATATAAACTAAGTATACTATTAAATTATAGAAATTAAAAGGATATGGATCTAGAATATTCAAATATTAAAAATATTATATTAAAACTAGAAAATAAAATAAAAAAAAGTAAAATATATGAATTTAAAATATTAAAAAGATCTTTTTATAAAAAAAGAAAATTAATATTTAAAACATTTAATGATTGGGAATTAGTTAAATTAGCTAGACATCCATTAAGACCAAATTTTTTAGATTATAAAAATAATATTTTTAAAGATTTTGAAGAATTACATGGAGATAGATGTTTCGGAAATGATAAAGCAATTATAGGTGGAATAGCTAAAATAGATAATATTCCAGTTTTATTAATTGGTAATCAAAAAGGAAGATCAATTAAAGAAAAAAAAATACATAACTATGGAATGGCAAATCCAGAAGGATATAGAAAAGCATTTAGATTATTTAATTTGGCAGAGAAATTTAATTTGCCTATTATAATTTTTATAGATACTCCAGGTGCATATCCAGGAATAGAAGCAGAAGAAAGAAATCAAAGTGAAGCTATAGCAAAAAATTTATCAATGATGTCTAAATTAAAAACAATTATAATTGGTATTATTATAGGTGAAGGTTGTTCTGGTGGTGCATTAGGAATAGGTATATGCGATAAAATGTTAATTCTAGAACATTCTTATTTTTCTGTAATTACTCCAGAAGGATGCAGTATTATATTAAATGAAAAAAATAAAAATATTGATAAGATAACTAATAATATGAATATAGTTGCAAATAAAATAATTAATATGAATATTATAGATGAAATAATAATAGAAGAATCAGGTGGGGCTCAAAGAAATATAAATAAAACTTCTACAGTAATAAAATCATATATATTAAAAAATTTAAATATTTTATTAAAACTCTCTACAAAAAAACTTTTAATTTTAAGATCTGATAAATTAATTAATTTAGGTTTTAATGTTATTTAATAGCTTGATATTAGAAAAATATTTTTATAACAAATGTTATAATATAAATAAATCAAAAAATATTTTTATTGCATATAGTGGAGGTATAGATTCATCTATATTATTACATTTATTACATAAAACATATAATAATAATTTTTTTTTTTTAAAAGCTATTCATATTAATCATATGTATAATGAAAACTCTAATAAATGGAGTGCATTTTGTAAAAAACAATGTGATATAATAAAAATACCCTTAAACATAATACAACTTAAAAATAAAATAAAATCTAATATAGAAGAATCATTTAGAATAGAAAGATATAATTTTTTCTCAAAAAATATTAAAAATGATTCAGTTTTATTTTTAGGTCACAATAAAAATGATTTTTTAGAAACATTTTTATTAAGATTATTTAGAGGATCTGGAATATATGGTTTAAATAGCATTAATGAATCTATAAACTTAGGTAAAATTAAAATATTAAGACCATTATTAAATGTTTCAAGAAAAGATATAATTAAATATAGTTATAATAATAATATAAAATATATAAATGACTTTAGTAATTTTGATAATAAATTTGATAGAAATTATTTAAGAAATAAAATAATTCCTATAGTATTTCAAAAATGGAATAGTATAATAAATTCTATAACTAGATACGTTAAAATAATTTATTTAAATAATAAATATATAAATAATATAATATCTACTAAATATTTTGATGCTATTAAAAATAATAATGCTATATCTATAATATATATATTATCTTTATCAAAATATATAAGATTTGAAGTACTTAGGTTTTGGATAAAAGAAAAAAATCTAAAATCTCCATCTTATATTCATTTAGAAGAGATAAATAAAATATTAAAATCAGAAAATAGTAATTCATTTATAAATCTAAAACAATATATTATTAAACGGTTTAGAGATAAAATATATATAATAAAATCTATAAATAATAAATATATATTTAAAATCTATAAAAAAAATAAAACTATATATAAAATATCTAATGATATGGTTATATCATATTTTGCCTTAGGAAAAGGTATAAAATATAATTGTAAAAAATATAGATTAATAATAGGTAAAACTAATAAGAAAATTAAAAAAATATTTCAAATGCATAATGTTCCTATTTGGGAAAGATATAAATATCCAATAATTATGGAATATTCTAATTTAGTAATGATAATTGGATTATGGGTATCTAATAAATATTATGTTAATAATAAAAAAGAAAAAGGATTAGTAATTAAATTACTATAAACTAATAATAAATTATAATTGTCATTATTTAAGGTTATTTTATGAACTCAGAAAAATCATCTTTCTTTTTCAAAACAGAAATAAAAAAACTGTTAGATATTGTGATAAATTCTTTATATAAAAATAAAGAAGTTTTTATCAGAGAATTAATATCAAATTCATCTGATGCGGCAAAAAAATTACATTTTAAATCTTTAACCAATCATAGTTTGCTAGAAGATAACACAAAATTAGAAGTAAATATAAATGTTAATAAAATAAATAAAACTATAACCGTAGAAGATAATTGTATTGGTATGAATAAAGCAGAAGTTCTAGAAAATTTAGGTACAATAGCTAAATCAGGTACAAAAGATTTTATAAAAAGAATAGAAAACACTGTAAATAATAATACTAATGAATTAATAGGTAATTTTGGAATAGGATTTTATTCTGCTTTTATGGTATCAAACAAAGTTATTGTTGAAACAAGAAAAGCTGGGGATTCTATTGAAAATGGTGTATATTGGGAATCTGATGGTAAAGAAAAATTTAATATTAGAAATATAAAAAAGGAAACTAAAGGAACAAGTATAAAACTTTATATAAAGGATAATGAAAGTGAATTTTTAGATTATTTTAAAATAGAAAGTTTAGTAACAAAATATTCTAACTATATATCACTACCTATAACTATAACATCTGATAAAGATAAAAAAGAAGATTCATTAGTAGAAGATAAAAAAATTATTAATAATAAAAAATCTATATTAAGACTAGATAAAAAAAATATAAGTAATAAAGAATATATAGAATTTTATAAAAACATTACAAATGATATAAACGAACCAATATTTTGGTTTCATTCTAAAGTTGAAGGAAAATTAGATTATATAAGTTTATTTTATATACCATCAAAAGTTACATTTGACTTATTTTTGAATAAATATGTTTCAGATTTTAAATTATATGTTAAAAATGTTTTTGTATCTAATAATACAAGCAATTTTATACCTAATTATTTAAGATTTATAAAAGGTGTAGTTGATATTACTAATTTGGAATTAAATATATCTAGAGATGTTTTTCAAGATACTAAAACTATAGAAAATATAAAAAATATACTAAGTAAAAAAATATTAGGAGTTTTGAATACATTATCTAAAGATAATGAAAAAAAATATTCTATTTTTTGGGAGAATTTTGGAAAAATATTAAAGGAAGGATTATCTGAAGACTTTATAAATAAAGAAAAAATATTACAACTACTAAGATTTTCTTCTAGTTATTCTTTTGATGAGAAACAATCTATATCTTTAGATGAATATATAACAAGAATGAAATTAGAACAAAATGATACTATATATTACTTATTGATAAAGAATTTAGATTTATCTAAAGATAGTCCTCATTTAGAATATTTTAAAAAACATAACATTGAAGTTTTATTATTAGTTGATAAAATAGATGAATGGATTGTGAATAGCTTATTTGATTATAAAGGAAAAAAATTTAAATCAATAATAACATCTGATATAAATATAGAAGCTAATGATATAAATAATGATGAATATAATAATATGATCAATGACATGAAAAATATCTTAAAAAAAGATATAAAAAATATTATTTTATCTAATAAATTAACAAAATATCCCTCTAGAATAATATCAAATAATACTTATATTAATTCACAAATGGAAAAAATTTTACTAATGTCTGGGCAAACTGTTCCAAAAAAAGAATATACATTAGAACTAAATGAAAAACATAAATTAATAAGAATATTAAAAAATGAGAAAAATAAAGAAAATTTTTATAAATTAACAAATATGTTATTTACTCAAGCATTATTATTAGATGGAAAATCATTGAAAAATAGTAGTGAATTTGTAAATATATTAAATGATTATATTTTACGTTTTCATAAAAAATAATATTAATTTTATATTATGAATAATATACCATTTGTTAATTTAGAACGTCCTAAAAAATTAGAAAATAAAATCAAAATTGCTATTAACAATGTTATTAAAAATAATAAATTTATATTAGGTCCTGAGGTTTTTGAACTAGAAAATAAATTAAAAAAATATTGTGGATCAACTTATGCTGTAACATGTTCAAGTGGTACAGATGCACTATTAATGACACTTATGGCTTTAGGTGTAAAGCCTAATGATGCTATATTTTTACCTTCTTTTACTTTTATAGCGACAGCTGAAGCTATTGTATTATCCGGATGTCAACCAGTTTTTATTGATGTTCTTGATGATACATTTAATATAGATCCAGAAAGTTTTAAATTAGGAATAAATATAGCAATAAAAAATAAATTAATTCCAAAATATGTCATTATTGTTGATTTATTTGGACAACCTGCTGATTTTAATAATATAAAAACTATATCAGAAAAATATAATATTAAAATAATAATAGATGCAGCTCAAAGTTTTGGTGCAAAATATAATAATAAAAAAGTGGGTTCATTTGGATTAGTAACAACTACAAGTTTTTATCCAACAAAGCCATTTGGTTGTTTTGGAGATGGTGGATGTATTTTTACTAATAATAAAAATATAGCAAAAACATTACTTTCAATAAGAAATCATGGACAAGGTTTAAATAAATATAAAAATATAAGAATAGGATTAAATGCTAGATTAGATACAATACAAGCTGCTATTTTATTAGAAAAATTAAATTTTCTTGATAAAGAAAATTTAATTAGAGATGAAATAGCTAGTTGTTATAATAAAATATTAAGCAAAAAAGTTATAATACCTTTTGTAAAAGAAAATGTTAAAAATATTTGGGCTCAATATACAATAAAGTTAAAAAACGAAAATATTAGAAATATTATAATAGATTTTTTAAAAAAAGAAAATATATCTACAGAAATTTATTATATAATACCAATTCATTTACAAAAAGCTTATAAAAAATATTTAAAAGCGAGTAAAAGATTAATTATATCTGAAAAATTATCTAAAACGCTTTTAAGTTTACCTATATATCCATATATGACTTCTAATATAAAAACTAAAATAATGAAAACTTTAAAAAATATGATTAAAATTATATAATACTTAAATAATAACGCCACCACCTAAACATATATTTTTTTTATAAAAAACAATAGATTGACCAGAAGCTATAGATTTTTGTGGAAATTTAAATAAAACTATATAAAAAAAATTATGTTTTATAATAGTACATGGGATATCTATATTCATATGTCTAACTTTTGAATTACATATTATATTCTTAAATGCTGATATCTTATTTATAAAATGTATTTTTTTTAATTTTATTTTTGATGTTAATAATAATTTTTTTTTCTGAATAACTATTAATCTATTTCTTTTTATATCTTTTGAAAAAATATACCACGGTTTATTTATATAACTTTTTTTTCCTCCAATTCCAATTCCTTTTCTTTGTCCTATTGTATAATGTAAAAGACCATTATGTTTCCCTATTTTTTTATTTTTATTTGTATAAATTAATCCAGGTTTATTATCTATGTATAGCTCTAAAAAATTTTTCATATGTTTTTTTCCTATAAAACATATACCCATACTTTCTTTTTTATAAAAATTAGGAAAATTATTATCATATGCTATTTTTTTAACAGTATTTTTATCATAATTTCCTAATGGAAATATTATATGTTTTAATTTTTCATTATTTAATGTATATAAAAAATAAGTTTGATCTTTATCAAGATCTTCAGCTTTTTTTAAAATATAATGTTTATTATTAGTATATGTGATTTTAGAATAATGCCCTGTTGCTATATAATTAAATTTTAAAATTTTAATAGAATAATTTAAAAATAAATTAAATTTTATCTTTTTATTACATAAAATATCAGGATTTGGAGTGATATTAGATTTATAAGACTTTAAAAAATACATAAAAACATTATTCCAATAATATTGTGAAAAATCTAATATATTTAACTTTATATTTAAGTATTTACATATTAATTTAGAATAACTTAGATCTTTATATGTCATACAACTTTCATTTTTAGTTTCTACCCAATTTTTTATAAAAGCTCCTTCTATATAAAAACCATTTTTCTTTAATAATAATGCTGCTACAGAAGAATCTATACCTCCGGAAATAGCTACTAAAATTTTAATATTTTTCATATAATTATAATAAATTGTATATTGTTAAATTAAATTAATATAATATTATAACAAATATTTTTTTGTAAATTATATTTAAATATTAAACTAATTGAAAATTATAATAAGAAAATAATGACAAATAATAAAATTAAAGATTATTTACCACATAGATATCCATTTTTATTTATAGATAAAATTTTAAAAGTTAAAACATATAATTATATATTAGCAATAAAAAATATAACAATATCTGAATATTTTTTTACTGGACATTTCCCTAATAAACCTATAATGCCAGGTGTATTGATAGTAGAATCATTGGCTCAAACAAGTGGACTTTTAATAAACATAAGTCTTAAAAAAAAAAATGATATTCCAAATTTTTTTTTAGGAAGGATTGATAAAACAAAATTTAAAAAGATAGTAGTACCCGGAGATCAATTATATTTAGAAGTAAATGTTATTAATATAAAAAAAATAGCATGGAAATTTTCAGGAAATGTATTTTTAAATGGAAATATTATATGTTCATCTAAATTTACATGTATAAAAAATGAAAATTAAAATTGATAAAACAGCAATTATTAAAGAACCTGTTTATATTGGAAAAAATGTATCTATAGGCGCATATTCTATAATAGGACCAAATGTAAAAATAGGTAATAACAATTATATAGATTCTCATGTAATTATCAAAGGTAAAACAATAATTGGAAATAACAATAAATTTTTTTCTTTTAGTCAAATAGGAGTTGAACCTCAATGTAAAAATGATATATATTTAAATAATAAATTAATAATTGGAAATAATAATATTTTCAGAGAATGTACATCAATTCATAAAGGAACAACTAGAAATAATGGCACTACTTTTATTGGAAATAATAATTATTTAATGGTTAATTCACATATAGCTCATGATTGTTTAATAAAAAATAATATAGTTTTTTCTAATGGAGCATCTGCTGCTGGCCATGTTACTATAGATAGTTTTGTAACTATATCAGGTTTTGTTGGTATAAACCAATATACTCATATAGGAAAATATAGTTTTGCAACTGGTGGAACAATAATACGTAAAGATGTATTACCTTATGTTATTGTTTCAGGATATCCTGCAAAAACAAAAAGTATAAATGTAATTGGTTTAAAAAGAAGAAATTTTAATATAGAAACAATAACAAATTTAAAAAAAATTTATAGATTAATATTTAATACTACACATACTATTCCAAATATATTAATTAAACTAAATGGATTAAAAGATAATATTAAAGAAAAAAATATAATAATAAACTTTTTAAAATCATCTAAACATGGTATTACTCGATAAAAAAATATGTTAATAGAAATAGGAATTATAGTTGGAGAACATTCAGGAGATAAATTAGCAGCTGAATTTTTAAAACCTATTTTAAATAAAAATAAAAATATTAAAATTTCAGGCATTATTGGTCCTGAATTAGAAAAAATTGGATGTAAAAAAATATTTTCTATAAATGATTTATCTATGATGGGGTTTATAGATCCTATATTTAATTTATTTAAATTAATTCATATAAAAAAAACAATATTAAATCATTTTACAAAAAAAATAAAATTATTTATAGGAATAGATATACCAGACTTCAATATGATGATAGAAAAAAAAATGAAAAAAGAAGGTATAATTGTTATACATCTGGTAAGTCCATCTATATGGGCATGGAGAAAAAATCGTATAAAATCTATTAAAATAGCTATTAATCTTATGTTAGTTATATTTCCTTTTGAAGAATGTATATATAAAAACAATGATATTCCTGTTAAATATGTAGGTCATCCAGCAGCAGATAATATAAAGATTATATCTGACAGCTATAATATAAGAAAAAAAAAACATATATCAGATATAAATAACATATTTATAGTTTTTTTACCAGGTAGTAGACTAAGTGAAATTAAGTATCATTTTCCTATATTAATTAGATTAGTTAATAAATATTTTATAAAAAATTACACTATAGAATTTATAGTACCAATTAATAACTATAAACATTA
>Ga0307987_1000566_pt1 | contig 21882 bp, 44 predicted proteins | sample EllFjometagen181_FD_203157 | JGI IMG/M metagenome (GOLD analysis project Ga0307987, IMG submission 203157) | Marine microbial communities from Ellis Fjord, Antarctic Ocean - #181 | ecosystem: Environmental > Aquatic > Marine > Unclassified | place: Southern Ocean | collected 2014-10-08 | reverse complement strand
TATACACCTCAAGCCAATAAGTAGAAGTGGTTATGTCCTGTTGTGCTAAATATTCAGTATAAGCAATTAACAGTTCACGTTGTTTGCTAACATCACCTATAATTAATTGCTCTTTATAATCTTTTAAGAACATATTTACTTTTAATCTATCCCATCGCATCTCTTTTGGATAAAACGGGTTGTTTTCCTTTTCCCAAATTTGCAAATACTCTTGTGTATCTTGTATCATTTTATTTAATTTATCGTTAATATTCCGCAACTAATCATAGCTGCGGTACGTTACAGTTAATATTTTTAAATTGCCACCGCACTTTGGTTTTTGCAAAAATTATTTAATTATTGGATGATTTTAGCAATGTTATAGCATCATTATATTGTTTTATTCTTTCCTTATACATTTTAATCATAGACTTAACAACAATATTGCTGTCATTCATAGAGTATATTTCTTTATAATCTTCCAGCTTTTCATTAGTTGTCATAATTTCAACCTCTAATCTTTGTATTACTAATTGATATTTCATTTTCATTGTTTTATAGTTTTTTTATTTAGTATTTAAAATTTCTATTTCTCTTATTAAATCGGCTATTTGCCTACATTTACCATGTATCTTGTCATTGTTAACTAAATTATTACTTTGACATCCACTTCCTACTGGGGTCATCTCAGTATATAACAAATTAATACTCTTAATGGTTATTTCCTGAGTGTCTAACGGGTAAGCCTTTGTTATTACATATGTGTTCATATTATCTTTTTCTTTAACTGTTTATTAATTTGGCACCTATTAAAATTTAAAAAAACTACCTGTAACATCACCTAATAAGCCATATTTGCGAAAAGCAAATACAGGCTCATAGCTGTAAGCGTTACTCAATTTCGTGCAATAAACAAGCTTTGTTTTTACATTTAATTTTCATTAATCCATTAATAGTCCTGTTACTTTTCCTCTTTCCGCAATATTGAAACACCTTACTATTACATTGCCATCTTTGCCGGTGCTTACAAGTTTTGCAAGTTTCTGTAATTTCATCTTTCTTTGGTTCAATCTCAAATAAATTCACATTTCCAATCATTATTTCTTTCCCCTCTTATATTTTACAATATTTCCGTGTTTATCTTCGATGGCTTCGTCTGCATTTTTTATTGAGTGAAGTATAAATAATAGAAATAAAATTCCTATTATGATTAGGAGGCAAATAATTATAAATTTTATCATCATTGGTTTATTTATTAAGTTAAAAGGGGCTAGGGGTGTCGTTTTGTTTTAGTATATTTTCGGTACTTGCTATTTTTTCGTAATGGGTATTTATATTTATGTAATATCCTTTTACTTGATACATTGATGTTGTAGGCACGGTGGTACTATGCCCGTTTTGTTGTTGGTAGCCTAGTTTGCGTAATACCCTACCAATATTTACGCTATTCATTTTTATATTGCGCCCCGATTTATCAATTAACGCTTTTAAAAAGTCGGAAGATGTATAAAACCCATCATGTTCATTTTTTGTACCTGGAGAATAATGTATTTGTAATAGATCGTATTCGGGTGGTAGGCTTAAAAACTGATCGTTTGCTTGCTCGTTTTCGTCGACTTCTTTTGGGCTTAGCTTGTATGTTTCGGCATTACCATTTTTAAAAAGATGGTAGGCTTGCGCCCAAATTTTATTTATATCGGTGTTTGGGTCGGTGCTGTATTTCCAATTAATGGGCTTTTTTACTGGTGCAAGTTTAAAGGCTAACCATCGTACATTTCCTGTAAGGTCGGTTAAAAATTCGCTTTCGTTTGTTGAAGCCCAAAAGTTTGCGCGGCGTTTTATTGTGCTCCAATTACGGTCGTATTGCACCCGGACTTTTATATAATCTTTTGAAAAAATTGATTTTAGTTTGTTTTTTTCGGTTCGCCATAGGCTTTCGAGTTCATCTAAATTAATTATAAAGTTTTCGGCTAATCCCCGGAGGCTGTCCTTACTATCGCCTGGCAGATCTTCAAGGTAGTATTTTTTTAAGTCGGGCGGTGCCAACCATCTTATAAAACTGGTTTTCCCTGTATTTTGATTGGCGTTGCCATCTCCTACGAGCACTAAGCAATGCTTGTTAAAATCTTTTTCGAGACTGCAGGCTATTGAGCGAATGAGTGCTTTTTTAAATTGTACTTTAAATCGCGCGCGGTCGTACTCGTTTACTTGTATGTAGTTTGTTAATATGTCTATATGGTCTATATCGCCGTTCCACTCAGGTAGCAATTCGAAATAATCTCGTATGGGGTTTGTTATATCAATAAATTTTGATTTTAGTATTATTTTTAAATCTCCCTCACTTATTTGTATATTTTGTTTTTTTAAATTTCGAAGTATGTCGAAAAATGTTGCTGGCTCGTTTGTTGCGTATTCGGTTATTTCCCAATCCAGACTAATTTCGTTAAATTGTATATCAAAATTTAAACCTATTGCTTTTTCCTGTATATCTATTAAAGTTGTGGATTCTCCCAACTCCTTACTGTCGGTATTTCGTTTTTTTAATAGGGCGTTAACCGCGTTATTTAATTCAGCTTTCGAGTAGTCGTAATCTTTTGCAATTCCTTTTATAAACATTAGCCTAATTGCCGTGTCTTTTTCATTAGCTAGCATACCGCAAATTTTTGAAAATGATTGCGGTATTTTTGTAGCATCGTTACCAGCATTTTTAACAATTTTTTCTACTTCCTTGTGAAAATCTTTATTTTCTGCCATTCTTGTTTTTATTTAACTTGATAGGTTGATACTGTTTAGCCCTTTAGCTGCCCGGTGTGCGTTTATTTCGTTTTCAAATGCTTTGTAATAATTTGGATCGCGACGGTTTATAAAATCTATTAATTGCGCTATTGGATTAATGCGTAATGCTTGTGCAAGCTCTTGTAAACTCATATTAGTAACCTTTACTAGTAATAATTCGCGCTGAAATATTTTATCTTCTTTATTTATTAGCTCGCATTTTAACCAGTGCATTTTATGTTTATTGGCTGCTAATTGGTTTTGATGATCTTGTTTTATTTCGGTTAGTATTTTTATTTCGGTTTGTATTGCTTTGCGAGCTATAGGGCTGTATGCAAGATTTTGGGTTTGTTTTTGTTTACGGGTAATTATTTTATCGAGTTGTTTCATTTTGTCATTTTTAAAATGGTGTAAACTTCATCCTTAGGTAGCTCGTTTAAATCGCAATACTCATTTACTGTAACATATTGCCACGGAAAAGGGCGGCTGAGCATGTCTTTAAATAACGATAAACGGCGGTGTGCTGTGGCTTGGCTGCATCCCTCAACTTGCATAACTTCCTTTGTTGTAATTTTAATATCAGTTTTACACATGGTTTAGTTCGCGTTAATTTGTTGTAAAATATTTTGAGTTGTTGCTTGTTGGCTTTTGTAATAATCGGCTGTTATTTTTGGGTATGCTATTGGCTTTTCGTTACATTTATTTATTAGCACGGTTAATTTTTTGCTATAATCGGCAAGGGCGTGGCGCATTACTTTTATTTCTTGGTATTCTTCGCTGGGGGTTTGCATGGCTGTTAATTTTTTTGTGCTAAATAAATAGATACTACTCGCTTGTACTGCTTTAGTTTGTTTAGGTTAAGATTGTTGAATTGTGCTATTAATTTAAGCATGGGTAATGTTCGTATTAACAATACTTTTTTTGGTGTTTCTACTATCATTGCTATTTGTTTTTGTGGTTAATTATTATTTGATGCTCGGCTTTGGTTATAGTTCCCCTTTCGAGTGGGGTACTATAATCGGGTTTTTTGGCTCGAAATTTGGCTTCATTTTTAATTTCGTATGCGGCGCTTTCTAATATTCGCATGTGGTTACGTTTTTCGGCTTTTTTACGCATAGCGATGGTTGCCTCCTTAATTTCGTCGGGCGTCATACCGGGACCAAAACCAGTATCGTATGTTTGGTTAATCATTGGGCTGGTTTTTTTGTGATAAATACTTACTTAAGTATGTTACTACCTTGGAACGAGGTATTTTTAACTGTTGTGAAATTTCGGTAACTGTGAAACCTGCTTGTAGGTATTCGGCTACTTCAGTGTATTGTTGGTGCTTTATCATGTTAAATTGATTTTATAATTGACACATAATTATTATCAATTTGATGTGTGCCGTATTCGCATTGTTTTTTTAGCCTAGCAGGCTTTATATAGTCGCGAATTGTTTGCTCGGGCACAATGTAATTTGTAGAAATTTGTTTTATAATTACTTCGGGTCGGTAATTACGTAAGTACTCTTGTATGTAAATATTTACAAAAGTTTTTACTTTTAATTCTCGGGCTGATTTTCTTAAACTGTTATATTTCATAGTCTGATTACGGCGTTAATGTTGTAATATTGTAGTTTCGTAATACGATTAGTTTGCAATACTAATATAAATATCAGTTCAAAATAATTTAAACTGATTTTTATATCAGTTTATAATTAGTCTAAATTAAAAGAGGAGGGACTATGTCACACTATATCAGCACAATAAAAAGGATTGCCAGCGAGAAAAAAATTAAGCAAAAAGATTTAGCAGAAGCTATCGGGTTAACTGAGGGCGGGTTTCATCAGTCGGTAAGGAATAATACATTAAGGATCGACAAACTATTTAAAATTTGCGAGATACTAGAAATTAGCCCGGCAGAGTTATTAAAAGAAGATGTACAGGAACTCAGGGAAGAGAATCCCGGTTACGGCATGAATGATGCCGATATGTTAAAAGAGGTGCTAAAAACAGTTAAAAGCATTGAGCACAAGATTAATAGCAGTAAACGAGGGAAATAGTATTATAAACTTGCTTTATTATTAGCTAACTATTATTAGCAACTGTTATATATATCAGTTTTTACACTTCTACAAGCCTTAACTGCTAAGCTTATGCCTATATTTTTGTAGGTTGCTATGTGCTAAATAGTTAATATTTTAGATAATATATATTATGGGACAAATTTATATAAAAGATTTATTGAGTATCAGTACATTATAAAATTACAAGCAAAGTGATATTGCATTTTAGCTGAAATATATATCAGTAAAGTATAAAATTACTTGTAACAATCTGCATTTTAGAACGTACACGAAAGAAAATTATATATATATATTACTCCAAATAGGAATATACTGCTGATTATGAAACAAGTAAAGGTAACTGAAATATACCCACCGGATCCTAGAATAATCTCACGTACAATGCGAAAATATTACAGGATTCCAGCACCCGGCAGTAGTTATAAATTTTATTTTAAAAATAAGAAAGATGCTAAAAAGTTTGCGGCTGGATATTCGAGGCACTTAACCGGCATACTCCATGAGGTTAATTATATTGTTGCCGAAACGTATAATGATTATCGCCGTTTGTGGTTTTATTTGGACGAAAATAATGTTAGTGTGCTATTTAGAGATATTGACGAACGATTAGTACATTTGGTAAGAGATACTACAAGTTTACATTTTCAATTTTCTAATTTTAGAAATATATTTGGTTGGTTACATAGCATACTCGACCAATTAATGGCTACAGCTACAGTTAAATTGCGATATAACGACAAATACCACCTTAAAACTTTAAGTAAAATGCTTGATTTGATTGAGAGTAATCTTGATGCTTACGGTAAGGCAAGCCCCTTTAGAATGGATAATGACTTTAAAAAGTTATGGTAATATTATTAGATAAATATTGAACCTACCAGCCCCACAATAACACCTATTATTGTTGCAGTAATAACCTTTTTTCTACTTTTCTTTTTCGATATTTTTTTTTGCTCGATTATTAAATTGTGATTTTCTTCAATAATGGCAGAATACGTGCTAAGACCAATTTTGTAACCAGCTACTTTGCTTGCTTGCTGTTTATTTATTTCATTTTGCAGGTCTAATGAATTTAAAAGAGTAGTGTTAATATTTTGTAATAAGTGATTTTGTTTTGTAATGTACTTTAAACTAAGTGTTTGCCTGTTTACAAACTTTAACTGTAGGGGGCTTATTAATACAACTGTATCACCATTAATTATTTTGGCTGTTGGGTAAAAAGTTTGCGCGAAACTGCTCAATGTCGCTAGTAATAGACTGAGTATTAATATTTTCGATTTGCTTTTCATAATCAATATTTAATTGTTTTAAATCGTTAACGGCTACTTTGTAGACTATCGTTTTTTTTATTAATTCGAGTTTCAAACTGTCTATTATGCTGTCCGTTTTTATTTGTACGATATTATTTAACTCAATTACTTTTAACAAACTGTCTGTTTTTGTGTTTTGTATTATTGTGGTGGTGGTGGTGGGCTTACTGAGCCATAACCATACAAACAGAGCAATTATGCTTATGAGAATAATATTAATTATGTTTATTTTCATTTGTTTACAATTTCGCGCATCTGTCTTAATAATATGTCTATTTCCTTTATAACTCTAATGCGAGTTTTGCCTTTAATGTAAGGCCAGGCAGTATATTGCCCCTGATCGTGAGTTAGCGCCTTGTTTGTAATACCCTGCTTTTTAAGTTTTTCGTAAATATATACTTCAAATGCCCGGGCAAATAGCTCATTACGGCGTAGCCAGTATATTTTTTTAGGATAACAAAATTTGTACATTTTTTGGTACTCTATTGTTTTTACGCCCTTACTTTTGCCGTTTGGCATTGTTTCCCAAACTATTGAATTTATAACGGCTTCCATTTGATTGCGTAAAGCTCCATGGTGCAAGGTTTCGGGGGTTGTTCGTGTTGAATGTCCACCGCTTAATGATCTACTTTCCTTTTCTTGCTCAATATATGATCCAAAGAAGTAATCTAAATAATGCCCATATTCATGAGCAACTGAGCTTATGCCTCCTGTAATTTCAACTAACTTAAATTTACTTACGTTTATTTTATTTCCAAATAAATCAGTTATTTTTCTGTGAAAACGGGTTATATTAATAGTATCGCTATGCGGCTCAAAGTGTGCTGAGGCTGCGGAGGCTCCCCTCGCTCCTATTGCAAATGTTAACTTATCAAAGCCAATATTTGAATGATTAAATCTTAAAATACTTTGTAAATCTGAAAATGCAATAACGGTTGTTTTAAGATAATCTAAACGATCGTTAAAATTTACCCATCTACCAAATTCAATACCTTTAAGGTTGTATTTATTTATTATTTCGTCGGGTGGTGCTTCACCTAACAAAATTACTGATACCAAAGGTTGGGGTTGCCTTAATTTTTTGTAGAAATTAATTGCTTCCGCTGATTGGTCGCCCCTGCTCCCGGCTGGTACTTTTCCAGCATCAGTTATTTTATTATTTTTTCTCATTGCTGGGCTTAATTTTGTAGGTGTAAATTAAGTAAGCTGCAAGAACTACAATACTTATTATTACCAAGTTTCTAACTAGGTGGGAATTGTAGCTTGTAAAGTTCCCTATATGTATTTCTTTTGTGCTAAGCTGTGCAATTGGTGTTTTTATGTTCATGGTTGAAATGGTTTTAATATCCAAATTGTTACAATTGTTACAATAATTACCGCCGCAATCCTGGGCCACAGCATACTTGCAATTATGTTTACCTCGGGCAGTGTTGCATCATTTGGTAGTTGAAAATTAATATTATTGGCTGCTTGTTCTGTTTGTTTTGCATAGCCTGTATAACTTGCTGTAAGGTGCTCCCCTACTCCATTTATTGAATAATTGCCGTTATGATCGCTTATTGTTCCTGTTGTACCATTAATGTACGTGCCTGAGCTGCCCGAAAAATATACGTTGGCGTTTGGTAATGGCTGCCCGGTGGCTTGATCTGTTATTTTTCCTGTTATTAGCATGCAAATAGTGAGTAAATTATTATTGTAAGTATTACGAATTTAAAAATAAACTGTGTGTTTTTCATTCTAAAAATCTTATCTAAAAAAGCTGTGCTACCTACGTATGTAATTGGTAAACCATTAAATAAATTTAATGCTGCATCAAACCATATCCAGCGTATTGTTAGAAATAATAATAAGTATTGTCCTGCAAGCCATGTTATGCCTCCAAATAGCAAATAAGCTAGCAGAAGCCCCACCATTCCCTTTATTACTGCATCAATTGTATGCCAGTTACGTGAATAATGTCTTATATCGTTGCCATTGTTTGCCGATCTCCACTTTTGCATATTACTATCGTGTGCAGCATCTAATAAAAAATAAAGAAGTGCAAAGCCTATAAATATTAATATTTCGCTCATACTTTTATTGATTTGGTGTAAGTTTTGATTGAAATGTTTTTAACAAGTTTTTAAATGTACTATCGCCTAAATAGCCTAAAAAAACGGCTGTAACTTTGTTTATTTCTATTAGGTTGCTAAAATCGTTGCGTACATATATAATTGTATAAACAGAAATTAAACCTATGAGGGTTTGGGCAATTTGTCTTTTCCAATTAAATTTTACTCCACGCCGTTTTTTGGAGTTGTTGTATTTTATTAGCAAGTGGATTATTGCGCCCACGGTGGCTAGTATAAATAGTTCTATTAGTATCATTTTTTAAATGTTTGTTGCATAATTGAGTTAATTTTCTTGTCGTGCTGTTTCATTTTTGTAGTAATTTTTTAATGTCGCTCATCATTATTTTTTGATCTGCTTTAATTTCACCCATATTATCATAAATAATTCGCAAATCTTTTTCGTGATAATTACGGGTTTCTTGAATTTTAACTGAGTTTGTTTCAATCTTTTCTGCCATTACGTCTACAGAACCCATAACCGCGAACGTGTTAATTAACATTGCGATAATTACAGTTGATGCTATACCCACTAACCATTTTAAAAATAATTTTTCTTGAATGCTCATTTTTTTGTTAGTTTAACAAATCTTTTATTTATATTCAATCTAAATTAATAGCATAACCGAGCGCCAAAAATCGTATCGTCATCCGACCAAGCGGGAGACGCATTCACGATGAAAACGCCAGCTTTAGAACTGTTATTCGCATTACTGCCGACTAGAACGACCCGCCAATCTAAATATATAAACCTACTTATTTCCATTTATAAAAATTTAAAAAATTATAATTTTTTAATGCTAATAGCAAAGGCGACCGCCGAAAGCCGCAGCGGCATACGACCAAGCGTAAGTCGCATCAAGCGAAAAAACGCCAGCCAAGCCACCGTCAGTCGCATAACTGCCGACCAGAACGACCCGCCAATAATCTCTACTAAGTTCGCTGTATTGGTAATAATAATCGCATATATCGGTAGTGCTACTCGCGCCAACTGCGGAGGGTATAAATCCTATTACATTTTCTATATTACTTGTGTAGCCAGCTAGTGTACCTATATACGGAGCATCGCATAAATGTTTCATATTAGTACTTACTTGATCGGCAAAATAGCTGCTATTATTAGTAACATAAATGGGCTGAGCTGCCGCCGCTCCTGTCCATGTGCCATCCCAAGCAATGCCATCTACCATTTTCCAAACATTGCCATATAGGTTTTCAATACCTCTATATGTCATATAATCGGTTAGGTAATTAGTGCCGCCAAGGGCAACGCTATTAGTTGAGTTTCCGTCGCTTGTGCTAAGTCCTGTTAATGCTATGTAACTATCCGCAGTCCAGCCGCCGCCTGATAAGTTTGTACGTCCTGCGCCTATCATGGTTTGCGAGTTAAAATCAGCATACTCAACTAAGTAGAGTAATTGTATTGCGCTGTGTAAATAATAATCTAGCTGTCTAAATCCTGTACCTCTTTCGGCTGCCATTGTGCGATATTCGGCTCTTGTTTCGTTTGTTTTAGCCCATGTGCCTGCTACGGAGGTCATTTTATCGCCAGCTGCGTAAATGCTGCTAGGTATGCTTGCTTTTGCACACATTAAACCAGTTGAAGCATCGTACATGCCGCCCTCAAATGCGCTCATATATCTATAATCAACTTCTTTTCCGTCTTTCCAAAAAGCTGGGTGGAGCTCGTATCCGGGTAGGTCGTATTTTGAGATATACCAGCTATTTGTTGTTGATACTAAAGTATGTTTATGGTAAAATTTTGGTATTTCTACCATAACCTGCCCATCAGCACCTCCGAAATTTGCTGTACCTATATCGTAAAGCTCTCCTGTAATAAAAATATCACGTTCGAGCGAGAGTGTGTTAAGATCATCAACGGCTGTAATAATTGAGTAGGTGTCATCTGTTGAGTTGTATGCAAATTGCCCGGCTGCTATTCCTGAGCTTACAAAGTCTGCTCCACTATCCACTAATTTATATGCTGTTGTTGCTGTTGTAGTTCCTGTTGTTGTTACAGTTGTGCCATCTTTCATTATAGGGTTGGTGGCATCAATATAGTAATTAACTGTGCCATCATCTGCCAATAAGCAGCGTTTCATGTCGCTTTGAATTGGTAGATTTTCGCTGCCAGCACTTTGGCTTGTGGCTATGCCTGTGAGTGAGCCGAGGCGAGTGTATGTGTCGGTTGCTGAGTTCCAAGTTAAGCCTTGATATAATGAACTTGTTGCGGCATCTACATAATTTTTTGTTGTTAGGGCATCGCCACCCCTATTATTTATTAATAAATTTGTTGCGCTAGGTGCTGTTATTGTTCCATCTGTATATATTTCAAATGCGTTTGCTCGAGCACCATCGCCTGAACCGATTCCTGTTTCGTGTATTGTTGTTGTTGATGTACCTATATTAAATTGCCCGGCTGAGTGTTGTGCTTGATTTTGTGCTATTGTGCCGTAACCCTCTGCATGAGCAGCATAACCACCACTTACATATGTGTCTGAATAGCCTGTGCCTGTAAAAATACCTGTACGTGTCCATACGCCCTGTGAATGAGAGCCGTGTCCTCCTGCTTTGTTTGTCCTCTCTGCATAATAGCCGCCACCTGTATTAATCCCTCCACCTACAGCAAATGAAGCATTGCCTAGCGAATAGGGATGATATCCTGCCGCTGCCATTGAGTGAATGCCAGAAGCTTGACCCCCTGAAATAGCAACACTATAATCTCCACTTGCAGTTGTAGAGTTATTGACTGAGCCTCCAATAGATAATGATTTAACGCCTGTTGCGTTTGTGTTTTCTGCTCCAATAGCTACAGCTGCTTCGCCACTAGCTTGATTATTATTGCCAATTGCTATAGCTTTTGAATCCGTCGCATCTGCACCATAGCCAACCGCAATTGAATATAAGCCGGTGGCAGTTGAAGTAAGCCCTACTGAAGTAGAGTTATTGCCTGATGCTGTACCAAAAATAGCTACAGCATTACTGCTACTAGCTGTTGCATGATAACCGAGCGCTACAGCATTTGAGCCAGTTGCCCCATAAGTTGTTGATGCACCTGTAGAAATAGATAAATCAATCGCATTGCTACCAATATCGCCAAAATTTTCGGGGTCGGAGTCAACTAAGCGCCAGCCCGTATTTGTACTTTCTGTAATTTTTTCGAGCCCCGTATTTGTTAATTTTAATTTACTGGTTGTGCCGTCAAGTGTTGCAGTACTCAAAGCCCCTGCTGTGATCTGATATACTGTATTTGTTGCTCTGTCGGTTATTTCGGTATAAGCTGGTAGGTTGCGTCCAAATTGAGTTGTGCCATTTTCGATGCTAATTTTACGTACATTTTGCACTTGGGCAATTGTGGTAATTGTAAGTAATAGGCTTATGAGTATTGTTATTATTTTTTTCATTTGTTTTATTCTTTAGCTACAACACTATCATATTGCTGTAATGCGTTTGTAAATGTTAGTACTTGTGCGCCTATGCCTGTATAATCGGCAAATGGTACAATAAGCCCATTAACTGTAATTAACGATTGTGAATTTAGCACAAACGAAAGGTTAAATTGGGTATCTCCTGGTCCGGCTTCAAATTCGTCGCGCTGTGGTACGCTTACTAAATTCCATAAGCCTGTTAGTGGATTATAAACTTGGGCTGTTGTCATTTGTTAAAATTTACGGTATGAGTAATTGTAAGTAAGGTAATCGCTAAAAGTTAAAACTTTTTGCCGTTGCCCATTTGCCCAAAGTATGTTACCGGTGCGCGGAAATGTACCGGGGGCAACATCGTAAACAACTTTACATACTGCCCAGTTTAGTTGTGTAGTTAGGGTTGTGCCAGGCGCGCAAAATCCTAAATAAGTTGTTTTATTATCAACTTCTACAAACGTATCAGCCTTTTGCATTAATAGCTCTAAAGGGCTTTTCATATAGTCGTTATCCATTATCGTGTAAGTTTATAAATGTTTATAATTAGGATTAGTGCTAATAGCGTTGCGCTAATTGTATCTAATATTTTTGTATCCATCTGTTAAAGTGTTATTTGGTTTGGGTTATCGCCCCAAACGGATGGCGATTGTTTTGTTGGGTCGTTATCGGCATGTATAAATGTGCCATAAATGCCAAACCGCCTAAATCCTGCAATTTTTAGGGCATTGTATATTATTTGTTGCTTTGCTGGTGTTGTGGCTATATCAATTGCCCAGCCTTTTGTGTGTGCACTATTTTGCACGCCGCCCACATCAATATTATGTTGAATTGTGCGATAGCCTGAGTTAATAATAAAAGATGTTTTAGCAATTTCGCGCGCTCTACATAATTTATCCAAAGTATCATTTTGCATATTAATATGACTGCCGGGCTCGTCGGGGCTATCGAAATTACTTTTATTAAAAAATATGCAGTATGTTTTAACTTTTATGTAATAGTAGATCATGGCGGCAATTGCTATTAGTAGTGTTGATATGTAATAAATTGGTTTCACTAATTTTTAATTTTAAAAGCTCGTTTTGTAACTCCCTGGTACCTTATTTGATACGAATAATTACGAGGTTTAACGCGTTGTGTTTCAAATTTACGTTGTGCGTTTGCTGGGCTCGATGCTTTAATTTGTTCAACTACGTTAAATTTGCCCCTGTTAGTTTTTGTAGTTATTTGGTATTTGTGTCGCATTTTTAAATGATTAAATAGTTACGGTTATTTGTTTGTCTGCTAAAATTGTGTTGATATGTGCAATTTCGGAGGTGCTGAGCTTAGTTTGTAGCACTTCATTTAATGAAGCATTGTAAAAGAAACCTACTCCACCCCAGTATGTGCGATTGGAAAATGCTACAATTAGTTGTAATACATCGCTGTTGTTGTTCATTTGCGAAAACACATTGTATATATTTTCTTCATTATCACCAGTAATACTTTGGGTTGCTGCCTGTATTATATCGGCAAAAATGAAATATTGACTTTCGGCATACGAAAGTTGATTGGGTTGTATGTCCTTTTCAATTTCGGCAATTGCGCTTCTACCTTTTAACCACCGTGCTAATAAATAAACTACAATAATTGCAATTGTGCCTAATATTATGGGAGGGAATATTTTATAGTTTATTTTCATAGGTATTATGTTTTTTTGTGAAGTCTTTTAAAATGGTGCTGCACCTGTTAATACTGGCGTTGTTTCGTAAGCTTCAATTGCTTTTTCGTCGTGCCGATTAAGCGTATAAGTTTCGTATTTTAGTTTATTATCGCGAGGGTTGTATTTAATTATTAATGCTCGTTCGAGTTTTAATGTTTGGTCTTTATTATTAGTAAAAACAACTCTAACTGTGTAGCGATTACGTTTCATGCGAGTTTTATACGTTGTATGATATAAAGTGCCTGATCGCGTTTTACTGTTCTCGCTCCATTGCTGAAAGTGGCGGTAAATTGTTTTACGCAAATTGCTACTAGTTGAAATGCCAACTGAATGCCCTACGTAAACAAGTTTGCCGTTTTCCTTAATCAGATAAACGCCCCGGCGATTCGTGCTAATTGGAAGCGCCGTTTTTCCGCTACTTGTGTAGGGAGGCATAAATCTATATATTTTAAAACGTGGCATATTATTTTATCTAAATAATTTATCAGCAAGATATCTGGGCGAGCTTTGGCGGCTGGTAAAACCATCAATAAAGCTATCGTTTACAGTTTCGGGGCTTGATGAGGCAAAACCAGTACCGGCAGCTCCAAAAAAATCAAATTCAGCGCTCTCAACCTCTTTGGTATATACAGGAGTTACAGGAGTTACAGGTTTAATTATAATAGGTTTAGGCTTAAAAAGCCCTAGTATATTATCAATGCTAAATATAGGAAGCGGCTTAACACGAGGCTGTGCAATAATTGGCGTTGGCGTTGGTAATGATGGATCGGGCATTACTGGATGCGGTGGTTTAACCGGCTCAACAGGTGTGCTAAATATAGGAAGAGGCTTAACACGAGGCTGTGCAATAATTGGCGTTGGCGTTGGTAATGATGGATCGGGCATTATTGGATGCGGTGGTTTAACCGGCTCAACAGGTGTGCTGTATATTGGTGTTGGTGTAATGGAAAGTGGAGGCGGTTTAACCGGCTCGGGGTCTACTGGTGTAAATATTGGAGGATCAATTGGTGCAGGCTCGTCAGGGTCTGGGGGTGTTGGTGGTGTTGGTACTATTGTTTTGGGTTTGTTTAAACCAAAATACAAAAATACGAGTAGTAACAGTACTACTACTGCAATTGCCATTTTTTCGGTTGTGATTTTCATTTTATTTTATTATTAATTATTAATGTAGTTACTAGTATTAGCAGCACTATAATAAGGCTGTATTTTGCTAACTGTGGGCTTATTGCATTGCCTGTGTGTAGATTGTATGCAAAATGCTCACAATTATTTGTTATAATGTTAAATTTTTGTTTTTTATACGGCTCAATGGCTGTAAGTATTTTTTTTGTATCTAAATTTGTTTCGTGTGTACTAACAATTTTACGAGTTTGGGTGTACTGGGCAATTGTATCAATAAAAAGTGAGCCGCCCTCTAAATTATACCCACGTGGCGAAAAATGCACAACATGCGACACTCCTTTAATTTGGAGCACCGTACCATAGTGGTATATAAAAGGAAAGCGATTAACCCTAGCTTTTATAATTGTACCTGTAGCGTGCATATTTTAATTATTTTTGATATTTATTTTTAAAACCTTAAAATTTAATTTTATGAAAAATGTTTTTTTGTTAATGTTAGTAGTTGGGCTGCTGTTTGGCGGTTGTGGTAAAGATGAACCTGAGCCCGCTTGTGTTGTTAATAATACGGGTACTGTTGAAATTTACAATGGTGAAGATGAAACTTTTACTTTGTGGGTTGATAATGAAGAGTACGGACAAATTCCAGCTTTTCAGAGTGTTACAATAACACATACAGCAGGTACTTGTGTTTTATTTTTACGCGAAACCCACTATATTATATTGCCTACTGAGTATAGCGATATAATGCAAGTTGCTCAATGTGAAAATAAAAAGTTTTTTATTGGAAAATAACAGCTTTGAGCGATTAACAAAAAAACAAGATTTCAAAGAACGTTATTTTTAAGCCCCTGCCCTATTGGTAGGGGCTTTTTTTTATTTTAGTCGTCGGCTGATACTGCTACAATTGCAATAAATAATACAATTGCGACAATAATTACAGTAAGTTTATTTTGCTCATAGTAATACATCGCACGTAATTTTATTAAATACAGTTCAGCTTCGTAAGTTTCATTTGCGTCTCCAGTAGTGTTATTTATATTGGAATTGCTAATAATCATATAAGCCTTATTATCTTCTTGCGGAAGTCTTGAAAAATCAAAATCAAAATCAGGATCCCACAGCTCTATATAACCCGGTGTTTTTGGCGAATGTTCATAAAAAAACAAATCTTGTTGATCATTCCATTGATCTACAGAAAACCGATTCCGTACACGCCATTTACCAGCATATGCGGATGGGTTTACTTCAATTACATTTTTTATAAGGATTAAGTTATTAGTAATGTATGGGAAAATATCGTCAACATAAAAATATATACCGCGCCCAAATTGAGTTGTAATATGAATAGGCGAATAAGTAATATTATTTACCATATAAATATTACCGATATATTTTGAGGTTACAAATAACCGCGCCTGGGACCAATAATTACTAGCAATAACGTCAGCTTTGTTAAACCAGTTAGAAATTCCCATCATTATTGTAGTGAATACTTCAACCATTATTTGCGGTTATTTTTATTTATTAAATAAATTACTATTACTGCTAATATTAAAGCTGGAATTGCAATAGAGTCAATTGCTATAGTTTTGTTAGTATTATTTTCTTCAAACTCAGGCGCATTATGATTGCCTCCAGTAAATGAACTTACTATAGCAATCATAAAAACAGGTATTTGCGAAAAGATGAGATTCATTTAAGCCCACCATTCAGCTAAAGTACCGTTAGTAACCTGAAGATTGTATAGATATTGTGCTAACTCAGTCCAAGTTTTGCCATCGGGTAGCCCGGTGCCCCAATTGTCATTATTAATTAATTGAGTTTCGAGCTCGGCTATTTTAGCCTGTCGATACGAGTTACGTACAAGCATAAATATGCTCAAAATTACAGCAAGTGCAATTGTAAATTTACCGGGGGTGCTTTTAAAAAAGTTTGTTAATTTTTTCATGTTGTTTGTTTGTTGTTGTAAAGTACAGCTACTACAATAATTGCTATTGCGAGCCATAGTAAATTTGATTTATTAAAAATTGATTGTTTTGTATCTTTAAAAGGAGGATAAGTTCCTGGTGTATTTCGCGGATTAGGGTCGAGTGGGTGATCCCAGTCGTCTTCCGGGTTTGGCTGGTCGTATTCTGGATTAACTGGCTCATCTCCGGGTTCGGGTATTGGATCTGCTGATTTAAAATTATATCTACCTGTCATAATATTATTATTTAGATAGTTTAATTAAAACAACCATAAGCACCATGATGAAAAGGAAGCCACCGCCGCCAATTAATAACATTGTGGTAAGGCTCATTTGTTGTTGTTGCTGGTATGTTGGCGCGCCATAGTTGCCATTGTTGGAGTTTAACCAAGAAAATAAGCCGTCCATATTATTACCTATTGTATCCCAGGGCACATAATCCCACCAGCCTGTATCAGTTGTTCCTACCACTGGCGGGGTTGTATCGGTAAAACCGTTGCTTGATTCTGCGCTAAAATGCGTATCTACTGAAGTGTTTGTATTCATAATTTAAAAAATAAAAGTCAAAAAAAAAAGCCTGCCCGAATGGGCGGGCTTTTAAAGAAAAGTTAATAACCAAGGAGGCTATAATAAGGGAAGCAAATTATTGAATGTGAATGTAACAGTCCTTCCGGCTGGTATGTTCATATACATAATTGTTTGGTCGGTTAGATAAAAATTGTATCTAACATTAATTTTGTTGTCTTGATTTTGGGAAGTATCAAAATAATTACTTAAGTCGATAAAATCTTCACCTAAACCTTTTATGGCGCTGTCGCGCTTGTAGGTTATTTGCTGGTCGAATACATCAACATTATCAGCCTGAATTACAAGCTCAGTTGAAGTTAAAGGGGCGCCTTTTAGGCTTTCGAGGAAGTGGCGAACAGTAAATTTACTGTTACCTGCGCTAATAAGTATTTTACTTGCGGCATCATCAACTTGCCCATCATCGGCAATAAAGTCGATATTATACCCTGCGGCTTTCATGGCAGCTGGGTTGTGCTTGTGTAATGTAAGATCGGCATTAAGGGCTTGGTTGCCTGTAAAACCTAATACGTCGAATGCGCCTGGGAGTAAAACTAATACTTTGTCGGCGGCGGCGGTACTTACTACTTTTAATTTAAATTGTCCTGGTTTCATGTTTATTTAGTGTGTTTGGTGAAAGGTCTGATTTTGTGTGTGCCTTTTAGGCTTCGGTTGTGGATTTGCTAAACCATCGGTTCCAATTAACCCATCCATATTGTTGGGTAAAAAATATTACGGCAATTAAAAATGTTACCATAACAAAGGGAGCTAATCCGGCTGTTGATTTTGGGATAATTTGCATTTGCTTTGTTTTTTTAGTTACGTTAAAGTAAATTATTGATTGAGATGGCTAAACTACTGTGAGATAATATTGTATATGTGGATTATTTGGTTTTAAGTTAGTATAAATATGTATAATATTAGTTATTTGGTTTTATAATAGGAAGCGCATCGGGCTGGAAGTCTATTTTTTTAGTTAGGTAATTTATTTGCTGTGGATTTAGCTTTTTTTGCGTTTTAGTATAGCCAAGTACTTTTAGTTCATTGTAATACTTTACATTGAGCCAAATTCGTAATGTGTTATTGCTTATTTGCAAAATTGCTGCTACTTCGCATTTATATAATGTTGCTGCGTACATAATTATTGGGGTATTATTTCAAAATAATGAGGTTTATTAACTGCTATTTCATTTATTTGGATCTGCTTTTGTTGCATCATGTCAAAATCCTGTATGTATTCGGCTCTACGTTTAATATTATCGCGTGTGCGGAATAAATAAACTGTATTGGCAAACGTGAATACTACGGGCGGTATTTCGGTAAAACCATGCCCTACAAAAAAAATATCTAACATATGTTGGCGCCGCCGTATAAATTGCTCGCGTATTTTTTCGCCAATATTTGAGCGAAAATAACTGCGGCAATCATCATATATCAATAGTCCGTTATGGAAATGTTTTATAACTGCCTCGAGTGTAGCATCGTTTTGATAAATAATGCGCCGTGCACCTTTATAGGTTGCCATGTGGTGGGTGTGCTTTTCGTGTACTAGATCTATTTGCAGCCATTCTACATAATCAGGAGTAACAATCAGTACTCTCTCGTTATGCTTTAGTGCGTTAATCACTATTTTTTTTAATAGTGTTGTTTTGCCTGTGCCATTTGTGCCTATAACCATAGCCAACTGAGCCTCGCGGTTATTCTTCATTTTTAAGCTCGTAATGTTTACAGGTGCTGGCATTTTTTATGCCTACAACAAACTGATCGCCCATTTTTTTAGTTATTGCAAATTGTCCTTTTTTAGTGCAAAAATGTTTCCAATTAATTGGTACCTGCTGTCCGGGTGTTAATATTGGCAGTTTACAATAATGACATGTAGAGCAGTCGGCAATTAGTATTTTAGTTTTGTGGCTCATTGTTGGTTTGTTTTTTTAAAAGTTCGTCATATTTTGCACTCAGGTTATTTAGCCTGGTATCATGTGTTTTAATTTTTTCGTCTTGCTCGTAAAGTCGTTTATCGTTAAAGGCTTTAAGAATGCGAGGCATGTAAACAGTTACGTACAAAAAAGCTAAGCCTAGCCACGGCGGTAGGTTTATATCTTTATCTTGTGTATATTCGGACCAGGCTTCGCCAATATCTTCAATTTCGCCTGGTGTTGCCTTATATGGTTGTATGTCGTCGGCATGTGCGAGCCTCATTGCTCCTATGCCTATGGCGCCATCAATCATTTTTGCAATTCGTGTACCTTGTCGGTCGTTTTTTTCGGGATTAAACTCTTTTGGCTGATCGTTTATTTCGGAATAATCGGAGTTAACAGGATCAAAATAATTATTTGTGTGGTTTGTTGGTTCGGTTGACTCAGGACCTGGGGGCGGTGGCTCGTGCATGCCGGGCATTTCTTGCTTTGGCTTGCTCATTTCGGTAAGCATGCTATCAATATTGGAAAGGTCTGTTTTGTAGTCGATTCCTGTAATCTCGGTTTTTGTTGGGGTTTTTAACATTTATATTGATTTTAGCATTGTTTTAAGTATGTCGCTAACTAAATGAGTTTCTATTTGCCGGGTAATTTTGTTATCGGCGGTTATAGCGCCAATTGTAGCGTACAGGGTTTCTTCTTCTTCAAATAGTATTATTATTGTTGATTGTTCGCCAGGCTCGCAAGAAAATTTGTTTTTATAGTCTATTAATCCTTTCGATAGCATTTTTACACCACTCTCTATTTGCGAGGGTGGTATCATAGCCATCATTGTTTTCATCAAACTGCCCGACATGCTTTTTTTTTCGTTACCCATCTTGCATTTCCTTTTTTACGGTTTCGAGTATATTTTTAATCTGACTATTGCTGTAGGTGATTGGCAGGTGATCCCCAGATCCTATTTTAATTTGGCGCCACATAAGTTGCAATAGCATGTTTGCAATTGTTACCTTATGTCCTACTTTTCGAGTTTCTACTACTGCTAACTCAACTAAAAATGGCTGTAAGCTTGGCGGTATTACTACAATTACCTGATTGCTTGCTAGTTTTGCTGTTGTTTGCGGATTAGCCTTTAGGGTTTTTACTTCGGTTTGCAGCTCGGTTACTAGTGCTTTTGCTGTGGATAGTGTTTCGTTGTCTACAGCTTCGAGCTCGGTAATTTTGATTGATTTGGCGTTTACTTCGGTTTTTAGGTTGTCGTTTTCCTGTTGTAGGTTGGCAAGCTGCTCACCAGGTGGGCTTCTCATATCATTTAACTTATTTAAGCCATCAATTTGCTTTTGCAGTTCGTTAACTCGTTTTTTAAGGGCGATGTTTTCGACTAATAACTTTGTATTGGCGTCTTTTGCCTGGGGGTTGGCTAAATTATCTAATCCTGTTTTTAAAAGAAAAGTGTTAACCTCGGTTTGTGTTGCAAATCTATCGGTATTATTTGCGTAAAATTGTGATCGTGCCTTTTCGAGTTCGTCTGAAATGCGAAATCCTATTGTTTTCATACTCATCTGTTTGCGTTTTTGTATTTATTTAATTATTAAGTTGTTAACGCAAATATATAGATGGATTATTGATGTGATGAATAATATGAATGATATGAATGATTTGCAGTTAGGGTATATGTTTTTTTTGCTGTGGAGTTTAGTAAAACCTCTTACTTATCCTACTATCCTACTTAATGTTACTTAATCCTACTTAATGTTACTTATTGATATAGCCCACTACTAACAAGCCTTTACAACTATATATAACTATTCTTAATAAATTAAGTTACTTATTATAATAGATTGGTTATTAAAGTTTTATGAGCAAATAAGTAAGATAGTAGGTTATTTGGTTAATTCCTGTTAGTTTATTTCGGTATTTATTATATAAAAAAAACGGCGATGTGCCGTTAATACTAGTTTATAGCGATAAAAGTTACTTAATTACTTAATATTTACACCATATCCGCCAATTTGTTGGTTTTTAAAATTTAGGTTGGTATATGGCGGAGACGGTGTATAACTATAAATATACGCAATACCGTGAAAAACGGAACTGCGCATATTTATTAGTTGTGTGCAATAAAATAAAAAAGCCACCGCACTTTGGTTTTTACAAAACCATTAGGTTTATATCGCTTTCTATTTCATCTCCCCAACTATGCCAGTTGTTATATTTTTGGCGTGCAAATAATTCTATTCTTTTTGCATTTCTGTATAATTTTTCTATTCTAATCCTTGCCTCATTTGGTTTTTTACTATGTTCTGTTCTTTCAGCTTCAATTAACTGCCTTATTGTATTATCTGTTTTTAAATCCTTAGTAGTTCCTTTTATTCCAAGCAAACATATCTCACTGCTCTTTAAAGTATGTGGAGCAAAGTTAACAAATGTATTACCCTTGTTAGTTTTCTTAATCCACACAAAAGCAATCGTTTTATATTTGAATCCCCAACTTTCCAATACTTCAATACCTTCTTTTAAGTGGCTATCAGTTACCCACAAGAAACATACAGCATTAGTATTTATTATTTCACTAACTGCAAGTTCCTTTATTTCTGGCACAGTCATAGTATTGTACTTTCTTTCTAAGTCTCTGAACCTATTTTTACGTTTACCATTTTTATCTTTGTCTCCATAAAGTTCTTTACTTCCATACTGCCAAGCTGGGTCAGCATATACTACATCATATTTTATCATAAAATCCCTCCCTTTTTTTTATTTAAAAGCATATAACAACGTGTCATAGTGCATAATTTGTAAAAACAAATTCCGACACCATACACAAACCGTTAGCAACTATAAATTGCTTTTTAAAAAGGCATCTACATTATACACCTCAAGCCAATAAGTAGAAGTGGTTATGTCCTGTTGTGCTAAATATTCAGTATAAGCAATTAACAGTTCACGTTGTTTG
>Ga0307987_1000564_pt1 | contig 21916 bp, 21 predicted proteins | sample EllFjometagen181_FD_203157 | JGI IMG/M metagenome (GOLD analysis project Ga0307987, IMG submission 203157) | Marine microbial communities from Ellis Fjord, Antarctic Ocean - #181 | ecosystem: Environmental > Aquatic > Marine > Unclassified | place: Southern Ocean | collected 2014-10-08 | reverse complement strand
AATTCATGAGGCATTGAACGAGCACACAGATATGAAACGATCCCTTTACCGGGTGTTGAGTATCCTGGCAGAATCTCTGGATCTCATCCGGGGGACCATTACGCTGTTGGACCCTGTGACACGGGAGATTCACATCGAAGTGGCCCATGGGATTCCTGAAAAGGCCAAAAAAAATGTGAAGTACAAGATGGGGGAGGGCATTACCGGGCGGGTGATCCAGACAGGAAAAGCCATGGTGGTTCCCAGCATCAGCCATGAACCGTTGTTTCTGGACAGGACCGATTCCAGAAAAGTCGACGTTGCCCAGGATTATTCTTTTATCTGTGTGCCGGTGAAGCGGGAAAAGAAGGTGGTGGGTGCCCTGAGCGCAGACACCCCCCTGGAGGGAAAAGAGGCCCTTCAAAAGGGAGAAAAAATTCTTTCCGTGGTGGCCACCATGATTGCCCGCCATGTAATCAACTTGGAAGCTCTCCACATGGAAAAGGAATTTTTAAAAGAGGAAAACCTCCGCCTGAAGGGAGAACTGGAGAATAAATACAGTTTTTCCAACATCATTGGTAATAGCAACAAGATGAGAGAAGTGTTCCAGATGATTTCCCAGGTATCCCGGAGCAATGCAACGGTTCTCATCCGGGGGGAAAGCGGTACCGGCAAGGAGTTAATTGCCAACTCCATCCATTACAACAGTCTCAGAAACAGCCATCCCTTTGTGAAAATTAATTGTGCGGCCCTGCCGGAAAACCTCATTGAAAGTGAGTTGTTCGGCCACGAAAAGGGGTCCTTCACCGGGGCGGTCACCCAGAAAAAGGGGAAATTTGAGATGGCCAACAAGGGCACCATTTTTCTTGATGAGATTGGCACCATGCAACCGGGGGTTCAGATCAAATTGCTCCGGGTACTCCAGGAGAGGGAATTTGAGCGGGTGGGGGGGTACAAAACTATTAAAAGTGATGTGAGAATCATTGCTGCCACCAACAGCAATCTGGAAGAAATGGTGGAGGAAAAAACCTTTCGGGATGATCTTTATTTCCGGCTGAATGTATTTCCCATCTATCTGCCCAGCCTTCGCATGCGCCGCACCGATGTGATGCTTCTTGCCGATTTCTTCCTGGAAAAATATGCCCGGGAGCATTTTAAGAAAATTCAACGATTTTCCACCCCGGCCATAGACATGATGATGCAATACCATTGGCCCGGCAATGTCCGGGAACTGGAAAACTGCATTGAACGGGCTGTTCTTCTGTGCAACGAAGGGGCCATTCACAGCTATCATCTTCCGCCGAGTCTGCAGACGGGAAAGGAGTCCAGCACCCTTGCTCCCATGACCCTGGAAGCGGCTGTTTTTAATCTGGAAAAGGAGATGATCATTGATGCCTTGAAAAATACCCGGGGGAATATCAAGAATGCTTCGGAACTGTTGGGAACCACAGTGCGAAAATTTTCATATAAAGCTTCCAGATATGGGATCGATTATAAGGAGTACCGGGGATGTTAGGAAATATTGTCAATGCCGTGGCCATTGTTGCTGGCTGCCTTGTGGGTCTTTTATGCCGGGGAGGGATTCCGGAAAAATATAATAAAACCGTGGTGCATGCCATCAGCCTGGCCGTTTTGGTCATCGGTATCCGGGGGGCCATGAAGTCCGATGCCCTGCTCGTCATTATCCTCAGCTTGGCCCTGGGAAGTCTTTTGGGTGAAATGCTCAAGATTGAAGATCGGCTGGTGACATTGGGAAAGCTTCTTGAAAAACGATTTGCCGGGGATGATGAAGGCTTTTATAAAGGGTTTGTTACGGCAACGCTTCTGTTTTGTGTGGGGTCCATGGGGATTGTGGGGGCCCTGGAGAGCGGACTTGCCGGGGATCATCAGACATTGTTTGCAAAATCAGCATTGGATGGTATTTTTTCTATTATACTGGGCTCTTCCATGGGGCTGGGGGTATTGTTTTCGGCTTTTCCAGTGTTGATATACCAGGGGGGAATTACCCTGGCCGCCGGATTTATCAAACCCTATCTTCAACCTGAAGTGGTGGCCCAGATGTCCGCCGTTGGTGGGGTGTTGATCATGGCCATTGGATTTAATTTTGTTACCGATGCAAAGATTCGTATTGGCAGTATGATCCCTGCGGTTTTTTTACCCCTGTTATGGTATGTGATCCTGGAATTTCTGGGCTAAATCTTCGTCCAGCACCCCATAATCGCCTATTTGGGCCTGCTCACATAACATTAGTATGCTACGCAGTCCCAAATAGGCGATTATGGGGCACTGGCCAAACATTTATATTACCAACCCGAATATCTACATATTCTGGATGTCTGGATTATAGTTCCGGTCACATGACTTGATACTCATATGGGACTTTAAGTCTATTAAAATTAGAGATTTATGATTCAAAAAGGATATTTTTTCAATTGACCGGCACTATAATAACACCATAAGCCACGCTTAACCGCTTTTTTTTATTGAAAATCAGCCGTTTGGCAGGAGGACAAACAATGCTGTTGCCTCTGTGTTCCCGGCTTTTTTAAACACATGGGGTGCTGGGGAGTAGAAGTGAAGGGAATCCCCGGGCATTAAGCGAATGGTCTTTTCCTTGGTGATAAAGTCGATTTCGCCCTTAAGACAGAAACAGAACTCCTCTCCGGAATGACTCACCGGCAGGGGATCAATCCCTGGGCTGTCATTGAAGTGGGCCAGAAATGTTTCCATCTTTTTACCCTTCAGGCGATAGGACAGGGCCTGGTAATCGTAGTGGGCGTCCGCATGATCCAAGGTTGATTCTTTTTGTACAGTCACCCTGTCCTTGACCCGGGTAAGCTCAATGGTTTCGAGGGGCGCTTTCTTTGTGAAAAAGAAATCCATTCCCACATTCAATGCCTTGGAAATATTGGCCAGGGTGACAAGGCCCGGGGGAATCTGGTCTATTTCAATCTGGGACATCACTGTTGATGAAATCTGGGCTTTGGCTGCCAGTGAGGAGAGGGGCATGCCCTTGGATTCTCTCAGCCTATGAATTTTTTCTCCAATACCCAACGCTTCAATATCGCTTTTTGTGGATAGGCTCATGATGTCCCTCCTTTTTATAACTGCCACGATCAGATTTTATATTGTACCTATATTTGCCCACAACATGGGGCAAAAACAAATTCTGCCCCTACTTAATCTTTGTATTGTACCTTAATTTGCCGGGACTTTCATACAAAAAAACAACAAGGCAAATCACCTTGCTGCGGCGGAAATATTAAACAGAAGATAACCCTTTTTATAGTCTGGCCCACCAATGGTGATGCTGCTGCCGTTTCTCAATAAAATTTCAGTGGTGAACACAGATTTGTTTCGTTTTAAAATATTGATTTTAAATTTTATCCGTCCTTTTTTTAAACCCGTGGGGGAGATTTCCAGAGTTCTGTTCCCAGGAAGACTGATGCGTCCCACTTCATGGTGTGTAAGGTTCAAGGGCTTTCTGCTGAGAAGGCGATAGGAGGTGTATTTAAACACCGATTGAAGTTCACGACCCAGATCCTTTAGTGCCCGATCCATGTAAGCGGGACCCGATGAGGCGTGGATGATGCGAACATTGCCTATAACGCGATTTCCGGCAAAGGTCTGTGCGGGTAGTGCAACATATGCCAGTATAATGATCATGGTTGAAATGTGTTTAAATTTTATTTTCATAAATCCCTGCCTGAAAGCTTAAGATTCTTTGTACCAGATGATGGTGTGGTGTTGTTCCTGGGTTTCCAGAATCATAACCGATGCCATGTCCCCATCTATGGAATTGACAATGGCGCTGGGGCTATGGAACACGACCTTCTGATCCTGTAATAATACCATGCTCATTAAGAGTATTGCAGCAAAAGAGGCCATCTGCAAGTAAATTTTCTTTCCTTTTATAAAATCAATCATGCCCTGGAAAAAAGAAAAATAAGAAGGTTCCGTCGCCCTTTCTTTTCTAAGTTTTATCAGTAAACTATGCTCCAGTTCGGTATGATTCGCTTGGCTGCCCTGCCGTTGGATACTGTGTATCACTTTATTGGTAATGCCTTGGTATCTTTTGACGGTGTGCTGGCAGACCGGACAGGTGGTGAGATGGCTTTCCAATGCCCTTGTGGTTTCGGGGGAAAGGGCGTTGTCCACAAATTGGCTGAGCATTTCTGGGGTGTATTTATTGCATTTTTTCATGACGCCTCCCTTTCCAGAGCACTAGCAAGGCTTTTTCGGGCATGGTAAAGCCTGGAACTTACGGTGCCGGGTTTTATGTTTAACAATTGGGCAATGGACTCATAGGACATCTCTTCCACGGTTTTTAAAATAAAGACGGTTCGTATCTTTTCTGGAAGCCTGGCCACATGTTCCATAATGTCCTGTTCCATTTCCCGGCCCAGATAGTGAGATTCCGGGGAATGGGGAGGGGTCTCCCCACCCCGGGGCAATATGTTTTCCTCTGATTCCAGGGGAACATGGTGCCATCTGAACCGTCGTTTCCATCGGCGTTTCCAGTTGAGGCACAGGTTAATGGTGATTTTTCTCATCCAGGTCATTAAACCAGCATCCCCACGGAATTCATTGATATTTTTATAAACGTTTAAAAAAACATCTTGAATAATTTCAAGGCTTTCCTCGTGGTCTAGGGTGATGCCCCAGGCAATGGCCATGAGCCTTCCCTGGTATTGTTGTACCAGTATTTGAAAGGCTGCTTCCTGTCCCTGCTGGAGCCTTTTGATTAATTTTTTTTCTTCCTGCCGATTTATTTTTATCACCTTAGTCGGGGTGCCCCCTGTGGCACACCCCGCCAGAAAAAATGGCCATGGTGGTTTCCCGGGTGCGTGCCCGTGGAAAAGATATCAGACTACACTGGTGAGCGTCATCGATTACTCTGGACACACACGCGCCTTTTGTCCCAGTATCCCTTCCGGGCTATTACTTGTTTATACCGTCCTTTAATCCATCGTCCATGTTTCTTGTGATGTCCGGGCACCCATCTATTTTTATAAATGGGAGCAACCCACACTTTTTCCATGACCCAGTATCCTCGGGTCTTGTGCCTGTTCAAAGCGTGATGTCTTTTGTGATGTTTAGGCTGGTTTTTTTGCCATCCAGGATGTTTTGGATGTTTTCGTGAATTGTAGTTATTATGGGCATAGTCATTTCTTCTATTATTGTGATGAACTTCATGGATCAATGCGGTACCCAGAATGGCCACCCCTGTACCGATGATAACGGTTTCAAGCAGATGGTTATTCCTGGCTCCTGCCGATGCCGGAGAAAAAGTAAAGGGAATTAACAGTGCTGCAATGAGGAATATGTTCAATGTCTTTTTCATGATGTGTCTCCTTACAATAAAGGGTTCTGAACAAAAACACCATTTTTTTGTTCTTCTGTATGTCATTGACACCATAAAAAAGAATTTGTTCAAAAAAAAATAAAAAAAATCTTAAAAGGCGGTATAATCTCCGCAAGTGAAATATGGGGCGCGTTCCCATTTCCCCGGTCGGAGGATTCATTCGCCTGAACATTAGATCCATAGAATGGTATGATGATGCCTGGAAAATGGGAATGCGCCCTGTAGATGTTGTGATCACGCCCACTGTTGGGTTAAAGATGTCATAGATTGGGGAGAGTTAAATTAAATGTCAGATAGCCGGATAAGATTGGAAGAAAAGGCGCCTGCCAGTGGACTTACGCTGGGTAGACAGCTGACCATTGACTATTATAATTGCCGTCGGGAGGCCCTTCACGATTGTGATGCCCTGGAAAAGGCCTTTGTTGCTGCCGCCAGAAATAGTGGTGCCACTGTTATCAGTTCGTCTTTTCATGCCTTTAAACCCCAGGGGGTCAGTGGGGTGGTGATTATTGCGGAATCCCATTTCACGGTACATGTTTGGCCAGAGCATCAATATGCTGCTGTGGATATCTTCAGCTGTGGCGAGCACATTGACATGGAAAAGGCCAAGAATAGCTTAAAAGAATTCCTGGGGGCAGGACAGGTGGTGGTTTCTTCGGATATGGGGCGGGGTATATTTTGAGCTCAATTCAATTCTATATCGGCGTTTGGGCTTCAAACCGTATGGCAATTGATTTTTCATGAGCTGATCAGCATTAATCATAAGCAAAATGACTCGCGTTGTTCATTGAAACAACGGAGGTGCAGTACAGTGCGGACCATTTGCCATGGAATTATGATGGACAAAAATATGAGTTCAGTTTATCCTTCAACTTTTTTTGCGATTTCTGGATCACTTGTGTAAAAGCAAAATTTTGGGATTCTGGTTTGTCCGGGCCCAAGTGTCTGAAGATCCAAACCGATGACATGATGAATGCAGGGTAGATATGGCGTATAAGATTGCAATTAACGGATATGGACGAATTGGCAGATCAGTGCTTCGGGCACTGTATGAATCCCACCATTATAGAAATCTTGAAGTGGTGGCCATTAATGAGCTGGCAGACGCAAAAACCATTGCCCACCTGACAAAATATGACACGACCCATGGTCGGTTCTCAGGGGATGTGGAACTGTGCGGGAATGATTTTTTTGTGAACAACAATTACATTAAACTAACCCATGAAAGGCAGATGGATTGCCTGCCTTGGGCGGACCTTGGTGTGGATGTGGTCATGGAGTGCAGCGGTGCCTATTCGGAAAGAAAAATAGCGGAACAACATCTTAAAAGCGGGGCCAAAAGGGTTGTCTTTTCCCATCCCGCCGAGGAGGATGTGGATGCCACCATTGTCTACGGGGTCAATGAAGAGACCTTGAGCCCCACCCACACCGTGATTTCCAATGCCTCCTGCACCACCAATTGCAGTATTCCTATTTTAAGGGTTCTCCATGATGCCTTGGGCATTGAATCTGGGATTATCACCAGCATTCATTCCACCATGAACGATCAGCCGGTGATTGATGCCTATCATCACCATGATCTACGTCGTACCCGGTGTGCCGGCCAGTCCATCATTCCTGTGGACACCGAACTTGCCAGGGGGATTGACCGCATTCTGCCAGAACTCTGTGGACGATTCCAGGCGGTTTCCATGCGGGTGCCCACCATTAATGTCTCGGCCCTTGATATCACCATGGTGCTTGGGCGGGAAACCAATGTTAACGAGGTGAATCAAATCTTAAAACTGGCCACCAAAGGCCGGCTTGAAGGGATTTTGGGATATACAGAAGAGCCCCTTGCCTCCTGTGATTTCAACCATGATGCCCGATCATCGGTGGTGGATGGGTGTCAAACCCGGGTCAGTGGAAAAAATCTTGTGAAAATTCTGGCCTGGTTTGACAATGAATGGGCCTTTGCCAATAGAATGCTGGATACCACGGCTGCCTGGATGAAAAAAATCACGGATTCCCAATGCTGATGTCAATATTTGTTGGCTGTTTATAAAAAAATCCCCGAAGCAAAGTACCGACAGCAGAGCCCCCGACGGTCCCGGGGCGGACCCATCGCCCGTCGGGGGCGGCATAGTTCCATTTCCAATCTTCGGTGTGGCAGGTGGTTACTGTCATGTGGGTTATATATAAATGCACCCTGATTTCTTTCAGCACCTTGAATTATCGTAACTATTCAGATAACACCTCAGAATTGGGAAACCCACTGCTCAGTATCTGCCTACCCGTTCCCCCATCGCCCGGTCAGGACTTCGAAGCATACTATTGCTATTCGAGAAGGCCTGAATGGGTGAATATGGGGTGCTGCTGAACAGATACGAATTATCAAGCCTTTTCAGAAGGGCGTGGGATATGGGCCGGAGGTGAGGGCTGGATATTGTTTTTTTTCAGTCTGGCCAGCATCACCCCACTGCCCATGATAATGACACCCCCTACCCAGAAACGCCAGGGTACAGGATCATGGAGAAATATAATGCCTGCCATGGCCGTGAAAATCACCTCACTGGACATGAAAATACCCCCTTCCCATCCCCGGCAGTGAAAAAATCCCTGGTTCATAATAACTTGGGCAGATATCGAGGTGAGTATCATGCCGATGATGAGGGAAAAGTCTTTCATATTTAAAGGGATGCTGGGGCTTTTAATGAACATGGGAAGGGTAATCAATGCGCCCATGGCACAAAAATAGAGGTAGATCACCACAGGGCCGTTGTGCAGACGAAGGGATCTGATCAAGGTGACGGTCATACCGGCAAGGGTCGCTGCTACCAATGCCATAGTCTGGCCTAAAAGGCCCCCGGCCAGATGGAAATCAAACAGAATGGCCACCCCGACAATCACGGCAAAAATGGATGCAAGTTCCCCCATGCCCAGGGTTTCCCGGTAGAGTATAAAGGCAAAAAGGGCAGCAAAGGCAGGATATGAGTAAAAAATCACAGAGGCCGTGGACAGGGGCAGTATTTTGATGGCCATGACCAGGCAGCAGAATGCCACGCTTCCCACACATCCCCGGATCATGAGCAGGGGAATGTTGTCTCCTTTAAAAGGGTTTTGCCCATTGCGCCCAATTATTAAAATTAGAAGCACCATGCCGCCAAAACAGCGATAAAAGACAATGTGCCACACGGTGTACTCTGGGCTCAACAGTTTGATCATGAAGTTGAGCAGGGTGAATAAAATGGCAGCTGCCAGCATGAGAAGGGGACCTGCCGTTTTCCCCATTTTTAATTGATATCCTTTAATTATTTCATAAACCATCGCACCACTCCCTGAACAACCTGAAACAGATCCGTATCTCCCGGGGTAAATTCATTATCATAAATATGCAGGCCCCCTGTCTGGAGGGGAGAGTCCTTTTTTGTAGCCGCCATTTGTTCTTTTTCCTTTCTATGTATTTCCGCCTCCCTGACCTCCTGGTCAAGGATTTCACCCCCGGCCTTCATCCATTCAAACAGATGGCGAAGTTCACCGCCGTCCAGCCATACACCGTGTTCGCTGCATCTGTCAACAATGACACCGCTTCTGGAACCAAAGTTTACCCGGTTCATCACTTTGTTGCACTCCGGACATTTGACATAGCTCACACATTGACCCTGTCTTGCCATGGTGGCATTGATTTTGTCGAGTTTTTGCCGATTGATGTGAAATACGTTTTTCACCGATGCCTTGAGCAGCACCTCCAACTCCCCGGGATCAAAAAACAGTCCCATGCACTGGTCGCATCGTTCAATATAAAATGTCCCATTGAGTTTAAGGTCAATGGTTTTCATGGCAATTCGGCACCTGGGACAGATCCTTGTAGATTCCAATTCATGGGTGGTATAGGTATGTATCCCTGCAAGGTCGGTGTCATTTCTGGTCCCGCAATATTCGCATACAATGGCGTTGGGGGGAAGTGGGGCGGAACAGCTTGTGCATTTTGCCATGGCAGTATCCTTTCGCTGGATCGGTATGTTGTTTGTTGTGTTAGTTAGGAATGAGTTTTAAATAAGTTGCCCATTTGCGCGCTTAGGGGGCAGATATTTTAAATCTGTCCCCGCTTCCGATTTTGGACTCATTCCTTAATTTCCAGGCAGGGGCGGTGGGGTTGTGTTAAACAGAGGAATCAGTTCATGGATTTCACCGGCCCGTTGCCATGCTTTAAGCCCTGGGCGCCACATGAGCATTTCAGATTTTATTTTTCCGATTTTAATATTGTGAATTATTTTGTCCTGTCCCAGGGGGCCCAGTTGTTTGCCTTTGACGGCAAGATAATACACAATACCCGATGGTTGATCAGGGAGGGGGGGAGGGGTGACTGCCGAGGAGGGGGGGGCAGTCTCTTTTTGTCCGGGCATCATGGCCTGGCCCATCTGGTTGGCCATGGCAAATCCCATGCCCATTCCCACACCGGCGGATGCTTCACCTCCGGGGTTCTCCGCTGCTGCAGCCATGGCATTGGCAGACTGAAACTTAAAATAGTCATCCAGATTTCCCACAATACCCATACTGCTTTTTTTGTCCAGGGCCTCTTCAACGCTCACAGGCAGGGAGATGTTTTCCACCAAAAGTTTTGTGATATCCAGGCCATACTCAAGGAACTCAGGGGCAATGATACGGGTGAGGATGACCGAGAGCTCGTCATAGTTGGCAGTGAGGTCAAGCACAGGAATCTTTTTTTCACCCAACAGGTCGGAAAATCGGGAGACAATAAGGTTGCGCAGTTGTTCCACAATGCCATCCAGGGAAAAATGACCCTGGGTACCGGTGATTTCCTTGATGAATCGTCCCGGATCAACTATTTTCACCACATAGGAACCAAAGGACCTGAGACGTACCGCCCCGAATTCCGGATCTCTTAAAATAACAGGATTCTTGGTGCCCCACTTAAGATTGGTAAAATTCTGGAGACTGACAAAGTAAACTTCTGATTTAAAGGGGCTGTGAAATCCATATTTCCATCCCATCAGGGTGGAGAGTATGGGCAGGTTCCGGGTGGTTAGACTGTATTGCCCTGGAGAAAAGACATCTGCCACTTCCCCTTGATTCACAAACACCGCTGCCTGGGATTGTCTCACCACCAATTGAGCATTGTATTTAATTTCATTGTCATACCGTGGAAATCGGTAAACCATGGTGTCTGGAGTGTCGTCGGTCCACTCGATGATATCAATGAATTCGCCTTTTACCTTTTCCCATAATGTCACAGTTCACCCCCTGGGTTGGTCCATTCTGGTAATGGAGTTGGAGTTTTTATAAAAAACCGGCAATGAATTGCCGGGCTTGCTAAGAAACTTGGACGAAAATAAGCTACCAATTTAAACTTTTTTATTATGCAATATCAACATATTAAACTGGGCATGGGGGTAGTCTATACTCGGGTAAGTCCCTAACCTTGAGATTCAATATATTTCCTTCCGACATCAATTGAAGCATGTCCATGATTTTATCATAATCCATCCCGGGGTATGAACTCAAATTATTTTTTTCTTGACACCTGTCTCAATGCAGAAATACAAATGGAATCAAAATTAACGCCATCCACGGCATTACAGGAGCATTTGTGTGAAAACCATCCAAGTTGAAGGTGCCAACAGTATTTCCAGAATACATGTGGGAGAGTCTCTGAAGAATGTGGGGCAGTACCTGCCCCGGGGAAAAGTGGTTGTTGTCACCGACCACAATGTAAAAGCGGCCTGGGGCCAGGATTTCCCCCAGGCACCGGTGATTACAATTGCCACGGGAGAAGGCATTAAAACCCTTGCCACCGTGGAAAAAATATACAAAGAACTCATTGATCTGGGGGCAGATCGCTCCACCTTTATATTAGGGATTGGGGGCGGGATTGTTTGTGATATAACGGGGTTCGTTGCCTCCACCTACATGCGGGGGCTGGGGTTTGGCTTTGTTTCCACCACCCTCCTTTCCCAGGTGGATGCCAGTGTGGGCGGTAAAAACGGTGTGAATCTTGATGCCTATAAAAACATGGTCGGTGTGTTCTGCCAGCCTGAATTTGTCATTTGCGACACCGCACTTTTAAAAACCCTTCCCCCTGAAGAGGTTTCCAATGGCTTTGGTGAAATTGTCAAACATGCCCTCATTGCCGATGCTGCCATGCTGGATTACATTGAAGCAAACTGTGAAAAAGCGTTGGCCCTGGATGATGATGTCATCAACCGGCTGGTGCTTGATTCTGTGAAACTCAAGGCCGGGGTGGTCCAGCGGGACGAGCGGGAGGCAGGAGAGCGTAAAAAACTCAATTTCGGTCACACCCTTGCCCACGCCCTGGAGAAAATTACTGGCATGGGCCATGGCCGGGCCGTGGGGGTGGGTATGGTTGCCGCCGCTGAATTTTCCCGGAAAAAGGGACTTTTAACCCTGGAAGAGTGCCAGAGGATTTCCCAGGTGCTCACCCGGTTGGATCTTCCCACCGCATGTTCCGTTGATGCCAAAGAGGTTTTGGAGGCCATGACACGGGATAAGAAAAAGGAAAATGATGCCATCAGTTTTGTTTTTCTAAACGGTATCGGAAATGCCGTTGTGGAGAAAATCAACATGACTACCTTAACAGAATTGTTGTAATTATAATGGATTATTACCACAGGGCGTTCCAATCCTATTTTAACGACACAGCCCATGTGGATTCAACGCCTTTCCTGGACCCTGTGGTAAAACATCTCCCCCTCCGGGGAGAGGTCTGGGATGTGGGATGTGGATCAGGCAGGGACCTTCTATGGCTGAAACAAAGAGGATTTAACGCTGTGGGACTGGAACGCTCCCAAGGGCTTGTCCGGCTGGCTGCTGCACATTCAGGATGTCAGGTTATACAGGGGGATTTCAATACCTTTGATTTTTCCCGGATAGCAGTGGATGCCATACTTCTTATCGGTGCCCTTGTCCATGTTTCTCGGCAAGAATTGCCTCCCCTTTTGAGCACGATTATAGCCGGGTTGAAGCCCGGGGGAGTACTTTTTCTTTCCTTGAAGCAGGGTTGTGGTATCCGGGAAGATAAACAGGGTAGACAGTTTTATCTATGGCAGGATGCTGCCCTGGAAGAGGTATTGCATGAGCTTCCCCTTAAAATAGTAGATACTTCAAAAAGTGATTCTCTTCTGGCAACGGGGGAGCAGTGGCTTGCCTATGTATTGAAAAAAGAGTTTTAATCCCCCGGCTTTGGTTGTTCTGGTTACAGTGCATAGACCCCGTCAGGCTGTTACAGAATGCATAATTTCACGAATCAACCGACATCATATGATGGCTCATGGGCCTTGACTTTGCTACATATGGTTGTTGTGTGAGGATATTCTTAGTTCTGTAACAGCCTGTCGTGGGGACAAGGAGTTAATGGTGTTATATACAACGCTCCTTGTAGTCCAACATGAATCATTTTGAATTATTGCTGCCCGGAGAACTTCATTGCCATTCATCCCCAATTCTGATACCAAAGGCAGTGGAATTTATATTGATTTAAACTTTTAGAATTTGCATGGTGTCCAGTATTCTGAATCCATGCACCACCGTTTATATTTAAATGTTAAGTTACATTACTTTACAGGAGGAGTCCCGTGATCGGTTTAAAAAAAATGGTTGTACTGTCTGTCTTTGCTTTGGTTCTGTGCCCCGGTTGGTATGGTGTTAACGCTGATGAAACCAAGAAAGCAGTCACAACGGAAGATGAAAAAATAAGCTATTCCTTGGGGTACAACATCGGCCAGAATCTTAAACGGGATTTTGATGTCAATGCGGCGTCTTTTTTCCAGGGATTTAAAGAGAGCCAGGGAGAAGGGGAATCCACCCTGACCCAGGAAGAGATGAAAGAGGCCATGACTGTTTTCCAAAATAAAATGCGGGAAAAACAGATGGCGCAGATGAAAGTCGCTGCCCTGGACAACAAGGCAAAGGGCGAGGCGTACCTTGTTGCCAATAAAGGGAAGGAAGGGGTTGTGATCCTGGAAAGTGGTCTTCAGTACCGGGTGATCACATCAGGTGACGGTGCTATTCCTAAAGCCTCAGACACCGTTGAATGCCACTACAAGGGAACCACCATTGATGGGAAAGAATTTGACTCTTCTTATAAAAGAGGAAAGCCAGCTTCTTTTCAGGTGGGTGGGGTCATCAAAGGGTGGACAGAAGCACTTCAACTCATGAAGGTGGGTTCTAAATGGGAGTTGTTTATTCCCTCGGAGCTTGCCTATGGTGACAGAGGCGCAGGTAATGCCATAGCACCGGGTTCCACACTGCTCTTTGATGTGGAATTGTTGAGTATTAAATGATCTGCCAGGCTTGAGCCTTAAGGCCTGAACTTTTTTAAGGGAGTCAGAGAAAACCAATTTACCAGAAAATTTGGCTGAAAAGTTGATCTCTCTTGGTTTGAAAATAACAAATGGTAAATGGAAAATTTCTGGCTCCCTAATGTCGGGTAATGTCGTGCTTCTTGAACAGCTCCCCGGGCATTGGGAGACTTATGTTGCCCTATGCCCCGTTGGACAATTTTTAAGGACTGCAAATTTTATAACTTGAACGAAATAGTTTGCCTTTGGGTCCATCTACTGCGTTGCATCAAAGGCCCAATAGGGCCGGGCTATTAAGCCTTTAATATGCCTTGTAGATGAACCACCAGATTTTATAGATTGGTCTGTGCTATTTCTGGCCAACTTATTTCATCTGCGGTCCTAAGTCAGCAAGTTGAGCCTTATGAAAGAATGCCGAAAAGAGGAGGTACTCCATGTTTGTTTTAGGTTTGAATGGAAGTCCCAGACGTAAGGGAAACAACGATTATCTTTTGTCTCTTTTTATGGAGCAGGCTGAAAAGAAAGGTTTTTCGACCCACACGGTCCATGCCGCCTTTGAATCCTATGAGCCGTGCATCGGGTGTGGATATTGTGAAAAAAAAGGGGTTTGCTCCATTAAGGATACCCTGGCCCAGGATCTTTTTTCACTTATGCGCAAAGCGGATGTCATTGTGTTGGCCTCGCCGGTTTACTTTTATGGTGTTCCGGCCCGTATCAAGGGGATTATTGATCGAATCCAGACCCTGTGGTCCAGAAAATATCGGTTGGGATTAAAAGATCCCGGCGCAGATCATCGCAGGGGCATCCTCCTGTCTGTGGGGGCCACCCAGGGAAAAAACCTGTTTGATGGCATCCGGCTTACCACCCGTTATTTTTTTGATGCAATAGATTGTTCCTTTGCCGATGAACTTTGTTATTCTGGTGTTGATGATCGAGGCGCCATTAGAAGTCATCCCGGAGTAGCGGATGATGTGAAAAATTTGGCTGACAGGGTATTAACGCCGTTGCAGCATAGAAAAAGAATTTTGTTTGCCTGTCGTGAAAATGCAGGTAGAAGTCAGATGGCGGCGGGATTTGCGCGGCAGTTGGCCGGTGATGCATATGATGTGATCAGTGCTGGCAGCAATCCGGCCCAGGAGATCAATCCCATGGCCGTTGCAGCCATGGCGGAGCAGGGTATTGATATCGCATTTAACCGTCCTTGTTCCATGGAAGAAGCGCTGGGCCAGGGAAATGTTGAACTCATCGTCACCATGGGGTGTGGAGACGTGTGTCCTGTTATTCCCGGGTGCCGGGTGGTGGACTGGGATCTTCCTGATCCAGCGGGGGAACCCCTTGACGTGGTGTGCCGTATCCGGGATGAGATTTCCACGCGTGTAAAGGCATTGTTGGATGTATGATTTTTGGGGTTAATCATAAGATGGGCCACTATACGGGGGAGAAGTCAACACCCGTCTCAAACTCTTGGAATAATAGTACTTAATTTCAGATTTTAAAATTCCACCACAAGGTGGCCGACGTTATGATCAAGCCCTGGTTTTTGATAATTTGATGGTCAGGTATTAAGTGCATGGACGAAAGTTTTTTTCTGTTAGAATTTGGAATAACACATAGCATCAAGGCCATTGTCTGATGCATCAAGGGGAAAAAATTATGTTTTGCTACTTACCATTTATGGAAGGGATGGCTCACCAAACAGGCATTGCCGTAACGGAAATCCGCTGTGACCTCCCTGCCTAACCATGGTGGTTTGTCAAAATATTCGTCCGGGGAATTTAATTCGATCTCCGCCACAACAAGTCCCTGGTTTTCCCCTGAAAATTTATCAATTTCCCATGTGAATCCTTTGTAATCCATGCAATATCGTTTTTTTTCAATGAGAGTCCCCTGGCAAAGATTAAACATTTCCAGGGCCTCTGCCAGTGGAATTTCGTATTCAAACTCTTTTCTGGTGGCATTTTTTGTTGGACCTTTTATGGTGATGAATCCCTTCTGATCTGATGTTCTCACCCTCACCGTGGCGTTTTTACTGTTTTTCAGATATCCTTGGCAAAGCATCAATGGGACAATGTCATGGACTTGCCAGGGCATCCTGCCAGATACTTTTTTTATTAGAAATTTTCGTTCGATTTCAATTCCCATTGTTGTTTATCCTTTTGCAATCCCTGTATCTTGTACCTCGACAGTCATAAGTTCTCATCATGGCCTGCTTTTATTCCAGATTGCCAGAAGATAATCTGGAATGCAACCCCCAGGACGCTTTATCACTGATATTTATAATTCCTTATTTGATATTTTATTTTCACATAAAAGAATATCAGAAGAGGGGTTGCTTTTTATGGGAAAGTTTGTTTAACTTTACTTGCTCAAAAATAAATTTTTATTTCATTGTGCATCATGGCAAAAAAGGCGGACTCTTTTAAGCATTTTTCCTTTTTCAGTTTACGCTTGTTGGAGCATTGCCCCCCCCCATTTTTCGGGAATCTTTCTCCCCCAAAATGTAAAGTACGCTCGGGGTGATATGAAGGCAGCCCTGATTTAGAGCCACTTTTTCGGAAATCCATATCAATGGATCATCCAATATCTGTTTGTTTGTTACTTTTTAAGCAAGCCAGATGGGTCGGATAGTCTATTTAACGATTAATCTTTAAACAGAGACTTTTATGGCCAAATTTATTGTACGACGTTTTTTTCTTCTTTTGTTGACCATGTTTGTGGTCTCCGTTGCCGTTTTTATTATCGTGGAATCATCACCGGGTAATATCGCAAAAAATATACTGGGTGCCTTTATCACACCGGAACAGGAGGCTTCTTTCCTGGCCCAGATGGGATTTGATAAGCCCATGACCACGCGGTATATGTATTGGCTCACCGGCAGTGACTGGCATGCGGCAAGAAAGGTCAATATGCCCCTGGAGCGGATTACCACAGACACCGGGTTTGAAGAGTGGTGGGTTAAAGAATCCGATGGTACCTTGGTGCGCTGGACCCTCGATGGCGATAATCTTGTCGCCGATCTCCGGGCCCTTGATGGCACTATTACCAAAAAAACAGATAACCAGCGCTGGAAAACCGACAAGGATGGAAATAGTTTTTTTTGGGGCCTGGATCGCGCCAACCATGCTGTTCTCTGGGAAAAGGGTTCTGGAAAAGAGGTATGGACCTTTACGGCGGGCTCGGGGTGGCAGAAAACCACGGGGGGACCTTCAAAATATATCCCTTTGAAAAAAGGATTTGTCCGGGGGGATCCTGGGGTCTCCATTCGTACCGGCAGGCCGGTGAGTAAAAGCATTTATGTGAGGCTTCGGAACTCCCTGGTCCTGGCGGGGATTGCCTTTGTCATTGTAATGCCCCTGGCATTGTTATTAGGGGTGATCGCAGGGCTTAAGGTGGGGTCATTTAAGGATCGGTTCTTATCCATTGTGGGGATGTCTTTTTCTGTTATTCCAGAATTTGCCACGGGTATTTTCTTGATTTTGATTTTGTCCCACTGGCTGGATCTGGTACCCGGTGCCACCGTTTTTGGTGAAAAAGCGCCCTGGCAACGGCCGGACATGCTGGTACTGCCAGTATTGACGCTCACCCTTATCGAACTTGGCTATGTACTTCGCATCACCCGGGCCAGCATGGCAGAGGTGATGCAGTCCGCCTATATTCGCACGGCGTTTCTTAAGGGTCTTCCCTATTTTACGGTGATATGGAAACATGCCCTAAGAAATGCCCTCATCGCCCCCATCACGGTTATCATGCTCCATGTGAACTGGCTCATGGGCGGTATCGTTATTGTGGAGGTGGTGTTTGGCTATCCGGGGTTGGGTCAGTATCTGTTGGATTCTGCCTTATATAAGGATGTCAACGCCATTGAGGCAGGGACTATGATCATGGTACTCATAGCCGTGGGAACACAATTGGTGGCAGATGTCTTGTATACCTTTTTAAATCCCAAAATAAGATTTTCGTGATCAGTAACCCAAGCCTAAAGGACTTGGGCTTGAAAAAGCTCAAATCCTAAGGGTTTAGAAATTGCTTTTACAGAATTTCTGACTGATTAGGACTCAGCTCCTTTGGGAGCTACGTTAAGAACATATATAGATAAAATATGCCGATGCCTCTGAAACCCAATCTGAGTCAACAGGAAAAACATGAGTGAAGAGCAAGTGAAAAAAAATAAATTTATGGAAACGTTTTCCGTGCTGTTGTCATCTAAGACAGCAATGGTGGGCCTGGTTATGGTTGTTTTCTGGTTTTTTGTGGCCTTGTTTGCCCCCCTGGTGACCTCCTATGGTCCCATGGAACAGGACTGGAAAGCACCCAACCAAGGACCGTCCACCACCCATATTCTGGGAACCGACGAATTGGGCCGGGATCTCTGGTCCCGCATCGTCTATGGTGCCCGCATTGTACTGGTGATTTTACCGGTGAGTGATAAAATATGGCTTCCCGGTGGCACCGCCATTCTTGGGGTTTTTGCATCATTGCTTATCGGTTCCTATTTGGGATTGCTCAGCGGGTACAAGGGGGGATGGGCCGATGAAGTTATCATGCGGTGCCTGGATGCCATGATGTCGGTACCGGTGATTCTCCTCTATCTCATCATTGTGGCTGCCATTGGGGCTTCGGCTGTGAATGTGGTCTTTGCTGTGGCCATTGTGGGAACCCCGGGAGTGGCAAGGCTTGTGCGGGGCTTGACCTTGGACATTAAAACTAAGGATTATGTCCGGGCCGCCGAGACCCGGGGAGAAAGTGCGCTGCGCATCATGTTTGTGGAGATTCTGCCCAATGCCAAAGGTCCCATTATCATTGATGCCATGCTTCGGGTGGGCTATGCCATTTTTGCCATGGGAACATTGGGGTTTCTGGGGCTTGGCATGCCGCCACCATCTCCGGACTGGGGTAGCATGGTGGCCAAGGGAAGGGAGTTCATCCTTTCTGGAAGCCCCTGGGCATCCATGTGGCCCTCCATTGCCATTGCTTCCCTGGTGGTGGGATTGAATTTGCTGGCCGATGGTCTTCGGGAAGAGATGTCACGCTACCAGTGATGAAAAATTGGTTTGTGGGGTATTGGGTTTGTAGGTTTGTAAGTTTGTAGGTTAATGGGTTTGTGGGTTTGTGGGAAGCAGAATTTGGCAGCCTTTGTGCTTGTTTGTGATTTGTTATGTTCGGCAGGCATGGAGGAATATGTGAAACTTCGGAAAAAGTGAGTGGTTATTACCGGGGTATAATACTTAATATTTTGTTAAGGCAGTTTCCTGCTGCCATGGTGGTTATTTTTATATGGAAAAATCCAGATCCGATGAATCCAGTCCTGTCCTTGAAGTAAAAGATCTTGCCATCTCCTATGAGACCCGGAAGGGAGACATCCCTGCCGTGCGTGGGGTGAATTTTACTATCCACCCCGGAGAGACCATCGGCATTGTGGGTGAATCGGGCTGCGGTAAGAGTACCATTGCCTTTGGTATCCTGGACTTCCTGGGTTCCAACGGAAAGGTAGTGGGGGGCAGTATCAAGTTCATGGGAAAGGAGCTGGTGGGCACGGATAAAAAAGAGCTGCAAAAGATTCGTGGCAACCAGATTTCCATTGTCTATCAGGACCCCATGCAGGCGTTGAACCCCTCTTTAACCATTGGTTCCCAGCTGTGTGAAGTGTTGACCACCCACCACGATATATCCTACGCCGATGCTGAAAAAAAGAGTATTAAAATGTTGGATCGGGTGTATATGCCCGATGCCGCTAATGTGATGACAAGATATCCCCACATGATTTCAGGGGGCCAGCAGCAGCGGGTGGTCATTGCCATGGCGATGCTTAATAACCCGTCTCTTTTGATCATGGATGAGCCCACCACGGCCCTGGATGTCACGGTGGAGGCGGCGGTGCTGGATCTCATCGAAGATCTTAAAAAAGATTACAACACTGGAATTATCTTTATCACCCATAACCTTGGGGTGGTGGCCCGGGTGAGTAGCCGCATCTGTGTGATGTATGCTGGAGAGATGGTGGAGACCGGATCGACCACGGATATTTTTGCAAAGCCTGCCCATCCCTATACCCGGGGGCTTTTATGCTGTATCCCCAGACTTTCCGATGATCTTTCATTTGCAAGCCTCTGGTCCATCAAGGGAAGGGTTCCCCAGCCTTCCGAGAGAAACCATGACTCCTGTATCTTTGCCCCCCGGTGCGGCTGGCTGGAAAGGTCCATGGCGGGGGATGGTATCATCGGTCTGAAGAATAAATGCCCGGTGAAACACCCTGATCTGGTGGATTTAGGTGGTGCGCATAAAACGCGATGTTTTCTGGGAGATGAACCCCTTTCCGTGCCCTGGAACGACTATGTCAGGGGCAAGCGAAAAAAACTGGACCGATCCGATGAAACCTTTGATGCCATGTCCGATGGATCCGATGAGATCATCGCCTCGGTGGAAGATCTGAAGGTTTACTATGATCATCGTACCGGTTCACTCATGGAGACCCTGGGATTTGGAAAGAAACGATATGTCAAGGCCGTTGACGGCATCTCCATGGAGATTAAAAAAGGTTCTACTTTTGGTATTGTGGGGGAATCCGGGTGCGGCAAGAGCACCTTGGTCAAGGGGCTTCTGGGCCTTGAAAAGATCACCGGGGGCAAGGCAAAGCTCATGGGCGTCGATATCTCAGACACTGTTTCCCACAGAACAGGCGAGGTTATTAAAGAGCTGCAGATGGTGTTCCAGAATCCAGATTCCACGTTGAATCCCTCTTTTTCCGTGGGGCGACAGATCGCACGACCCATGCGAAAATTTAAGACAGTTCCATCAGGACAAGTTAAAGCTGAGGCCAAACGTCTACTCAAGGCCGTGAAGCTGGATGAATATTATTATGACAGACTGCCCCGCCAGTTAAGCGGTGGCGAAAAGCAGCGGGTGGGCATTGCCAGGGCACTGGCCATTCAACCCAATCTTGTTATCTGTGATGAGCCGGTGTCTGCTCTTGATGTGTCGGTGCAGGCGGCGGTGTTGAACCTCCTGAACGAGATCAAAGAGGAGCTTGGCACCACAATGATTTTCATTGCCCATGATTTAAGTGTGGTGCGGTTTATCTCTGATTATATTGCGGTGATGTATCTGGGTCAGATTGTGGAATATGGTCCGGTGGAGTCCATTTATCCTCCCCCATACCACCCCTACACCGAAGCTCTTCTGGCATCGGTACCTGTGCCCGATCCTCTGGCCAAGAAAAAATATAGTCGTCTGGAAGGGGACGTGCCAAGCGCTCTGGATCAACCCCCTGGATGTCATTTCCATACCCGGTGTCCCCGTAGAAACCACCTTCCCGATGGCGGCAGCATCTGTGAGCGGGAAGAGCCAAAGATGCAGAAACTGGACAATGGGCATTACATTATGTGTCATATTCCGGCTGAGGAACTTACCAAACTGGCCTTGGCCGACGTTGCCTGAAAATAACTACAACCTATGCCGGTGTAACTCCATCAATAATAAAACGCCCTTTGATGCCATAAGATCAGGGTGTTTGTTATTGGATGTCAAAATAATTTTTCCAAGGTCAATATACTGAGATTATCCTTGTGAAATCATTGTGTTGTGACCCACCCCGCTCTATTCTTTTGATGAGGTGCTCAAATACCGGAAAGTGGCCCACCGGGCAAGAATTAATGGGTTAAGGAATGGGTCAGGAATAACATATCCATTTGAAAATTGGGGAACACTGTCCTTCACGGTAGCTTGTTCTGAAATGGGCAAGTAATTTAAGACCGGTTCCTAAAAGTAGAAACGAATGCCAGTGTAGATCATTTTTGAATAAAGACCGAATTCTGAATTCGGTGTTAATGCGGCCCCCTGCATGTCAGCACTTTTTCCCAGGGCCAGAAAACTCCCCGCTTCCAGAAAAATATCTTGCTTTAAACTGTACTCCACACGGACTCCCATGTAAGTGGAAAGATCTGTGAGGTTTATCAGGCTGTGCATGGTACCGGAAAAGAGCGGGGTAAATTCATATGTCACCCCGGGAATGAGATAATGCCTCCCCATTAAGTAGGTTCCTCCGTCGGCATACGCTGTTTTTAATGTAGTACTGCCGCTGATTGGATTCATGGTGCGGATGGTGTTGGTGATATATTCTTCTTTTGTCTGGGTCCCGGCTGAGTATTTGGCAATTTTACGCAGGCCGCCCAGAATGACGCCGCCCACGCACAGAGAGAGCGCCAGCGCAGTCACAACATCCGGAATGTCAAATCGGTTATGAACCGCCTGGGCCAGG
>Ga0307987_1000563_pt1 | contig 21918 bp, 18 predicted proteins | sample EllFjometagen181_FD_203157 | JGI IMG/M metagenome (GOLD analysis project Ga0307987, IMG submission 203157) | Marine microbial communities from Ellis Fjord, Antarctic Ocean - #181 | ecosystem: Environmental > Aquatic > Marine > Unclassified | place: Southern Ocean | collected 2014-10-08 | reverse complement strand
TGACTCTCAAGACGACACATTCACACAATGGGACATCAACGGTCATGACACCATGATTAAAACCAAAGTTTCTTAAAACTTCGTAAAGTCAAAAAAAAGCGGTAACCAAAAGTTACCGCTTTTTTTATGCATACATACAGAAGCTTTAACAGCCTTTTCACTTTAATATCTACGACACCTCTGCTCGTAAAAATACGGTTATAGAGTGGAAATCAACATTTTTTTTTACAGTCATAATTTAAAAATGCCGTACGTCTTTAATTTGGTCCGTAACAATTATTTGTCGTTGTTAATCTTGGTGGATGGCAAGAATTCATCTTCATGATCTGCTTTATAATACATCACCTTTAAACGACAAATAACATCGTTTTCCTTTTGCAATTCGCACAAAACACATACTCTATCATTACTATTTGTTATAATAAGGTCAAGATCAGGAAACCTACTCCAATCAAAAAGGAAAGGAGCCAAAGCCTTAGAAATAACACCTAAGTCTCTAATCTCGTTTTTCTGATTCTATAAAACCTTTAAAGAGTTAACTCTCCGGCTAATCAACACTTCAATATCATTGTCTAGATTAATTTTATTTGCTGAACAACAACCAGACAAGTAGAATATACAACATAATTCTATAAACAGTTTAAAGCTATATTTCATTATTTACCTCCAAAGATAATTTTAACAACCTTCATAATTAATCCTCTTTTTCCTATCCTACTACCACCTATTTCCTCATATAATATACTCATAATTATTCCTTAAAACCACATGTTATTTGATTGTTTCATTCAAAATTAAACATGCACAAAGTACAGCCATATTTTGGCAAAAATCAGTTGTTTTGTAAATGGCTATTTCTCGTGTACATACTTCCGAACCTTCTATACCCTAAAACCTCATAATTTTGGGCAAAGCCCCTCGTAAAAGAGCATTTTCAGAATTTTAATTATATTATCCCAGTCTTTAAAAATATTTTTCTTGCAATTCCTTAAAAAAGTAGTAACATGGAATCAACTTTTAACTGAAAGGGGTATTCTTATGCCATTACCTAGAGTAAAACTACCTTATAGAAGCATCTATCATACTTTCAGTCGGTGTGTCGACCGCAGTGCATGGATGAATACTGATTATAAGAAGGAAAAATTTCGACAAATAATGAGAAAAGTCGAACAGTATAGCGGATGCAAAGTCCTCAGCTATGCAATAATGGACAACCATTATCATATTTTACTTGAACAACCTGACCCTGAAGACATTGACAACAAAGAGCTGATGCGACGTATTGGCTGTCTTTATGGCGAAGGTTATATTGCAAACATCAAGTCTCAATATGATGAACTTAAAAAGTCATCAAAGGAAACTGCCGACCATTGGTTTGCAACCTTTACCCAAAAGCATCTTGCTAGAATGCATGATGTTTCAGAGTTTCAAAAGACTTTAAAACTAAGGTACACTAAATGGTATAATGTACGGTTTCAGAGAACAGGTCACTTATGGCAAAGCCGATTCAAAAGTATCATTGTTCAAAATATGCCTGGTGCCCTATTTATGATGGCAACATATATTGAGTTAAATCCTGTAAGAAAGAAATATGTAACCGACATAAAGGACTATCGTTTCTGCAGTTATGGTGAAGCATTTGCTGGAAGTCCAGTTGCAAGAGCCAACTTAATTCGCATAGTAAATCTATATACAGGAAACTTCAGAGAATCTGATCCTAGCATAATGAACAAAAAAGAGTTTACTAAAGCATGGCAGGATTGTGTTGCATGGTACAGAGTTCATATATTCACTAGAGGTAAAACCGTCACAGATGCTAATGGTAAAATTGTAAAAACAGGTTTTACTGATGAACAAATCAACGAAGTTTTGGAACAGCGAGGTCGTCTGACCACTGCAGAATCAATGCATTGTAGAGTACGATACATGGCTGATGGTTTTGCTTTCGGTTCGCAAGACTTTTGCGAAGAAATATTCCAAACATTTAGAGGGTGGTTTCCCGAAAAACGCAAAGCAGGACCTCGAATCATGCGAAAAGTTGACTTTGGAGCGTGCTGCACCTTACGAGATCTTCAAAAAGAAGCAGTTCAACCTCCTGAATAAACCAAAAAGATTCACTTAAAACTCAAATTTTGGATAAAAACATTATCTCAGGGCGGAGCTTGCTCAAAAACAGCCATTTTTTGTCAGTTTTACACTTTTTAGATACTCAATACACAAAAGTAAGAACCATCAACATAACTTATCCCCTACAAACCAAGCAGAAGTACTATTTTTACTTCAAAAGAGATAAAAAGATAAATTTAGTAATTAAACATTTCTTAATTACTGTCTTAATAAATTATTAAAAGGGAAAAATAAAGACAAAAATTCATTAGATACACAAATTGGACCGGCGCAAGCATCTTGGCTCACATTAAGCAGTACATCCTTCTTAAAACTGCATAAAAAAAGCGGCAACAAAAAGTTACCGCTTTTTTATGTATTAGAGAACACCAAATATTTAGAATAAATTCGTATTCCCAAACAATACTGTGTACTATAAATTATATACTTAGTATGTTCTACGCCTCAAACACAAAAGTTGTCATTGACCTTGCCTTGACAGTAGTCTCAACAACATAATCATTATATCTATAACCAATAACCTGATCATCATCAGCTGCATTCATCAAAACGGTAACAACTTCACCATTAGGATTCACACAACTTACTGCTTCCAGTTGATCATGGGTAGTAGCAGTTAAAACTCTTTTAGCTCCACGTTTAATGAAACGGGAAAAATGCCCCAAGTAATAAAATGCAGGTAAGAACATAACTTCATCTTTTTTAGTTTCACACATAATTGGTGCTTTACAGAAGTTGCCAACATGATTTGGTCCACCCTGTTCATCAAGAATCATGTTCCAATCTGTCCATGCTGTTGTCCAATTGTTTAAGTCTTTTATAACCGACTCACCATAACGTTCAGCCATTGCCCAGTCGCCATCATACCAACCCATTTCAAGACAACCCTCTGTAAAAACAATCTGCTTATCAGGAAACATATCATGTAAAAGTGATGAATTTGAAAAATTGTTGCCACAATACCAATGCATTCCAGTACCCCAAACGTATTTGGCAGCCTCTGGATCAGACAAAACTGTACGACCACGTTCAACCATCTGATCTCGATTGTGATCCCAGATAATAATTTTCACATGTCCCAATCCCTCTTTTTCAAGTTGTGGTCCGAGATAATTCTTAATAAAGTCACGTTCATCAGCGGCTGTATAAACACAAGAATCCCAAGTCTGAGTTGCTTCAGGTTCATTCTGAATGGTCAATCCCCAGATTTTGATACCTTCTTTTTCATATTCTTTAATATATCTGCAATAATACTCTGACCAAACCTGTCTATACTCATCTTTAAGCTTTCCACCCTGATTCATCATATTTGTTGTCTTCATCCAAGCAGGCGGACTCCAAGGTGATGCAAAAAGAATAATATCTTCATTAATATCATATGCATCTTTAATCATCGGGATAAGACTTTTTTGATCTCTCTCCAATGTAAAATCCTTTAATTCAACATCGTCTGGTGTTTCTGTATAGGCATAATTACCTGTAGAAAAGTCACAACTATTGATATGTGTTCTGCAAAAATTATATTTGTTCTCTTTAAAATATGCATCAAGCACAATCTTGCGATTAGCATCACTCATCTTATCAAGAGTTGTTGATGCAGATTCTGTGAACGCCCCACCAAAACCTAAAATTTCTTGGTACTCTAGAGATGTCTCAACTCTTACCGACTGTCCTGTCAAAAGTCCTGACTCCTCCATTTGCAGCACAGGTTGTTCTTTTACAAACTCATCTGAATCCTTTGATGTTGTATAACATTTAACTCTAATTGTCATCTAACGTCCTTATTCATTTTAAATTTTTATGTCGGGCGACATGCGTGTCGCCCCTACCTCTTAAATCTTTTTACGAATTTTCAATTATTTATAAGCTCTTCTATCTTTCATCCATGTATGGATATCATTCAACATTTTAGCCCAGCGTTCATCATCATATCTAACTTCTAAGAACTTATCATATAGAGTTAATATAACCTGTGTCATTCCCTGCGTAAACAACATTCTCTCCTGAAACTTACTCTCGCCTGAAAGCTGTTCGCCTTTGGGTAATTTTGTTGACCTAAAGATAAATTCATCTGCATCAAGATGAGTTTCCCATACCTCGTCTTTACGAGCAATAATGATCTTTGCTTGCTTAAGTTTTTTTCCACCTAAAAGAGCTGTTGTTGCCTCATTGCTAGCAAGTGGCAAACCTTTTCTCAACTGCGTAAAATGAGCACCTTGCACAGCTGTGTTAACCAAAGTTATAGGTCCATCAAGCATTATTCCAAATTCACCAGCTAAATCCAAGTTTATGACACCACCAAGTGTTTCGCAGAAAAAACAGACCCAAGTCAGAAACTCGCGTCCAAAAAAGTCTTCTGGTGCAGGATCTTCATCTTCTGGAGAAAAACTACACATAGAAATATCTCTAATATTAATATTTGCCCTTTTCACAGCAGCACTTTCAGGTGTGAGCGGGATAAGTTTCTTATTAGTTGTCTGTTCAAACATCTGAACAAAAGCATCAGTCTGCTTATCTGTTGTACATTCTGCATATACAATATTCTCATTTTGATCATAAACCATCTCAATACCAGTTAATGTCGCAGGCATTTGAGGTAGCAATCTAGCTGTAATCTCTTTTTTTATTGCACTTTTCTCTTTACGACTTAAAAACTCTTTTCCCTCTGCCTGCATCTGTGCGATTTCTTCAAGTTTACACTCTGCCTTCAATAGTGCTGTGGGTATCTTACGTTCTGCTTTCATTAATGTCAGATATAAATATCCGGAAATTACAACAGTCTCCTCCTTTATATCAGTATCTAACAAAAATCTGCTGGTTACCCAACCATGAATAGGATCATCACCCAAAATGGATAATGGTGGTGCAACGTTATTCTGAAAACATTCCAGTTCTCTTGGATCCATTCCCTCTGGTATATAAAACATTTTGAACGAAATATTCGCTTCACTAAAAGACATATTACTTATTCCTCTTCTCTAACATTATTTAAAAAATCAAATATAAACTCAGCTGCATTTTCGTCGGCATTACCATGACCAAGTTTCTGATTCACGTCCAGTATATCACTCTGCATCTTCTTACGTTGCTCTGTGTTTGTAAGCAATGGTCTCAGGGTATCCGCAAGTTTTTTTGGTGTTGCATTATGCTGAATAAGCTCGGGACATACTGTCTTGTCTGCCACAATATTAACCATACCAATATGATTAATTCTTATTAACATACGTCCTATCAAATAGGTCAACCACGATGTCTTATAAACAACAACCATTGGACACTCCATAAGAGAGGTTTCCAATGTTGCTGTCCCGGAAGTGGTAAACGATGCATCAGCCTGCCTAAGAACCTCTCGTGTATTGTCAATAATCACGTTAATATTCTTTGGCAACTCTATCTTCTGCATAACTTCCAAAATCTGTTTCTCTGCAGTTTTTGTTGCAGCTGCAACTATAAAATGTGCATCAGGAAACTGCTTCTCAATTAAAACACATGCCTTCAGCATTGGTTTTAGAATTAATGCAATCTCTTTTCTACGACTTCCGGGAAGTATAGATATTTTCTGTTTTGCTCCATGCCATGGCAATGACAATACAGGCAACATCTTCGCTTCATATGCCTTGTCAACCAAAGGATGACCCGCAAATTCAACTTGTAAATCACTCTGTTCCTTAAAAAGATCTTTTTCAAATGGAAAAATTGTTATCAGCAGATCAATAATCTTGGCAATTTTTGGAATCCTCTTCTGATTCCACGCCCATACCTGTGGGCAGATGTAGTGAACCGTCTTGATTCCAAGATCATGCAGACGCTCTGCCAAACGTAAATTGAACCCAGGGTAGTCAATAAAAACAACCATGTCAGGGCGTTCTTCTTCAGCCTTATCAAGCATCTCAAAAAATACCTTCTTAAAAAAACCTATGCGACTTATCACTTCTGTAAAACCAATTGCAGCAAGCTCTTTCACATCATAGAATGTCTCAACCCCTTCGGCTCGCATTAACTCTCCGCCGAGTCCAAAAAAAGTGCAATCAAGCATCTTCTCTTTTAACGATGCAACAAGTTTCGCACCATGCATATCACCAGAAACTTCTCCGGCCATTATCATTATCTTCTTCATAATTTTTATAAAAATACTGCTGGAAGCTTTCCAACATTTACCCTTTACCATTCACCATTTATAATTCTTACGACGGATTATTCTTTATACATTCACATATTTGTGTTGCCAGACTAAGAGCATCCAACGCAGGACGACCACCAACAATAGGGTCACTCTGTTCCTTTACACAACGAATAAACGAATCAATCTCATCTGTTAACTGATCACAGTCTGGAAGTTCAATCTTCTTAGTACTAATACCAATTGCCTTCTTCTTAATCATTACCCCCTTACGGTTGTTATAATCAAGAGATAGATAACCATCTTCCTGAAAAACTCTAATTTTACGCAAAGGCTCACGACTAACTCGACTCGCAGTTATATTAGCAACTGTCCCATTTTCAAAATTCAATCTAACATTAGCAATATCCTCAGATTTACTTAAGACGGGCACACCAACAGCATGTATATGCACTACAGGTGAGTTAACAATGTGCAGAATAATATCCAAATCATGAATCATCAAATCAAGCACAACACTAACTTCCGTACCCCTTGGTAGCATCCCAAGACGTGGAGGTGGAAAAGAACTCATTCTAAGAGCTTCAATAAAACGAGGCTTGTTAATCTTCTTCTCAATATATTTAATAACAGGATTAAATCGTTCAATGTGACCAACCTGAAGAATCAAATCTTTTTCTTCTGCCAAATGAACAATCGCTTCTGCCTCTTCTGTTGAAGCAGCAATTGGTTTCTCAACCAGAACATTAACACCTAAATCAAGCAATTTTGTTGCCATTTCATGATGAAGATCTGTAGGCACAGCAATACTTGCTGCATCAACTTGTGCCGCAAGCTCCTCAACGGATGTAAATGCCTCACAACCAAATTTCTTTGCAATCTCTCTTGCACGTTTTTTGCTTATATCATACACGCCCACAAGCTCTGTCATCTCATGTTCAGCATGCACTCTTGCATGATGCTGACCAAGACTTCCAACTCCAAAAACTGCTGTTCTTATCTTTTTATCCATAATTTTTTATTCCTTCTCTTAAATTTATTTTTTTCGGGCGGGCGAGGCAGGCCTAGCCCCTACAGAACCACCTCTAATATATTTGGCAACTCGTCAATACTTTTCACACAATAGTCCGCGTCACTATTTTTAATATCTTCTGAAACAAGTATAGTCTTGCAACCCGCAGCTTTACCTGTCACAACATCGCCCTCTCTATCCCCTACCATAAAAGAACTCTTTAAATCAATATCATGCTTCTCTGCGGCAGACAGAATCATACCCGGCAAAGGTTTCCTGCACTCACACCCAGCGTCTGCCAGATGTGGGCAGTAATACATATCCAGAAGTTCACACCCAAATTCTTCTTTTAGTTTCTTTTGAAGCTTATCATGCATTCCTTCAAGGCAATCTTTCTCAACAATTCCTTTGCCCACACACTGCTGATTACTTATCATTATTCCAACATATCCATGCGCAACCGTAACCTTCAAACTTTCAACAAATCCATTCTGAAGATGAAAATCTTCCCACGTCTCAACATACCCAGGACCAGGAGACCTATTAATTATCCCATCTCTATCAAAAAAAACACATTTCTTCATAATCTAGTTATTCGTTGTTCATTAATTGTTGTTCGTTGGAACTATTGCTCCTTGGTTTTATAGAATTCCGATACCAGAATCTTTAACAACCAAAATCAGTCGGCATCTTAAATCATAAATCTTAATGCTTAACTCTCTACTTACAAATTAAAATTCGTCTGCCTTGGTGCACCATCTTCTCTTTCCTGACGAGCCAGTTCCTCGTGCACCTCAGAAAGAGCCTGTTCCTCGGTTTCTTCCTTTTCCTGAGCAGCCTGGGCAAGTAAAGCAGGCTTAATAGAATCCAAATCGCCTAAATCTTTAATGCCAAAATGATTCAAAAATTCTTTTGTTGTTCCATATAAAAAAGGTCTACCAGGCAACTCACTTCTTCCAGTAATCTTTACAAGATGAAGTTCCATAAGATTCTTAACAATATTACTGCTATTTACGCCTCTAACTGCCTCTATTTCTGCCTTAGTAACAGGCTGACGATAGGCAATCACTGATAAAGTCTCAAGAGCTGGCATAGACAATCGGGCAGGCTTACCTATTTCAAGATAGTGTCTGAGCCATCGACCGCAATTTGCTGATGTCTGAAACTTATACCCTTCGGTAGTTTCAACAATTACAAAACCATTAGGACGGTTGTTAATCTCCTTAACTAACTCTTCAACAGCCTTATTAACATCTTTTTTGCTTACCTTGCCATACTCCTTGGCATAGTCTTCACTGGTATCTGCAACCTCTTTTATACACTTTAATATCTCATTGACACTAATAGATCTAGTTGAACCAAAAATCATGGCTCCAACAATCTCTTTTACATCTGGTAATTTCTTTATCTTTGACATATAAATCATCCTTGTTCTCGTGAAACATTCTGACTAAAGTAACGAAGAAATCTCTTCTTTACTCTCCAATTCCAGAAACTCTTCTTCCGGGGCTTCATCAGAAGAAATCATAATATCACTAAATTGTCCCTCTTGATATATTGTTATCTTCTTGAGCTTAATAAGTTCAAGCAAAGCTAAAAAGGTACAAACAACTTCGTGTTTAGTAGACTTATCTGTAAACAAAGTACTAAACTGAACAGACCTTTTCTTCCTTAAAACACTAACAAGTTCATCAATCTTCTGGGCAACAGTAAATTGATCCGAAAATATATCGCCAACAACATCCTTCTTGGCTCGTTTCAAAACGTTGTTGAAAGCTGATATCAAATCATACAAGTTAACATCTTCAAGCTCTACACCATCATCACTGTCATCCAATATGGTAAGATCCTGACCAATCTCAAAAACATTTTCCTGTTCAAGCTCCTGAACATGTAGTTTTGATGCAATATCTTTAAATTTCTTATATTCAACAAGTTGCTTAACAAGATCCCATCGAGGATCATCATCATCATCTTCAAGTTCCGGGCGTTCCTCAACAGGCAACAGCATCCGACTCTTTATCATCATTAACGTGGCGGCCATGACCAAAAACTCACCTGCAATATTTAGATCCAGCATGCGCATGAAATCTAAATATTCCATATACTGCTTGTTGATTTTCTCAATTGGTATATCATATATATCAATCTCCTCTTTCTTTATCAAATATAATAATAAATCAAGAGGTCCTTCAAAAACTTCAAGCTCAATTTTGTAATCTGTCTTTTCAGCCATAACTTATGAATTTTTCATATGGGCGACATGCGTGTCGCCCCCTACCACAATTTTCGAATTTATTAAATACCCGCGCAGCTTTTTCTCAATTCGTAATTTTTAATTAGTAATTGATTTACAAGCCCACCGCAGCCTTTGCGGCATCAAATGTCTTGTCGGCAACAGCTCTAGCCCGCTTAGCTCCAGCAGCAAGAACATCTTCAACATAATCAAGATCCTGCACCAAAGCTTCACGCTTATCTCTAAACGGTTCAAGATATACCCATAAATCTTCAAACAACTGCTTCTTGGCATGTCCATATCCATAACCGCCCTTGCGAAGATTATCTGCCATCTCGGCAACCTTTTCTTCTCCAGCAAAAAGCTTATAAATCTGATAAATATTGCAAGTATCTGGATCCTTAGAATCTTCCAACTCTTTTGAATCTGTTATAATTTTCATAATTCTCTTCTTTGTTGCCTTCTTTCCATCAAACAACAAAATATGATTATCATAACTCTTTGACATCTTCTGTCCATCAATCCCAGGAACAACGGCAACATTCTCTTGAATAGAGGCTTCTGGTAAAGTAAAAATATCACCATACTCATTATTAAACTTAATTGCCAAATCCCTTGTAACTTCCAAATGCTGCTTCTGGTCTCTACCAACCGGTACAATATTTGATTGATATGCCAAAATATCCGCTGCCATCAAAACTGGATAACTAAACAAAGCATGACTTGCTGCAATACCTTTAGCCACTTTATCCTTGTACGAATGACAGCGTTCAAGCAACCCAAGAGGAGTCACAGTGGATAGCAACCATGTCAACTCTAACAAACGTGGTATATCACTTTGTCTGAAAAATGTTGTTTTCACTGGATCCAAACCCAATGCCAGAAAATCAAGCGCAACATCAAGTGTATTCTCTCTTAATAATTCCGGATCTGTTGACGAGGTTAATGCATGATAGTTTGCAATAAACAAAAATGCCTCACCCTTTTCCTGTAATTCCAATGATGGCTTCATCATTCCAAAATAATTTCCTAAATGCAACTTACCCGAAGGTTGTATGCCCGATAATATTCTCATCTCTTTCTTCCTTTATTTTCTAAATTTTTTTATTAAATATGGGCGAGGCAGGCCTCGCCCCTACATGGAACGCCAAGATTGCAGGTGAAACCTAACAAAAGACATACTGCCGGTGGCATTCCTCAATTCGCAATTTTTAATTCGTAATTCGTAATTATTTCAACATCCCCAACTGCTTCTCCTGCTTCTCATACTTATCCTGCATCTCCTGCAGCAACTCTTTCTGCCTATCAATAACATGTGCCGGTGCTCTAGTAACAAAATTCTCATTAGCTAGCTTTGCAATTGTCTTTTTAATATTGCCACCAAGATGTGCCAATTCTTTTTCAATCTTAGCAATCTCAGCATCTGTATCAACAGCGCCATCAAGAGACATAAGAACAGTTCCAATTTCACTTAGCGTTGCAGGCATTGCCTGTTCTGGAACCAACTCCTCGTCAATAATAATCTCAGATGCTCTAATCAAACTCTTAATAGACTCAACATCATTCTTAAGCAATTCTGCTTCCGCAAAACTATTTGGCTTAACAAAATATTTCAAAGCGACTCCAGGCTGAATATTATAATCTGCCCGCATAGTTCTAGCAACTCTTTGCATATCATGTTTATCTTCAACATACTTAACAATTTCATCACTGATATTCCATGCAATCAATTGCTCCTGCCCCGCAGGCTTTGGCCACTCAGCAAGCATAATAAACTCACTATCCGAACCAAATCCCATTGTATGCCATAACTCTTCTGTTAAGAATGGCATAATAGGATGCAACAACCTAATTGATACAGAGAACACATGATACATAATCTTGATTGTCTCTCTCTTCTCATCAACATCATCACCATACAACGCACCCTTTGCAAACTCAAGATAACGGTCGCAATATTGGTGACGAATGAATTCATACAGTGCATGAGCAGCATCATTAAATCTATACTTCTCTAATGCATCAACACATTCAACAATAGCCTTATCAAGCATTGCCAAAATATGTTTGTCATCAGGTTTCAGCAAATCTGCTGAAAACTCAAAATTTGTAATATCAATATCTTCTTCAAATTTATCTCTATGCATCTCCATAAAACGAGCTGCATTCCAAATCTTTGTTCCAAAATTTCTGCCAACCTCAAATTTCTCATTTGAAATATAAACATCCTGTCCTGTAGCAGTAAGCATGATCAAACTGAAACGTAAAGCATCAGCACTGAAATCTTCAATAATATCCAATGGATTAATTGAATTGCCAAGACTCTTACTCATCTTGAGACCTTTGTCATCACGAACTGTTCCGTGAATATATACCTTCTCAAATGGTATATCACCCATAAACTCAATTCCAGCCATAACCATCCTGGCAACCCAAAAGAAAATAATTTCTGATGCCGTTGTCAAATCATTCGTAGGATAATAAAACTTCAAATCGTCATTGCTATTTGGCCAGCCCAAAGTTGTAAATGGCCATAACCATGAAGAGAACCATGTGTCAAGAACATCTTCATCCTGGCGAATGTTCTCACTTGCACACTTTTCGCAAGTTGATGGAACATCCTTAGATACCCACTCATGACCGCAAGCATCACAATAAAAAACAGGTATACGATGTCCCCACCAAATCTGACGAGATATACACCAATCTCGAATGTTTGTTAGCCAATCTTCATAAACTTTTTCCCAGCGAGCTGGAACAAACTGAATACTTCCATTCTTTACTGCCTCAAGAGCAGGTTCAGCCAATGGTGCCATCTTAACAAACCACTGGGGAGACAATCTAGGCTCAACAGCTGTATGACAACGATAGCAATGCCCAACTGCATGATCATGATCATCAATTTTTGCAAGCAATCCCTGCTCTTCCAAAGCCTTCACCAAAGCAGCTCTACACTCAAATCTATCCATGCCATCATAAATGCCAGCAACCTCATTCATTGTGCCATCATCATTCATAACATTGATAGGAGTCAAATCATGTCTCTTGCCCATATCAAAATCGTTTGGATCATGAGCCGGTGTAATTTTAACAACGCCTGTTCCAAATTCAGGTTCAACATAATCATCATAGATGACAACAATCTCTCTATCAGCAATCGGCAACAATATTGTCTTGTCTTTCAAATCTTTGTAACGCTCATCTTCAGGATGTACAGCAACCGCAACATCACCAAGCATAGTTTCAGGACGAGTAGTCGCAACTGTAACAAAGCGTCCAGGCTCACCTTTTACAGGATACTTAATGTGCCACAAGTGACCTTTTTCATCCTGATGTTCACTCTCTTCATCAGACAGAGCTGTCTGACATCTTGGACACCAGTTAACAATACGATTTCCCTTGTAAACAAGTCCTTTGTTGTACAATCTGGTAAAGACCTCTGTAACAGCCTCACTAAGCCCTTCGTCCATTGTGAAACGCTCACGTTCCCAATCACAAGAAGCACCCATCTTTTTCAGCTGATTTATTATCGTTCCGCCATACTCCTCTTTCCACTCCCAAACCTTCTCAATAAAAGCTTCACGACCAAGATCATCACGAGTCTTGCCCTCTTTTTTCAAAGCTCTCTCAACAACATTCTGAGTTGCAATACCAGCATGGTCAGTACCTGGAACCCAAACAACATTACGTCCTTCCATTCTACGCCAACGTGCCATAATATCCTGAATTGTATTATTCAGAGCGTGCCCCATATGTAGAATACCTGTAACATTTGGTGGTGGAATCATAATACAATAAGGTTCCCCACCCTTCGAGCTATCACTATGAAATGTCTTCTCTTCAAGCCATTTCTCATACCACTTATCCTCTATCGAATGTGGCTCATAATTCTTTTCCATTGTCATTTAATTTTCTCCATAAAATCTATAAAAATTTTCTTAAAATATCTAAACCAAGTATATTACAAAAAAATAGAGACATATGCAAGAATCTTGTATCCAATTCAAGAATTTCCGATACACCAAAAAAAAACATCCCTCCCCCCTTGTCCATCCAGTCCATCCTTAACTCTTACTTTTCTTAAGCTCCTCCCCTAACTTAGGGGAGGTGACCGCGGAACGAGGTCGGAGGGGTATCTTCAATTCTTCCTTGGACATTGGTTATTGAGTATTGGATATTGGATATTCATTTTTCTCTTCTTATTCTCTTATCTCTTTTTTTACCCTTTACCATTTACCCTTTCGCCCACCACCGTAGGGGCATATTCCATATATGCCCTCTCTGCATTGATTTACCCCTAACCATTAGACCCAAAGTGCTCCTGCCCTGTTTAGGGGAGGTAACCTCGCGTGCGAGCTGGGAGGGGTATCCTCCATTTCCGCATTTTCGCATTCGCGCACTTACCCATTTACTATCTCTTTTTCACCTATAAAACAACAATCTCTCCAATTCACACAAAGTTTTGTTGCCATAAACATATTATAATGATAACATTATAGATTATATTTTTTTGAAAAATAAAAGATATTACAAAGTTTTTGACAAAAAAACTTAACAACTTAATAGATGGCTATCATTTTTGTGATAGCCAATTTAATTATTGAAAACATGCTTAACAAAAATCAGCATGAACAAATCGAAGGAAAATACAATGGAATTTACTTCTGAAGTGGCTAACATGATGTGTATAGCCCAAGGACCTAACAACGGTCCAGCACCAATACCTCAAGAAGGTAAATGGGTTCAGTCAAAACAAGTAACTGATATTTCAGCTTTAAGTCATGGTGTAGGCTGGTGTGCTCCACAACAAGGTGCATGTAAACTGACACTAAACGTTAAAGAGGGTATCATTCAGGAAGCACTAATAGAAACTCTAGGTTGTACAGGCATGACTCACTCTGCCGCTATGGCAAGCGAAATCCTACCAGGAAAAACAATTCTTGAAGCACTTAATACAGACCTGGTTTGTGATGCAATCAATACTGCTATGCGTGAAATATTTTTACAATTAGTTTATGGTCGTTCACAAACAGCTTTTTCAGAAGGTGGACTAGGTATTGGCGCAGGTCTTGAAGATTTAGGAAAAGGTTTACGAAGCGTTACTGGCACAACTTACGGTACGTTGGCCAAAGGCCCTCGTTACTTAGAGCTTGCAGAAGGCTACGTTACAGAACTAGCTCTTGATGATAATGATGAAATCATTGGATACAAGTTTGTAAAAATGGGTATCATGATGGAACTAATCGCAAAAGGCACATCTGCTAACGAAGCTCTTGAACAATCTACAGGTACATACGGTCGTTTTGACGATGCTGTAAAAACAATCAACCCAAGACATAAATAAGAAAGGATAACATCATGGCTCTATTCGAAAGTTACGAAAGAAGAATCACAAAGATTAATGCCTTTCTAAATGCTGAAGGTATTGCTTCAGTAGAAGAAGCAGAAAAGCTTTGTAAAGACAAAGGATTGGACGTTTATAATTTAGTTAAAGAAATTCAACCAATTGCATTTGAAGACGCATGCTGGTCATACATTGTTGGCGCAGCGGTTGCAATCAAACGCGGTCAGACTGTTGCAGCTGATGTTGCAATAACTCTGGGTGAAGGACTGCAGTCTTTCTGTATTCCTGGTTCTGTTGCTGACGACCGAAAAGTTGGACTCGGACACGGTGGACTTGCTTCAATGCTACTAAAAAATGAAACTAAATGTTTTGCATTTTTAGCAGGACATGAATCTTTTGCAGCTGCAGAAGGTGCAATCGGCATTGCAATGAGTGCTAACAGAGCTCGTACAGAACCATTACGCGTTATTCTTAACGGTCTTGGCAAAGACGCAGCACAAATTATCTCTCGTATCAATGGTTTCACACATGTTCAAACATCATTTGATTACTATACAGGCAAAGTTACTGTTGATTTTGAAAAAGCATACTCAAAAGGTCCTCGTGCTGCTGTAAAATGCTACGGTGCTGACGATGTTCGTGAGGGTGTTGCAATCATGCATCTTGAAGGTGTAGACGTATCTATCACTGGTAACAGTACTAACCCTACTCGTTTCCAACATCCAGTTGCTGGTACTTACAAAAAAGAGTGTGTCCAACAGGGCAAAAGGTTCTTTTCTGTAGCATCAGGTGGTGGTACAGGTAGAACACTTCATCCAGATAACATGGCTGCTGGTCCTGCTTCATATGGCATGACTGACACAATGGGTAGAATGCATTCTGATGCTCAGTTCGCCGGATCATCATCTGTGCCTGCTCACGTTGAAATGATGGGACTAATCGGCATGGGTAACAACCCAATGGTTGGTGCTTCAGTTGCCGTAGCTGTTGTAGTTGAAGAAGCTATGAGATAACACTATCTCATTTCTCAAAAAAAGACGCATTTAAAAAATGCGTCTTTTTTTTTGCCCCATCCCCGACCCCCGATTATGTCCTTTTTTTCCCTTGGACATTGGTTATTGAGTATTGGATATTGGATATTCGTTTTTCTCTTCTTATTCTCTTATCTCTTTTTTCACCCTTTACCATTTACCCTTTCTGCCCCCCCCCGTAGGGGCAGATTCCACATCTGCCCTCCCGACCAACGACAAACGATTTAGGTTTTTTCTCTTTTCCTTGGACATTGGTTATTGAGTATTGGATATTGGATATTCGTTTTTCTCTTCTTATTCTCTTATCTCTTTTTTCACCCTTTACCCTTTACCCTTTACCCTTTCTGCCCCCCCCCGTAGGGGCAGATTCCATATCTGCCCTCTCTGCCCTGTTTAGGGGAGGTGGCGCGCGCAGCGTGACGGAGGGGTAATCCTGCAATTTCCGAATTTCTTATCTCCTCGTCCTTAGTCCTGAGTCACTTGGTCATTGAGTCACTGCGTCACTCTTTCTCTGCGTCCTCCGTGCAACAAAACTCTTCTCTTTGCGTGCTTTGCGCCCTTTGCGAGAGACATTCTTCTCTTTTCTTCTTTTAATAATCTGCGAAATCTGCGGATAAAACTCTTCTCTTTGTGCCTTCTCGCTTCGCGCAAAACCAAAAAAAAAGACGCATATTAATATGCGTCTTTTTTGTAATCAATGTAATTGATTAAGCTTTACCAGCTGAACCCAAAACATTTTCGTTCTTATGCTTGTACATAGTGATAAGAGCATCTCTTGCTGGTCCAAGATATTTTCTTGGGTCAAACTCTGCTGGCTTATCTATAAATGTTTTTCTAATTGCAGCTGTCATCCATAGACGACCATCTGAATCAATGTTAACTTTACATACAGCTGATTTAGCTGCTGTTCTTAGCTGCTCTTCAGGAATACCAACTGCATCCTCAATTGCACCACCGTTTTCATTGATCATATTTACAGCTTCCATAGGAACTGATGATGAACCATGAAGAACAATTGGAAAACCAGGAAGTTTTACTTCAATTTCAGCAAGAATATCAAATTTCAATGGTGGCGGAATAAATACGCCATCTGCATTCTTTGTGCACTGTTCTGGCTTAAATTTATTAGCACCATGAGATGTACCAATGGAAATAGCAAGTGAATCAACTCCTGTTTTTGAAACAAATTCAATAACATCTTCTGGTTGTGTATATGTTGATACTTCAGCAACAACATCATCTTCGATACCAGCAAGAACACCCAATTCACCTTCAACTGTTACGTCAAACTGATGTGCATATTCTACAACTTTTTTAGTTACAGCAATATTTTCCTCAAAAGACAAACTAGAACCATCAATCATTACTGAAGAGAAACCTGAATCAATACAGCTCTTGCATAGTTCAAAATCACTACCGTGATCAAGATGAAGTGCAATCTCAATTTCCTTCAAACCTTTTGCAGCAGCCATTTCTTTCATCATCTCAACAGCGCCCTGTCCCATGAAACGAAGCATTGTTTCGTTTGCATACTTTCTTGCACCACTTGAAACCTGAAGAATTACTGGTGACTGTGATTCAACACAAGCTGTAATAATTGCTTGAATCTGTTCCATGTTGTTAAAATTATACGCAGGAATAGCATATTTGCCTTCCATTGCTTTTTTGAACATACTATTAGTATTGCTCAAACCTAGATCTTTATATGACACTGTCATGTTATTTATCCTTAATTATATGTTATAAAAATATCGTTATTTCGAAAAATGCATTCCACAAACCTTCACACAATTCAATTCACCATTATATTGAAACCATCACTTTTTTGCAAGCAGAAATCAACTACAAATAAAGAATTTCGGAATAGCTCCGCAGGTATTTATGTAATGCACACTTCCAGCTTGCAAGTACTCTCGGGTAGGACGCCATCCCTGGCGTCCGTTAGGTAACGCATGCTTCCAGCTTGCAAGTGCTTCGTAGGGCTGACAGCCCTTAATAACATAGCCTAGGGCAACGCCCTAGGAAATAAACACAAGCAAAGCTTGTTTCCTGCCCACGGCAGTGTCCATCAACAAACGACCAACAAATCTCGAATTTCTTATCTCTTAAATCTTATCTCTTTTTTTTACCCTCAACCCTTTACCCTTTCTGCCCCCCCGTAGGAGCAGATTCCATATCTGCCCTCTAATCCCGCATTAATCCACCCTCAGACCATTAAACCCACAATGCTCCTCCCCTAAACTAGGGGAGGTGGCGCGCGCAGCGTGACGGAGGGGTATTAAAACAGTACTTTCCTGATACAGCAGGAGCAAAGGTCACTCCGCCATCTTGTTCCGTCAAAGGTGCATCCACCATTAACAATTAACCATTCTTTTCTAGTCCCCATAAATCGCACTAAAATCCAACTCTTCTTCAATACGAATCAGTTGATTATATTTTGCAATTCTATCAGTTCTGGACATAGAACCAGTCTTAATCTGACCAGCATTTGTTGCAACAGCAATATCCGCAATAGTTGTATCTTCTGTTTCACCAGAACGATGACTTACAACAGCTGTATATCCAGCCTTATGAGCCATTTCAATTGCTTCCAGAGTCTCAGTCAAAGTACCAATTTGGTTAACCTTAATAAGAATTGAATTTGCAACACCCATCTCAATTCCCTTCATAAGGAACTTAGTATTTGTCACAAACAGGTCATCACCAACCAACTGACATCTATCAAACAACTCATCAGTCAATTTCTTCCAACCATCCCAGTCATTCTCATCCATACCATCTTCAATACTATCAATTGGATACTTATCAACTAGACTTGCCAAGTATGCAACCTGCTCATCAGCAGAACGAATAGCACCACCTTCACCTTCAAACATAGTGTAGTCATACTTGCCATCCTTATAAAATTCAGATGCGGCACAATCAAGACCAATCATCACATCAACACCAGGTTCATAACCAGCAATCTCAATTGCCTTAATAATTGACTCAAGAGCATCTTCAGTTCCCTCAAGCTTAGGAGCAAAACCACCTTCATCTCCAACAGCAGTACTCAAACCGCGATCATGAAGAACCTTCTTCAAACTATGAAAAACTTCTGCACCCATTCTTACTGCTTCTTTAATTGACTCAGCGCCAACAGGGCGAATCATAAATTCCTGAAATGCAATTGGAGCATCAGAATGAGAACCACCATTAATAATATTCATCATTGGTACTGGAAGAACTTTAGCATTTGTACCGCCAATATAACGATACAGAGGTAATCCGCAGTAATCAGCAGCAGCTTTTACACATGCAAGCGATACTGCAAGGATAGCATTAGCACCAAGTTTTGACTTAGTTTCAGTTCCATCAAGCTCAATCATCTTCTGATCAATACCCAACTGATCTACAACATCCCATCCCAATAATTCAGGAGCAATAACTTCATTGACATTATATACAGCTTTTTCAACACCCTTACCAAGATAACGACTCTTATCACCATCTCTAAGCTCAACAGCTTCATTCACACCTGTTGATGCACCAGAAGGAACCGAAGCTCTACCCATAATTCCTGATTCAAGATACACATCAACCTCAACAGTTGGATTTCCACGCGAATCTATAACTTCTCTACCAATAATACACTCTATTGCTGACATAATATTTGCCTTTCTTTAATATTTAAAAATTTCGAAAAAACATTCTATACCTATAATAAACGCATAGCAAGACAAATTATTTTTCATTTTCTCGTACAGACGAGATTTATCGCATCTCTCCTCTCTTAAATCTTCCTCTTTTTTTCCCTTTTCCTTTTATCCTTTCTTCGCTCCCCTCTCCAATTCCCCCGCATTTCTTCAACATCCGTCCCATAGGTCCCATTTGTCCCATCCTATCAACAATCAACGATGAACGACAAACGATTTACGGCCTTTTTGTCTTTCTTTTCCTTGGACATTGGTTGTTGAGTGTTGGATATTGGATATTCGTTTTTCTCTGCTTATCTTTTTTTCACCCTTTACCCTTTCCCTTCACCCTTTCTTCGCTCCCCTCCCCGCATTTATCTACCCTCTAACCATTAAACCCAAAATGCTCCTCCCCTAAATTAGGGGAGGTGGCACGCGCAGCGTGACGGAGGGGTACCCCTGTCTTCCCTTCATCATTGGTTATTGAGTGTTGGATATTGGATATTCTCCCCCTCTTTCCTTCTTCCTGCCATTTCCGCTTTTCCCGTACGGGCAAAAAACCTTTCGCACCCACCGCTTGGCTCCGCCAAGCACATAATTCCCATAACTCCCATAATTCCCATCGTGTCTTGCGAAGCCTTCAGGCGAAGCATGGATTCTTTTCCCTTTCCGCACTTCTGCATTCCCGCACTTACGCATTCCCGCACTTACGCACTTCCTAAACCCACTACTCACTACCCCACTACCCACTATTTTTGGAGGTGGCACGCGCAGCGTGAAGGAGGGGTAACCATCCTGGGAACGCCGAGCCCCAGCTCGGCCATAATAAAGAATATAAGTGAAACGAATTCCTCCCATTTCCGCACTTCCGCATTTCCGCACTTACGCACTTCCTAAACCCACTGCCCCGCACACCACCCCGACGACCATGCCCACTGCAAATTATATCCCCCTAACCAGCCACTCACATCAAGCACTTCACCAGTAAAAAACAGCCCCGACACCTTGCGACTCTCCATGGTCTTTGAAGAGATAGCATCACAATCCACACCACCCAAAGTTACCTCCGCAGTTCGATATCCCTCAGTAGCATTTGGCTTAATAACCCACTGCTGAAGCTGCTCTGCAACCTCTTCAAGCTGTTTTTGATTCAAACTCTTCAACGGAATATCACCAAATTCACCCACCACCACATTGACCAATCGTTTAGGCAGAAATTCAGCCAATACCGATTTCACTGCTTTCTTTGGATGCTCTTGCTTAAACTCAATTAAAATCGAAATCAGATCAACATCAGGCAGCAAATTTATAGTCAATTCCTCACCCGGTTGCCAATAGGAAGAAATTTGCAAAATAACAGGCCCACTTAAACCACGATGAGTAAATAAAATGTTTTCACGAAAGCTTTTTCGTTCATTACTAACAACGCACTCTACTGCAATTCCAGACAGAGTAGACAATTGTTCCATATCCTTTTGATTCAAAGTAAAAGGAACTAACCCCGGCTCTCTTGGCCATACCTTAATTCCAAACTGCTCTGCAATTTTATATCCAAAAGGACTCGCACCGCTCGACGGTATAGATAATCCACCTGTGGCTACAACTAAAGACTGGCAACCATAATTTCCCAAATCAGTACATACTCTAAAACCATGATTTTCCAACATCTCAATCTTCTCAATTGTCATATCCAGTTGGAAAGTGACTCCCGCATTCTTGCACTCCAACAATAACATCTCCAAAATTTCACTTGCACTGCCATCACAAAACAACTGTTCATGATCTCTCTCGCTGAAGGAAATCTTATACTGATCCACCATGTCCAGAAAATCATATTGAGTATACCTGCTAATAGCCGATTTGCAAAAATGTGGATTCTGGCTCACATAGTTCTCGGAACTTACGCTATAATTTGTAAAATTGCACCTGCCACCGCCAGACATCAAAATCTTCTTACCCGGCTCCTTTGCATGATCAATCACAACAACCTTACGCCCACGCTTACCTGCTTCAATCGCGCACATCAACCCCGATGCCCCCGCCCCAATGATGACAACATCAATCTCATTCAATTTAATTTCCCTCATATATCCTCCAAATCCGTACGGGCGACACGCATGTCGCCCCTCTTCTTCCATTTTTCCTGTACAGACGAGATTTATCGCGTCTCTCCCCCTGCACTTTCCTGCTACAGCAGGAGCAAATAATTTCCTATTCCCTCTCTCCCGTACGTCCCTCTCTTAATTCTTCTTTCCTTTTTCCTTACCTTCCTCTTCTTCCCCTCCCCCCGTACAGACGAGATTTATCGCGTCTCTCTTCTCTTAAATCTTATCTCTTTTTCACTCCGCTCTTCTTCCCCCTCCCCGTACGGGCG
>Ga0307987_1000562_pt1 | contig 21921 bp, 17 predicted proteins | sample EllFjometagen181_FD_203157 | JGI IMG/M metagenome (GOLD analysis project Ga0307987, IMG submission 203157) | Marine microbial communities from Ellis Fjord, Antarctic Ocean - #181 | ecosystem: Environmental > Aquatic > Marine > Unclassified | place: Southern Ocean | collected 2014-10-08 | reverse complement strand
CATGCTCCGCCTCCCCAGCTTCCTGATGGTCTCGCTGCTGACCCTGTCCGTGGCCCTGCTGCCCGCTTGCGGTGACAAGCCCGACGACACGAACGTCCCCGAGGGCGACACGGACACCGACACCGACGCCGACAGTGACACCGATGCCGATGCCGATGCCGATGCCGATGCCGACGCCGATGCCGATGCCGACGCCGACGCCGACGCCGACGCCGACGCCGACGCCGATGCCGATGCCGATGCCGACGCTGATGCCGACGCCGACGCCGACGCCGACGCCGACGCTGATGCTGATGCCGACGCCGATGCCGATGCCGACGCCGACGCCGATGCCGATGCCGATGCCGATGCTGACAGCGACGCCGACACCGACACAGGCGACACCGGCCTGGCCTGCACCGTGGCCGACCTGACCGTCGAGGCGGAGGTCTGGGACGCCCGTGGCGCCGTCTGCACCACCTGTCCCTCGTCCGATGTGCTGTCCATGGTGGCGGTGGTGAAGAACCCCTGCTCGATGGATCTGGACTTCGTCACCGTGGACAACTGCTTGGCCAGCCAGTGGGAGATCGTCTCATCGTCGGGCATGGGCGTGGCCATGGCCAAGATGTGCGGTGGCGCCATCACGTACCACACCGTCCCCGCGGGCAGCCGCGTCGACAGCCCTCAGGTGTGGGGCACGAAGCGTCCGGGCAGCTATGCCCTGACGGTGTACTTCGACGATCGCGCCGGCAGCCGGGCCAGCACGTCGTTCACGGTGCACTAGCCTGGGCGCAGCGCCTCGGGCGGGGCCGCTTCGAATACCCGGCGCTCCCCGCTCAGTGGATGTTCCAGTCCGAGCTGCCAGGCGTGCAGTCGGTAGCCCAGGTCCCCCGGGCGGGCCTCGCTTCCTGGTGTTCGCCCACCACCCGGACCGTACAGGGGGTCCCCAAGCAGGGGATAGCCCGCCGCCGCGGCGTGGATGCGGATCTGGTGCGGGCGGCCGGTCTCGATGTCCACGGCCGCCAGGCTGGTGGTGTCGTGGCGTGCGAGCACGGTGAAGCGTGACAGGCTGGGCTTGCCGTCGGGGGTGGCGCAGTACAGCGCGTCGATGATGGTGTCGGGCACCAGGCCGATGGGGCTGTCCACGGTGAAGTGGTCCTGGGGTGGGTGGCCGCTGACGAGGGCGAGGTATCGCTTGGCCACCACCCCCGGCTGGCGCCACTGGGCCTGGACCCCGCGGGCGGCTTCAGCGCTCTTGCAGAACAACACCACCCCAGAGGTGCCCCGGCCCAGGCGGTGCATGGGGCTGGCCCCTGGGGCGTGTGCCCGCACCAGGGACAGCAGGGTGTGCTCCTGAAAGCCGCTCCCAGGGAGGGTGGGCAGGCCCGAGGGCTTGTCCACGGCCAGCAGGTGCTCGTCCTCGTATAGGACCGCGAAGTGCAGGGGTGCGTCGGGCTCCCGCCACGGTGGCTTGATCCAGGCCAACACCTGGCCTTGGCGCAGTGGGGTGTCCGGCTCGACCCGGGCTTCGTCCACCAACACCTCGGCCCGGGCGATGCGACCTCGCCAGGTGACCTCGTCGCTGTGGCGGAAGCTCTGGCTCAGGTAGTCCAGCAGCGCGAGCCCCGTGGCCCGCTCACCCAGGGTCTTCCGCAGGGTGTAGCCGTGGTTGAGGCCTGTCTTGTGTGGGTCGCTCATGGTCCTGGGCTAACGCGCGGGGCTGGCCCAGCGTCCGCCATCGACCTAGGGGAAGCCATGCGCCCTGGAGAACCCATGCGAACCCTGCTTCCCCTCATCGCTCTCGTCCTCACCGGCTGTGGTCGCTGCGGCAATGGCCTCCTGGACAGCGGCGACAGCGCCGACACCTGGGCACCGCCGGTGGCCTCCGAGGACCTGGGTCGCGACCTGCTGCACACGTCCTTGGCGGTGGACATGGACAGCTTGACCGCCACGGCCGCCATCACCGTGGCTGGCAGCGAGACCACTGGGCTGTCCCTCGAGGTCCAGGGGCTCGAGATCCTCCAGGTCTACACAGAAGAGGGGGCGCTGGATTGGACCGTCGCCGATGGTCGACTGGACGTGGGCGTGCCCGCCGACGGGACCGACCCCGTGATCACAGTGGACTACGCCTTCGCCGAACAGGAAACCTTCGAGGGCTGGATGGAGACGGGCTCCACCCTGGTGTGGCCCTACCACTGCGGCAACCTGTTCCCCTGCCACAGCGACCCCTCGGATGGCCTGAGCTTCGAGCTCGAGATCCGCACTCAGCAGGAAGGAAATGTCGCGGTCTACCCCGCGTCCATCCCCGCAGATGCCCCGTCCTACCAGATCGCCTGGGCGATGGGGATCTACGAACGGCTCGCCCTGGGCAGCACCGCCGGGGGCGTGGACCTCGAGGTCTGGTACCTGGCGGGCCACGAGGCCAACGCGGTGGCGGGCACCGAGCACCTGCTGGGGGCCTGGGAGTGGTTCGAGGCCACCCTGGGGCCCTACCCCTTCGGCGCCCGCGCTGGCTCGGTGGAGGTGAGCTGGGGCCCGGGCGCCTACGGCGGCATGGAGCACCACCCCCTGTTCCACGTCGCCACCGGGGCCATGGGAGATCGGGTCACCCAGATTCATGAAGCCGCTCACGGTTGGTTCGGTGGGGGCGTGCGCATCGCATGTTGGGAGGACTTCGCCCTCAGCGAGGGCACGGTCACCTACCTGACGGCCCGGGCCATCACCGAGGTGGTGGGCGCCGAAGCCGGCGACGAGATCTGGGCCGACTACGAGGACTCCCTGGACTACGCCATCGACAACGAGGTCATCGAGAGCTGGCCCGAGGGCTGCGGAGAGGTGGACATCCTCGACGACGGCCTGTTCTCCTTGGGACCCTACTACAAGGGTGCCTGGTTCTACCGGGACTATGCCGAGCTGGTGGGCGTGGATGAGCTGGACGCGGCCTTGGGGAGCTTCTTCGCGGACCACGTCGGGCAGGCGGTCACCATGCAGCAGATGATGGACCACCTACACCTCGAGTGTGGCGTGGACCCCATGCCCTTGGCCGACGGCTGGCTGCGCAGCATGGGGGACCCCAGGGACGCCCGGTAGCTCGGCGCACGCCCCTCGAAGTTGGGCCTGGTCCCAGGTATGGGTCGTGCTAGGCTGCGCTTCATGACCGCTGCATCCGTCACCGCCGTGCCTTCTGCCGCCACCCGCGCGGTGGGGCTGCTGGGTGCGGCCTGGGGTGTCGCCGGCATCTCGGTGCTGCTGCTGGGCGGGGTGATCAGCATGGGGCCGTACGCCATGGAGCTCAGCTGGGCCGAGCTGTCGGGGCTCCAGCGCGGGGTGTTGATCGGCTACCTGGCCTTCATGATCGGGGGCAAGGGCTACATGGGCTTCCACAGGGGTTTTTCGCCCCGCGCTGCCAGCCGGGCGCGGGAGATCGCGCGGGAGCCTCGCCCCCTGCGGGTGCTGCTCGCTCCGCTGTACAGCATGTCCCTGATCCAGGCGCCGGTGGGCCGCCTGGTCCGCAGCTGGGGCCTCCTGTTGATCATCGCCGCTATCGTGCCCGTGGTGAAGATCCTGCCCTGGCCCTGGCGCGGCATCGTGGATGCGGGCGTGGTGGCGGGGTTGTCGGTGGGGCTGCTGAGCTTCTGGTGGTTCGTAGCGGTGAAGCCCCTGCTAGAACCGATCGAGAATATGCGGGAAACCTGAAACACTCCGTGTCGATGACGGCTCGTGCTTAGGACTTCTGGAGGTCTCATGCTGCCCGTCTACGCGCTCTTCGCTGTCCTGGCGTCCCCTGCCCAGGCCGACCCTGTCCGCCTGCTGGACGCCACCTACACCGCCAAGCTCTGCGAGTCCTGGAACGGCACCAGCCTGCCCGCGGACCTGGGTCGGGGGGGCTCGGGATGGATCGACAGCGCGGGCAGCGAGGGCAGCCAGATCATCGTGATCTCCCGTCGCGACTGCACCGACTGGTCCAAGGTCCAGCTTGTCATCGTCGCCGATGACAACGGCCAGGCGGTCTGCCAGTCCGGTGGCGCCCACACCGGCCCCGATCTGCAGTGGCAGTTCACCCCCACCACCCAGCAGTGGGCGGACTTCACCGACGGCTTCGGCGTGATGCAGATGCCTGGCATCATGAGCGGATTCGTCGGACCTTACGGGGTCGCTGCGTCCAACATCGGCAACTTCGAGATCTTCTTTGCTGCCGCCGGTAAGCTGGCGCTGGACCTGAACGTGGACTGGACCTGTGACGGCGCCGACGCCGAGAAGGTGGCCAGCGAGCTGGCCGACATCGACCTCGCGGACATGGCGGCGATCCTGGACTGACGGCTAGCCGTCCAGCTGCTTGACCACCGCCTTGGGCGCCAGGGCCCGGAAGCTCTCGTGTGCCCAGGTGGTGAGCTGCTCGAGATCAAGGGCGTCGTCGACGGCGAAGTTGATGGTCACCCAGCCGTGCTTGCCCACCACCACCCGGGGGTCGGCCAGGGCCTCGGCTGCCTCCAGGGAGGTCGTGAGCTTCACCATGATCCTCACGGAGCTTTGTCGCTCGCCGACGAACAGGAAGTTCTTCTTGCGCACACGGAAGGCGCGGTTGACGCAGGACGTGCCCTCGCTGGTCTCGGGAAGGGCCAGGGCTATGGTGCGGAGTTGCCGGCTGATCGGGTGGGTGAAGCTGTCCATGGTTCCTCTGTGATCTGCCGTCATCCTTATGGTGGGCTGACGGACCAAAAACGATTCTACCCCACGCGAGGCGGTGGCCTGCAGCAGGAGGATAAGCCAGGTGTTCTCTTCTCCCCGGTCCCTCTCCCGTATGCGCTACCAGCCCGAAAACCCCCTCGTCGTGCAAGGTGACCACACCCTGCTGCTCGAGACCCAGAGCCCGCGCTATGCGCTGGCCCGGGATGCGCTGCTGAGCTTCGCCGAGCTGGTCAAGAACCCGGAATACGTGCACACCTGGCGCATCACCAAGCTGTCGCTGTGGAACGCCGCCGCGTCGGGTACCAGCGCTGACGATGTCATCTCCGCCCTCGAAGACTATGCTCGCTATCCGGTGCCCGAGAACATCCCGGTGTCCATCCGGGAGACCATGGGTCGCTACGGGCGCTTGAAGCTGCTGAGGGACGGCGAGTGGCTGCAGCTCGAGGCTGACGATGCCCTGCTGCTGCTCGAGCTTCGGAAGATCGCCAGTGTCGCCGATCTGCTGGGGGCGGCCCGTGGAGATCGCGCCGTACAGGTGACCGCCCGCCAGCGTGGCGAGCTCAAGCAGGCCCTGCTGAGCTTGGGCTACCCCGTGCAGGATCTCGCCGGGTACGACGACGGCGAACCCGTGGAGATGACCCTCGAGCGCGGTGATCCCGATGGCGAGGGCTGGCAGCTGCGGGACTACCAGCTGGCCGCGGTGGATGCCTTCCTGGCGGGTCCCGACGCCGGCTCCGGCGTGGTGGTGCTGCCCTGCGGCGCCGGCAAGACCATCGTGGGGCTGGCGGCCATGGCCAAGCTGGGCATGCGCACCCTGATCCTGTGTGCGGGTCACACCGCGGTGCAGCAGTGGAAGCGGGAGATCCTCGCCCGTACCAACTTGCAGCCCGAAGATGTCGGCGAGTACAGCGGGCGGGTCAAAGAGCTACGTCCCATCACCGTCAGCACCTACCAGCTGCTCACCTGGCGGCCGGACAAGCACGCCGGCGCCCCCCACTTCAAGCTGCTGTACCAGGCGGCCTGGGGCCTGGTGATCTACGACGAGGTCCACCTGCTGCCCGCCCCGGTGTTCCGCGAGACCGCCTATCTGCAGGCCCGACGACGCCTGGGCCTGACCGCCACACTGGTGCGAGAAGATGGTCGCGAAGGCGATGTGTTCGCCCTCATCGGCCCCAAGCGCTTCGACCTGCCCTGGAAGGAGCTCGAGCATCAGGGCTGGATCGCCACGGCCCGCTGCGTGGAGCTGCGTGTGCCCTTGAGCGACACCGATCGCCTACGCTACGTCAACGCCTCGGCCCAGGGCCGCAACCGCATCGCCTCACTGAACGCTCGCAAGGGGGCCGTGCTCGAGAAGCTGCTCGAGCGCCACGCCGATGAGCAGATCCTGGTGCTGGGCACCTACCTGGACCAGCTGAACTGGCTGTCCAAGCGTTTTGGCCTGGAGCTCATCACCGGCAAGACCCCCAACCGGGTGCGCGACGAGATCTTCGGCCGCTTCCGCAGCGGGGATCTGCGGGTGCTGGCCTTGTCCCGGGTAGGCAACTTCGCCATCGACCTGCCCGCTGCGTCGGTGGCCATTCAGGTCAGCGGTACCTTCGGTAGCCGCCAGGAAGAGGCCCAGCGTCTGGGCCGGGTGCTGCGTCCCAAGCCGGGTATCAACCAGGCCAGCTTCTACACCCTGGTCACCGCTGACACCAAGGAGCAGGAGTTCGCCGAGCGTCGTCAGCTGTTTCTGACGGAGCAGGGATACCCCTACCGTATCGAGCTGTCGGTCTGATGCGCGCCATCTCCGTGCTGTCGGTAGCCAGCCCTGGGGTCTGGGACGAGCTCGCGGCGTTGGCACCGGTGGCCGAACACCTGGGTGAGAGCCTCGGCGCGCTGGAGCGTGAGGCCCTGCCGGGGTTCGAGCGCGAACTGCTGCCTGTCCTGCGCAAGGGTGGGCTCGACGTGCTGGTGCGCTTCGCGCGGCGGGACGACGCCACGGTCCAGGCCGCCCGCGCCGATCTGGCTCAGCGCATCGCGGAGCTGTCCGACCCCGCCCGCGGGGTGCTCCTTGCCGCCCAGCGTCACGCCCTGGATCACGAGGTGTTGGGGTTGCAGGCCTGGGACCCGGAGCACGACGCCGACAGTGTGCGGGAGCTGTACGCCGCAGGCTTGGTCGAGCCGGCCGGGGGCGAGGAGATCACTGGACGTTACCGCCTGCATCCGGACTTGCCGCCGCCGGTAACGGTGCCTTACGACTTCGCCGAAGCCGTGATGCCTCCCACCGACGATCTGTCCCCAGCAGGGCCAGGGGCCGTGGCCCTGCTCCACGACGTGGCCGCCTTGGCGGCCGCGGTGGTGCATGTGGTTCCTCAGCGCACCCTGGCGGGCGCCATCAGCCGCGCTGACGGTCGCAAGCTTGGGCGTCGCCTGGGGGTGCCCGCCTTGGCCAAGGACGGCAAGCTCGAGGCCCACGAGCGCTGGCAGCGAGCGCTGCGAGCCCTCGAGGCCTTGGGCGTGGTCAGCACCGATCCCCTCAGTCGCCACATCAGCCTGGATCTCGGCCTCGAGGGTGCCATCGCAGGGAGCGCCCAGGATGCGGTGGATCGTCTGGTGGACCGCCTGGTGGACCGGGATCTGCGCGTGGGCCTGCCCGCCGTGCGGGCCGCTCTGCGCCAGGCAGGAGAGCAAGCCATCGACGAGGTGGTGTTCCTGGACCTGCTGCGGGAGCAGCACCGGGAGCTCGTGTTTCCCCGCTGGGTGCGCCAGGGTGTGGCCGTGTACCCCCTGCTGCTGGGGGAGCGCGCGGTGGCCTTCGACCAGGACGGCTGGGAGGCCATCGAGGCCCGCATGATCCCGCGCTTGATCCGACGCATGGAGCGGCTGGGGCTGGTGCGCACCGCCACGGGGATCTTCGCGGCCACCGACGACGGCCAGCGCTGGGCCCTGGGCGACGAACAGATCACGCCGGCGCTGTGGGTCAGCTCGGACCTCGAGATCGTGGTGCCGCCGGATGCCGTCACCCCCTGGGAGCGCTTTCAGATCGAGCGCCTGGGGCGCTGCCTGTCCCGGGACGTGGTGGACCGCTACCGCCTCGAGCGCGAAGGGCTGGTCCAGTGGCTGTCCAGCCACGAGCTCGACGAAGCCCTGGCGCTGCTGTCCCGTCGCTGCCCCGCGGTGCCCGATACCGTCGAGAACACACTGCGCGCCTGGGAAGCCACCGCCACGCGGGCGGTGCTGACCCACGGCGTTCTCATCCCCTGATCCCGCGAGGACCGCGATGCCCGTCTCCCCAGAGCTCCGCAACCAGGTGATGCAGCAGGCCCAAGGCATGCTCGCCCTGCAGGTGGCCTTCGTCGGTGTGGCCAACGATCTGTTCCTGGCGCTGCACGACCACGGGCCCGCCACACCCGCGGCCCTGGCCGCGGCCACCGAACTGGACGCTGGCTACCTCGAGCGCTGGTGCGATGTGGCCTACGCCACGGGCTACCTCGACGAGCAGGCCGACGGCTTCGTGCTCACCGAGCTGGGGGACGCCTTCCGCAGCGACCTGCCCGACAGCCTGTGGCCCATGGCCTTGGGGCCTGTGATGGGCGGCCACATGGCCGACCGCGCGGCCAGCTGCATGCGCGACGGCAAGCAGCCGGGGGAGGCGGTGCTCAGCGAGCGCCCTGTGTTGGCGGCGTTCTTCGGCCCGATGCTCGAGACTCGCTACGGCGGGTTGTTCCGGGCGCAGATCCTGGACGCCCTGCCCCTGTTCGCCGATGTGGACGCCCGCGCTGGGCTGGTTGTGGACCTGGGCTGCGGCAACGGCTGGTACCTGCGCGCCCTGGCGGAGCGCTTCCCCAAGCTGCGGGGCTTGGGGCTCGATGGCATGACCCAGAACATCGACGGCGCTCGGGCCCTGGCCGGCGCTGCAGGCATGGACGACCGCCTCACGTTCCGCCTGGGCGACCTGCACGGGCTGACCGTGGACGAGCCCGTGTCCGTCTTCGTCATGAACCGCGCCCTGCACCACGTCTGGGACGGGCGCCGCGCCCTCCTCGAGGCCATGGTCGCCCGGCTCGAGCCCGGTGGGTCCGTGGTGATCTGGGAGCCTCGCTGGCCCGATGAGCGGGCATCGCTGCGCGCACCCGGCCTGCGCCCCATGGCCTGGCAGAACCTGGCGGAGCACGTCCAGGGCAACCGCTTCCTGCGTCCTGCGGAGATCGAGGCGGAATACCGGGCGGTGGGGCTCGAGCCCCGCACGCTGCTCTTCGCTGGCGGTAATGAAGCCGTGGTGGTCGGTACCCGAGGGGCCGGCGTATAGGCATCGGCGATGCACCTCCTCCCGCCCCTCGCGCTGCTGCTGCTGGCCCTCCCGGCCCTCTCCTGGTCCGCCGACGAAGCGGCAGCCGAAGAGCTCGCCGCCGAAGAACTCGCGGCCGAGGTCGAAGAGCTGCCCCCCCTGGTGGTGAACCCAGAGCTGGTGACCTTCGTGGACGCGCCCTACCCCCCCGCTGCGGTGGACGCGGGGATCGAAGGTGTCGTGCTGCTGCTCATCGAGCTGGACGAGCTAGGCGCAGTCACCGCCGTGGAAATCCTCGAGTCTGCAGGCCACGGCTTCGACGAGGCCGCAGAACAAGCGGCGTGGCAGCTGGTGTTTACGCCTGCCCAGGACGAGCAAGGCCCGGTGCCTGTGGCCCTCGAGTTCGAGTACGGCTTCACCCTGGACAGCCTGCCCCCACCGCTGGAGCCCGACACCCCCGCGCCCCCGCTGCCGGTGAACCTCGAGGGCACCGTGCTCGAGGCGGGCACCCGCATCCCCCTCGAGGGCATCGCTCTTTGGATCCTGGTGGATGGCGAGCGTGTGGACACCCGCTCCGACGTTACCGGCCACTGGGCCTTCCACGGGGTGCCTGACGGTGAGATCGAGGTCCACGCCACCTGGCCTGGCTACGAGGAGCTCGCCGAGAAGGTCGAGGTCGTCCCCGGTGAGGTCACCGAGCTGCGGCTGTGGATGACCAATCGGGACTACGACGGCGGCGAGATGGTGGGCCTGTACTACCGGGACCGTGAGCCGGACATCACCCGCCGCACCATCAGCATCGCCGAGGTGCGGCGTGTACCCGGGACATTCGGCGATCCGGTGCGGGTCATCCAGTCCCTGCCCGGCGCGGCGCGCTCGAGCTTCGGTTCCTCCCAGCTCATCCTGCGGGGCGCCAACCCGGAAGACTCGAACGTCTATATCGACGGTGTCGAGGTCCCCATCATCTTCCACATGGGGGGGTACCGCTCGGTCATCAACCCCGCGCTCATCGCGTCGGTGGACTACCTGCCCGGCGGCTACGGGGTGCGCTACGGCCGCAGCATCGGCGGCGTGGTGGATGTGCAGACCAGCGACGAGTATCCCGAGCGTCGCACCGCCACCTGGCACACCGACGTGCTGGACAGCAGCCTGTACACCACCGGGCGGGTGGGCAAAGAGCAGCAGCTTGGGTTCGCGGCGGGCATCCGGCGCTCCTACCTCGACGTGCTGATGCAGCCGTTTTTGCCCGATGACGCCCCCACCATCAAGCCCCGGTGGTTCGACTACCAGGTCAAGGGGCAGACCCTCACGAAGGGCCCCAACGACTTCTCCTTGCTGTTCTTCGGGTTCCACGACCTGATGTTGATCCAGAACCCCGACGACTTCTCGGTGGGCACCGACGAAGAAGGCACCGACGGGCTGGCCTTCGCCTACCAGACCCACCGTATGGTGGGCACCTGGCGCCGGGAGATCTCGCCCACCCTCGACCTCTTCGTGCGCCCGGTGTTCGGCTGGGACGACACGGCGCTCGACATGGCCACCATGGTGTCCATGAAGATCCGCAGCACCCAGCTGGGGCTGCGCAGCGAGCTTCGCTGGCGACCCAACGAAGCCTGGCAGGTCACAGGAGGCGTGGACGCCAGCTCGAGTCGCTTCGACATGAGCGTGGACATGTCCGGCTTCGCCATGTCCATGGACGATCCCTTGGCCGAGGAGGACGACTTCTCATCGTCGGACAACGGCTGGAGCCATGCGCCGGACCCCTACCTGGACCTGCAGCTGCGGCCCCTCGAAGAACCCGAGGCCCTGGTCTTCGATCTGGGGGTGCGCCTCGAGACCTCCATCGTCAGCGGGATGGACCCCTTGCTCGGCCTCGATCCCCGCTTCGCCATGCGCTGGGAGCTTGTACCTGGGGGGACCCTGCGCGCCGGCACCGGCCTGTACCAGCAGCACCCCGAGCAGCGGGTGATGGCGTTTGGCGGCGGCAACACGGCGCTGCCCCTCGAGCGGGCCTGGAGCAGCGAACTGGGCTGGTTGCAGCGCTTCGGCACCGCGGGATCGGCGGACATCACCGGCTTCTACAAGGAGATCGATCGCCTCGGCGTGTTCAACCCCGATCTCCAGGACTTCTTCACCGACGACCTGTACGTGCCCGACGGCGCTGGCCGGGTCTACGGCCTGGAGATGCTGCTGCGCAAGGAGCCCACGGGGCCCCTGTTCGGCTGGATCAGCTACACCCTGTCGCGCTCCCTGCGGGAAGACGGCGACGGCGAGTGGTACCGCTTCGACTACGATCAGACCCACATCCTCACCGGCATCGCTGGTTACGGCTTCCCTTGGGATTTCGATGTCTCCACCAGGCTGCAGTACGTCACGGGCAACCCCTACACGCCCTACGATGACGCGGTCTTCAACGTGGACACGGGCAGCTACACCGCGGTGGAGTCGGCGGCCCGCAACTCGGCCCGCATGGGGGCTTACTTCTCCGCCGACCTGCGGGTCAGCAAGATGTGGGCGTTCAAGCGCTACACCCTCGAGATGTTTTTCGACATCCTCAACGTGGTGCACGCACAGAATCCCGAGATGATCATCTACAACTACGACTACAGTGAGTCCACCATCGTCCAGGGCCTGCCCATCATCCCATCCCTAGGCTTCGAAGCCGAGTTCACGTTCTAACGATGCTCTCCATACGCCAAGCCCCCCTGTTCGTCCCTCTGTTGGTCCTGCTCGCCTGCAGTCTCGAGAAGACCGCCCAGGAGTGGGAACTGGACCGCACCCGGGTGCTGGCCATCCGCGCCACCCCCGCGGAACCCCGGCCCGGCGACAGCGTGAGCTTCGAGGCCCTGACCTACAGCCCCGACGCCACGCTGGCTGTGGCCTGGTACATGTGCCTGGGCCTGGACATGTTCAGCACTGACTGCCAGCCCGATGAGGCCGAACTGGCCGAGCTGCAGGGGCTGAACTGGGCATCCATGGACGACGAGCAGTTGGCCGCCCAGCGTGCCCAGGCCGCCACGGTGGGCGTGCTCGGCGTGGAGCCCGGCCTGCCCCCGGTCTTCGACATCCCCATCGAGCTGCTCTATGCGCTGAAGTCCGAGGAGATGAGCGAGGGTCTGAGCCTGCCCATCCACCTGCGGGCCGAGCCCTTCGAGACCACCGGCGCGGCCAACGAGCGAGAGCACGTCACCAAGTACCTGCCCATCAGCCTGGCCGAGACCCCCAACCACAACCCCACCCTCGACATCGTCTCGGTCAACGGCCGACACTATGGCTCCGCCAAGGGCCTGGTAGCCCGGGCCGGTGAGTCCTACGCCCTGAAGCCGGTGCCCCTCGAAGGGGTCCTCGAGACCTACAGCTTCGTAAACAGCGCGGGTGAGACCGAGGAACGCGAGGAAGAGCCGGAGTACCGCTGGTACACCACCAGCGGCGAGCTGGACCGCTGGGCCGACGGCCCCCCCCACGCGGGTGGCAGCGACGACACCGGCGGGGGCGGCAGCTTCTTCGACTGGGTCGACGACGGCGCCACCACCTGGATCGCCCCGGGTGAAGCCGGCGACGGCACCCTCATCGTGGTGATGCTGGACGGACGCGGCGGTATGGGCTGGCGGGAGATGAGCTACACGGTGGAGTGATCAGGCGCTATCTTTTGTGCGCCTATCCAAGGAGCGATCATGCGCTGGCTTTTCCTGATCTGTGCACTCGGCTGCGAGCCCAAGGTCGACGACACGACCGCCGCCGACACCGACACCGACACCGACACCGATGCCGATGCCGACACCGACACCGACACCGATGCCGACACCGATGCCGACACCGATGTGGTGCCGCCGGGTGACGGCGTACTGCTCTACACCGGAGACGGAGGAGGTGGCCCGGGGACGGATCTGTATCCGAGCGATGTCCAAGCCATCTTCCAGGATGCAGGCATCAACGTGTTGCTCAGCGACTCCCTCCCCGGGGGTTGGCAGGACGACTACGGCGCGCTGGTGTTGCTCAACCCCACCAGCGCCCTCTCCCCGGACGTGGCCACAGGCGCGGCTTCACTGCTCGAGCGTGGCGGGCGCCTTGTGGTCGGCTTCGAGCGCAGCGGCTGGGGCAACACCACCGAGCTGAACGACCTTCTGGCCACCCTGGGCAGCGGTATGCGGACAGTGAGCGACCAGTCCAGCAGTGGTCGAGCCGAGCTCACCGTTCAGGATGCTGGTGGCCTGACGGCTGGCGTCAGCTCCCTGGCCACCTTCTATTCGGCCTCTGTGGAGCTCGGAGACCAGGGCGCGCTCGCCCTCGGCCAGGACGCCAGCGGTGTGACCGTGGTGGGCTACGAGGAGTTGGGGATTGGGGACATCGTGCTCGTCGCGGACTCGTCGTTCTTTGGATATTACCTGGATGAACAGGACAATACGCGCTTCATGGAGAACTTCGCCTCCCTGCGTTGATGGTCCTGGGCTCAGCAGCCCAGCTCCGAAGGATCGCACAGCAAGGTCGTGACCAACGCGCCCGGTGACAGCACGCCCCGGTGGATGAAGTACGTCCTGTAGGCTCGTCGCATTGCGCACCTGCAGCCCTCCGCCACCTGCGCGGGGTCGGGCGCCGGTCTCGAACTCCAGCACCGCTCTGGCTGGGTGTGGAGGAGTGTGTATTGGCGTTCGCGCCCCATCGGGTTGCCCACCAGTGGTATCCTGGCTTTCGAATACGCTCTTTCCAGGAGGCCCTCCATGTTTCTCGCCCTGCTCGTCGCCGCAGGCCTGGCCGCTACCCCCGAAGACATCGCCCACGGCTGGTACCTGGCCGAGTCCGGGAGGCTCGAGGGAGCGTCTCATGTGGCCGTCCGTGCGCTGGTGGAGACCCCCCACGATCTGCAGGCGCACCGTCTGTACATCTGGAGCCTCGACCAGGGAATTCGGGATCTCGCGGCGCTGGAGTTGCAGTACCGGTCCTGGCAGCAGACCGAGCCCGACAACGACTACGCCCGGGTGGCGCTGGCCGGCTTGTTGGTGGTGGGACACCAGGAAGAGGGACCCTGGTGTGACGAGCTGGAAGCTCTACTGGCTCCCCTACCCAAGGACACCGGCGTCCGGTACTGGGCCCATCGGTATCGCTACACGGCCCGTGAGGTGTGTCCCGCCGAGCAGGTCGAGGATCGGCAGGCCCTGCTGGAGCTCGCCACGGTCACACCGTCGGCCCTGGGCTTCAGCCTGCGGCTACGCCTCGAGGAAGGTCGGGTGGACGAAGCTCTGGCCACCGACCTGCAGACGTTCTACACTCTCGAACCCTGGAACCTGACCTTTCCCGGCAACCTGTGGGCCGACGATGTGAAGGGTCCGGCACTCAAGACCGCCCGGACCAGTGCCTTGGATGCCGCACGCGCAGCCCTCGAGGCCGAGCATCCCGCCTACGCCCAGGGTGCTTTCCAGCTCTTCGCCCAGGCTGGCAATGACGCCGGCCGGGTCACCGCCGAGACCCGACGGGCCCAGCTCGACCCCGACTGGAGCACGTCGGATCGGGCCTGGAACGGTGAGCGCCTCTCCCTCACCCAGGAAGGCCACAGCGCCCTCGAGAGAGCCCTCGAGCGCGCCCGGCACAAGGCGTCCATCGACGCTGCGCAGCTCGCCCTCGAGGCGCTGCAGCCCGCGATTCCGCCCCACGGACCCCTGCGCTCCATCTACCAGCGGGAGCTGGCCTACATTCAGTACCGCGCAGGGGACGAGGATGCGGCGTTCGCAAGCTTCGAGGGGGCATGGCAGGAGGACTCCACGAACGGCAGCGCGGCCAACGGCTTCGCCTACCTGGCAGCCCTGAGGGGTGAGAAGCTGGACCTGGCCCTGGTGGTCATGGACTCCATCCTCGAGCAGACCTCCACCTACGATCCCTGGGTGGCCCACGCGGGCATCAGCTACGAGGCGTGGGCGGCACGGGAGTCCGACCAGGTGGCAGCTCGCCTGGACACCCGTGGATGGATCCTGCACCAGATCGACCGCAGCGAGGAAGCCGCGTCGGTGGTGGAGCGCTCACTGCTGCTCATCGGCGAGCCCGACCCCATCATGTACCACCATCTGGGGCTCATCCTGATGGAGCTGGACAAGCCCGACGACGCCCTCGAGGCCTTGGGACGTGGCCTCGCCTTGGGCCCGTCCGGCGAGGAAGAGCTGGATGCGCTGGCCCGACAGACCGCTCTGCAGCTGTTCACCGACCACCGATGGGCCCACGGCGGCTTGGACGCCTGGGTGGCTAGCCACACGCCCCCCCGCAAGGCGCCCGAGAGCCGCGACGGCGAGGTGCTGCCGGATCTCGAGCTGCTGGTGGATGGCAAACCCCGCCTGCTCTCGGACTTCGAGGGTCTCAAGGTTGTGGTGCTCTGGTCTGCTCGCAGCCCCTCTTTCGTGGACTCACTGCCCTACTGGACCGAGCTGTCCAAGCGTTACCGCAAAGACCCGGTGCACTTCCTGGGCCTGTGTGTGGACGAGCGCCCCGACAACACCACCGAGTTCTGGCATGGCTATCGGCTGCCCCCCCTGCTGCTGGGTTGGGCGGGTCCCGAGGGCGCCTTGGCCGCGGGCGTGGGCTCGACCCCTACGGCCCTGGTAGTGGACGGTGACGGGGTGATCCGTGGTCAGCTGGTGGGTCAGGTGGCGCCCGACGACCCGCGCTTGGCGGATTGGATCGACGGGGTCATCGCCGAGGAGTGGGCTGCGCAGGAGGCGCGCTCAGTCCCCGTTCTCCCGTAGCAGCCCTGCTTTGATGGATGAGACCTCCACCGCCTCGATCAGCGCGATGGATAGGCCGCGCTCTTCGAGCTTGGTGATGCCGTCGATGGTGCAGCCGCCGGGGGTGGTGACCTGATCCCGCAGCTCGGCGGGGTGCATGCCCGTCTCGAGCACCAATTCGGCGGCGCCTCGTAGCACCTGGGCCGCCATCAGGCGGGACACGTCTCGGGGCAGGCCGCGCTTGACCCCGCCCAGGGCCAGGGCCTCGATGACCTCGAGGGCGAAGGCGGGCCCGCAGCCCGCCAGGCCGGTGCAGGAGTCCATGTGGCGCTCGTCGATGCGGGCCACCCGGCCCACGGGCTCGAAGAGGCGCTCGGCCAGGGCCAGGTGCTCATCGCTGGTGTGGCGCCCGCGGCACAAGGCCGTCATGCTGGCGCGGACCACCGCGGCGATGTTGGGGATGGCGCGGATCACGGGCCGCTCGCTCCCCAGCCAGCCCTCGATGACGAAGGTGGGCACGCCGGTGACGATGGAGATCACCAGGGCGTCGGGCCGCATGACACCCTGCACCTGCATGACCACGTCGCGGGCCTGGTCCGGATGCACCGCCAGCAGCAGCACCTCGGCGCCCTGAGCGGCGTGGAGGTTGTCCAGCGTGACGGTGTAGGTGCCCTGGTGCTGCGCGAGGCTGCGGGGGTGGCGCGCGGTGGCCACGATCTCGTGGGGTTCGTACACCCCAGCTCCCAGCAGGCCGTCGATGAGGGCAACGCCCATCTTTCCCAGGCCGCCAATGACCGCCAAGCGTGTTGCTTCCATGGTGATCTCCTTCACCCCTGTGGGGGGTGGGCGAGGTTAGCCTTCCCCCATGCGCACGCCCAATCCCTTCCTCGTCTTCGGTGCTCTCTCCTGCCTGCTCGCCTCCTGCGGCGACGATCCCAAGGGGGATGACACCGCCGGGGATGACCGCGCGGCGGGCGAGGACGCCACTGTAGTGATCTTCGACGGCGAGTACGTCTACTTCGGTGACGAGAACCGCCGATCGGTGGACGTCGAGATCACCTTCCCCGACGACGCCTCCACCTACAGCCAGCTGCTGGGCCACTTCGCCCTGCGCTGCCCCGATGAAGGCTGCGACCACTGGGACCGCTATGGCACCTTTGGCATCGTGCTGGATGCCGGCACCGATGACGAGCGCTTTGTGGAGCTGGATCGTTACATCACGGCCTACCGGGTGGGCTTCTCCTGGGACGCCGATCTCACGGATCTCCGGCCCCTGCTCACGGGGACCCAGACCCTGCGGGTGTTCATCGACACCTGGGTGGGCCCCGGCCACAGCGATGGCTCCGGCTGGCTCTTCGACGCCTCGGTGGACTTCGTGGGCGGCGAGCCCCCCAGCCCCGAGCCCATCGCCAACCTGCCGGTGTGGGACCACCTGTCCTGGAACGCCGGGCTCGAGGACCAGCCCGTGGAGACCCAGGTCGAACCGCAGCAGATCGAGCTGCCCGCCGACATGACCCAGCTGGTGATGCGATCGTTCATCACCGGCCACGGCTGGAACAACGGCCAGAACTGCGCCGAGTTCTGCGCCAAGGAACACTTCTACACCGTGGGTGGCGTGGAGTTCGGCTCAGAGGTCTGGCGTGACGACTGCCCCGATACCGTCACCGACGGCACCCAGCAGGGCACCTGGACCTACGCACGGGCCGGCTGGTGCCCCGGCGCTCAGGTCTTTCCCTGGGACACCGACGTGACCAGCCAGGTCGAGCCCGGCGCCACCACCGACGTCAGCTACCGCCTCGAGGACTTCGACTGGTGGGGCGATGGCGACCAGCCCTACTACTTCATGTCGGGGATGTTGATCGCGTACCGCTAGTCCGGGCAACCACGCGTATGCATCAAGGCCCGTCGAACCCCCGCTCTTGGACCACGGCCCCGTGGACCTGGCGCGACGGTGTCATTGTCTTGATGCTGCTGGTCGTGGCGGTGGGTCTGCGCGTGGTGTTGCTGCAGGTGGTGTGCCAGGGGCAGGCCTTGCCCCTGGGCGCTGACGGCGACAACTGGGTGCGCATGGCCGAGGGCATCCTGACGGAGCGCCCCGAGACCCTGGCGGGGCATCGTTATCCCCTGCTGCCCTGGCTGGCGGTGCTGGGCTTCCGTGGGTTCGGGACGTCGCCGGTGGTCACCCTGGTGGGGGTCTCCTTCGTCTCGAGCGCCATGCTGGCGCCGGTGTCATGGTGGTTCGCCCGGGGCTGGTTGCCGCCGGTGTTGGCCCTGGGGGTCGGCCTGCTGGTGGCGCTGCATCCCGCCCTGGCCGCCGCGGCGCTGATGCCCACGGCCTATGCCTTCTTTGCCCTGTGCTTCGTCGTGCTGGCGGCCTGTCTGCTGGCCCCCCGGGATGGCTGGGGTGTCGCTGTGCTGGCCGCCTTGTCGGCGTGCGCCGCTGTGGCCTGCCTGGCCCAAGGCCTGCTCTGCGCGCTGGTGTTGATCCCCGCGGGCCTGCTGGCCCGTCGCTGGCGGGTGGTGGCGGCGGCCGCGGTCGGGTCCCTGCTGGGCTTGGTGCTGGTCTACCAGCTCCACCCAGCGCCCCACGCACCGCTGACCTGGATGGCCCAGGACGCCTGGCGCTACCTGTCGGGAAACCTGGCCGAGGAGACGGGCGCCATGGTGGGGGTCACCACCGTGGAGGCCTGGGTCCGGTGGTCTCCCGGGGGCCTGGGGGTTCGCTGGGCGCTGGCCGTGCCGCTGCTGGTCCTGGGACTGCTGGGTGTGCTGAGTCCCGGCCTGTCCCTGTCCCGGCTGCTGCCCGGCCCCGTGGCCACCTGGTTGGGGCGGCACCTCGCGCCCGAGTCCCTGCCCCTGGGGGCACGGCTGGGCTTGGTCTGGGCTGCGGCACCCTCGGCGGTGTTGATCCTCGCCGTGGCCAGCACCCATCACCTCTGGCACTTGCTGCCGGTGCTCATTGTGGTCATCTTGGTGGGGGCTCGGCGACTTTTCGCCCCCTTCGGCCACCCGGTGGTCGCGGCCCTGCTCATCGGACTGGGGCTGGCGGCCATGCACCCAGAGCTGACACGTTCCACCGATGGTCACATGCGTCGTGCCGAACAGCTGCGAACCCACCCTGCGGAGTCACCGTGACCCTCGAGACCTTCCCCACCGTCCTCGCCCTGCTCGCCCTCTTCACCTTCGGCTGCGGCGACAAGCCCGGCGACGACAGCGCTCCCCCTGAGGGCGACACCGACGCCGATAGCGATGCCGACTCGGATGCCGATGCCGATGCCGATGCCGATGCCGACGCGGACTGGAACTGGGACCACTGCCCCGCAGCGAGCGACCACGTCGGGGACGATGGCTGGGGTGCGGTCCTCGAGGTCACCGAAGATGCGGTGTACTGCGGCCAGTTCGATGAAGAGCGTACCCTCGAGGATGAGCTCGCGGCCAAGGCGGTCCTGAAGATCGTGGCGGGTGACTACCCCCTGCCCGTCGAAGACGGCAACTACACCATGGCCCTGCCCGCCTGCGTGCTCACACCCGCTGGGCCCGGCCCGGACATGGCCGGCCAGGGCAGCACCCGGGTCAACACCTTCGACTGGGATGAGCTCCACTTCGCGAACATCGCAGGGTCCCAGCCCATGAGCGAGGGGCCGGATCTGTCCCACGTCCTGTTGGCCGTGGGCGAGGGCGAGGTCCCCAGTGCCCTGCTGCTCGACGGCCTGGTCGCCGACCCCACCACCGGTGCGGGCGCCTATTTCTCCTTGGGCAGCACCCCCGGAGAAGAAGAGGATCGACCCAATTGGTTCGGCTCCTGCTTCGATCCCTCGTGGACCCTCAACCGCCACACGGTCACCTTCGATGGCGGAGAGGTGGTGCTCGATCTGTACATCGGCGCCAGCGTGGCCAGCACCGAGCCGGGCATCTTCCACCACGCCGAGGGCACCCTGGATGGCGAGTCGTTTGTCCTGGACGACTACTTCACCCTGGTCTACCGGCCGGCTCATCATCACTTCCAGCGCAACTTCGCCGTGGTCTTCGACGCCCCCATCGGTACCGCCTGCGCCCTGAGGGTCGAGGGCATCGACCCCTACGCCACCGAGCCCACGGCTGTCGTCTCCACGGCGGACTGCGACCTGTCGGTGATGGAGTCCCGCGAGGTCACGGCGGAGAGCCGGGACTGATCAGTCCCCGAAGTAGTGGTCCATGGCTGCGTCCCGCTGATCCACCGTGGCCTGGCCCTGGGCGGCGGCGGCGGTGAGGGCCGGGGGTACCTGCGTGACCCCACTGTATGCGGTGATGAGTAGCGTGAGCTGATCGTGCCCCGCCAGGTGGTCGATGCTGTGCACCCCGTGGCAGTTCTCCAGGTCCAGCTCCCGCAGGTCTCGGTGGCGTGCCAGTGCCTCGACACCGTTCAGGCTGCTACAGCCGTGCAGGACCACCTGCTCCAGGCGCTCACCATCCGCGAGGCCCTCGATGCTACGCAGCGTGCCGCAGCCCCGCAGGTCGATCTTGCGCAGGGCGGGGTGGCCCGCCAGGGCGCTGCCGAACTCCAGCTCCCCCAGGCCTGTCAGGTCCAGCTCTTCGAGGGCCGGCAGCTTGGCGATGGCATCGATGTTCGCCAGGACACGGCAGCCCCCCAGGCGGAGGGTCCGCAGCCCACGGAGTCCCTGGATGGGTTCGATGCTCCGCAGTGCACGGCAGTCCCGGAGGTCCAGCTGCTCCAGGGCGGCCAGACCTTCGATGCCGTCGAGGGTCTCCAGCGAAAACTGGGAGCCCAGGTCGAGCCTGCGCAGGGAGGTCAGGCCCCCAAGGGGGGCGAGGCTTCGAATCGTCCCCCCGAAGTTCAGGGTGTGGCGCATGTCCAGGTTCAGGTGCTGCAGCCTCAGCAGGGTGGTGAGGGGCTCAAGATCCGCCAGGGCGTAGCAGCGGTCCAGCATCAGGGTCCGCAGTCCAGACAGGCGGCCGAGCCCCCGCAGCTGTGCTGGGGTCGGCTCGGTGTTTTTTAGGCTGAGGCTGGCCACCCGGCCGGTGGTGTCGTCCAGCTCGCAGCGTTGCTCCACGGTCGCGTCGTCCCAGCCGAAGCTCCTACGCAGCAGGGCCTGGTCCCCTCGCGTCACCCCGGCTCACCGCCCCGCGTGGCGATCTCCCGGGCGCCTTCGTTCACCCTGGGGGAGTGGGCGCCGCAGCTCTCCATCTCCAGCAGGTCCTCGTCGCTGGCGGGGTAGAAGCCGAACTCCTGCAGCACCCGCAGCTTGGGGCGGATGTTGCCCGCCAGGTCCATGTGGAAGAAGCCGGGGAACAGGTCGGGGTGCCGCTGGATGAAGGCGAAGACCTCGGCATGCTCGTCCCGGATCTCGATGTGGGCGAAGCGGCTGACCTCGTGGCCCGTGATCATGTACTCGGGGAGCAGATCGGGGGCGAACTCGAGGCGGGCCGGGTCGATGCTCTCCTTGTAGATCTGGGTCTGGGGCAGCAGGCAGAGCATGGAGGGCAGGATGCGGGCACCCATCATGCGGAAGCTGATCATCTGGAAGACCGACTGGTAGAAGTCGTCCATGGTCTCGAAGGGGAAGCCCCAGACGTAGAACAGGTCGGTGCGACGGAAGATCTTGGTGGCTTCGGCCACCACAGGTACCACCTGCTCGGCGGTGAAGCCCTTGCGGCAGAGCTCGAGCACCCGGTCCGAGCCCGACTCCACCCCGAAGCGGATCTCCACGCAGCCGGTCTCGGCCATCTGGCCCATCATGTCGGCGTCGCTCAGGTTGATGCGGCCGAACGCCTTCCACATCATGCCCAGGTCCTCACGACGCAGCGCTTCGCAGAAAGCGAGCACCCGGCTGCGGCCGGTGAGGAAGTACTCGTCCTGGAACAACACCAGCTTGGCGCCGCCTTGTTCTTTCAGGAAGCGCATCTCCTCGACCACCGATTCTACCGATCGGTGGTAGGGCTCGTGGTTCCACACCGGCGCCACCGAGCAGAAGGTGCAGGGGAAGGGGCAACCCCGGGAGGTGATGATCCCAAATCCCGTGTAGCGGCTCAGATCCACGTGCTTCCAGGCTGGGGGGGCGATGGTGTCGAGCTGCTGCAGGCGGGCGGGGCGAGGGGTGTGCACGACGTGACCGTCGGGGTCGCGGAAGCTGATGCCGGGCACCCGGTTCAGGTCGCCGCCGTGCTTCAGGGCGTCCATCAGCATCGGCGCGCTGGTCTCGGACTCGCCGCGAACGATGATGTCCACCCAGGGAAAACGCTCCAGGATGGGCTGCTCCACGGCCTTGGGGCCCACGC
>Ga0307987_1000561_pt1 | contig 21940 bp, 17 predicted proteins | sample EllFjometagen181_FD_203157 | JGI IMG/M metagenome (GOLD analysis project Ga0307987, IMG submission 203157) | Marine microbial communities from Ellis Fjord, Antarctic Ocean - #181 | ecosystem: Environmental > Aquatic > Marine > Unclassified | place: Southern Ocean | collected 2014-10-08 | reverse complement strand
TTGAATGAACTAAAAGCGACAAATGTTAAGGTTGGAGTGTTAATTAACTTTGGAAAAAGCAAATTAGAGTTTAAACGTTTTGTATATTAATTAATCAGTGTACATCTGTGTTAATCCGTGGCTAAAGAAAAATTTAAAATAAAAAGTAAAAGGAATTTATTATGAAATTACCATTAAGTTGGCTAAAAGAGTATGTCGATATTGATATTTCTCCAGAGGAGCTTGCAGATAAACTAACAAAATCAGGAACAGAAGTTGAAGCAATTGAAACAATTGGTTCAGAACTTGCCGGAGTTGTTGTTGCTCAGGTTAAGAATTTTGTTAAGCATCCTAATGCAGATAAGCTAAGACTTTGTCAGGTAGATGCTGGACTTGAAGAACCGCTTCAGATTGTTTGTGGTGCCACAAATTTTGAATCAGGTGATAAAGTTGCGCTGGCAAAAGTTGGTACAGATTTTGGTGAAGGTTTTATAATTAAAGAAGCAAAGATTCGTGGTGAAAAATCTTTTGGTATGCTATGTTCAGAACAGGAACTTGGAATAACAGAAGAAGAGTGCTCTGGCATTATGATTTTAGATGCTGACCTAACAGTTGGTACACCTATTGTTGATGTTGTTGGTAAACCTGAAATCGTTTTTGAAATGGAAGTGACATGGAACCGTCCTGATTGTCTTTCAATAGTGGGTTTAGCTCGCGAGGTTGCAGCACTGTGTGATGTGCCATTGAAAATGCCTGAAATCAAGTTGAACGAGAATTCTGCACAAAATACTGCTGATTACGTTAAGGTTTCAATTGATAATCCAGAAGATTGTCCTAGATATACAGCAAGAATTGCTGAAAATGTAAAAATCAAGCCATCTCCTTTATGGATGCAAAAAAGACTGACAGCTTGTGGTATTAGAGCAATAAACAATGTTGTTGATATTACAAATTATGTTCTTCTTGAACTTGGTCAGCCTTTACATGCTTTTGATGCTACTCTTTTAAAAGGTGGTGAAATTCATGTTCGCCGTGCAAAAACTGGTGAGAAAATAGTTACACTTGATGATGTTGAAAGAGAACTTGCTGATGATATGATTGTCATTGCTGATGTTAAAGATCCTGTAGCTCTAGCAGGTGTTATGGGTGGTGCAGGCAGTGAAATTTCAGGTGACACAGCAAAAGTATTGCTTGAGAGTGCAACATTCTCTCCTGCATCAATAAGAAGTACATCTTCTAAGCTTTCGTTTACAAGTGAGTCAGCACATCGATTTGAACGAACAGTTGATGCATATGGTTGTGACTTTGCAAGTAGAAGAGCTGCAGGGTTTATGCAAGAGCTTGCAGATGCAACAATTATGTCTTCTGCTGTAGATGTTTTCCCTGCACCAAAACCAACACATTGTATCTCTCTTGCATATGCAGACATAAATAAGTTGATGGGCTTTGAAATTGCTAAGACACAAATCAAAGAAATCTTGGAATCTTTAACAATTACTATTGCTGAAGCATCAGATGATGTTCTTAAACTTGAAATTCCATCATATAGACCTGACTTGGTTATTGAGGCGGATGTGATTGAAGAAATTGCCCGTACGCATGGAGTGGATGATATCCCTGATGTTCCAGTAAAATGTAGTGTTGTTGAAAATGCAGACGAGACTAGTTATAGAAAAACTCTGAAACTAAGAAAAACTCTGGAGAGTCTAGGTTTGACAGAGACTATGAATTATAGTTTTACATCTGCAAAGCTTTTAAACATTTTCTCACCAGAAGAGGGACGATTGGTTTTGCCAAATCCAGTTAGTTTGGACTATGAGATTATGCGAGACTCATTGATTCCTCAAATGGTTGAATCATTGGGTAGAAATCAGGCTAGACAAGTTGAAGAAGCAGCTTTTTATGAAGTTGGAGCAACTTTTAAACTTGCCGATGATGGTCCAAAAGAATTTCGTTCTTGCTGCATTGGACTTATGGGTCCATTAGGTCGTGATGCTCTAAATAAGCGTACTAAAATTTCTGATCAGGAATCATTTTCATGGCTAAAAGGTTTGTTGGAAAAACTAAATAGTACAATAAAAATTGAAAGCTTTGATATTGAACCAAAAGAGATATGTTATTTTGAGAAAAATCGTGGTTTCGAAATGTCAATCAATGGCAAGTTATGCGGGATTTGTGGTTTGGTCAAAAATAGTATTAAGAACAAATGGCGTATTAAAGAACCATTAGCAGTTGCTGAATTTGATACAGCTATTGTTTTTGCAGCAAAACAAAAAGATGTAACTTTAAAGGCAGTGCCACAATATCCAAGCACATCTCGTGACCTTGCGGTAGTTGTTGATGAATCAATCTCATATAAAAAGATTGAAGAAGAAATTCTAAAACTAAAAATTAGAGAATTGGTGGATATTAAGCTGTTCGACATATTTAGGGGTAAAGAAGTTGGTGATAATAAGAAGAGTTTGGCATATTGTCTGAAATTCCAGTCTGTTAATAAGACAATGACTGATGTTCAGGTAAACAAATTCCAGAAAAAAATTATTGCTGCACTAAAAAACAATGTGAATGCAGATATTCGTGACGCTTAAATTCGTGCTACGTGATGCGTAGTACGTGTTAAGAAATGAGAGAGACGTGATAAATACCGTCTGTACGATTTTTTTTTGTATAGACTAAATTTATTGCGTCTTTTTTTGCAAGAGCAAACGCTTACAAGCGGGACGCTTATGTTACCACAAAAACAAAAAGACAGCACTTGATCGTGAGCCGGGAGGGTCAGCGTCCTCGCTGACATAAGAATATAAACAAAGATGGCAATGGGGACATAGGACATTCTCTACGTTCTTTGCTTCAGCCTATTGTTTGTTATTAATGGCTAAAGCCTCTCTCGCGGGCTCGAGGTTCCGCTCCCTGCAACAAGATAACGGTGAACGCGAGATTGGGAGCGAAAACGTCCTCGTTTTCATATGAAGATAAACAAAGATGGTAATGGGGACATTACCGCTCCCAGCCAAAAAGACAACACTTGAACGCAAGCCTGGAGGGAGGGCATCCCCGTGCCTTGAAAGGTATATAACCTAAAACCATTGATTTGACAATTACTATCCAAATATTATTTGCTGTTTTTGTTTTGATATGTTACTCTTTGTATATATTTATAAATTGGGAGTATTTTATGAGAATGATTAGGTTGTTGATTTTTATTATTGTTTTTGCATTTATTGGCAGACTAGGTGCCGGTACGAATGATGTTAATTCTGGTCCCGTGTGTGTTATCAAGGTTGATGGAGTTGTTGAACGAGGCCTCTTGTATGTGATGCGTAGAGGGGTGAAAGAGGCAAAATCAGTAAATGCTTCCGCAATTATTCTTGATATGAATACTCCTGGTGGTCGCCTTGATACAGCCGAAGAGATTATCCGACTTCTTCTAAAGATTCCCGATAGTATAAAGACTTATACATATGTTAATCCCGATGCTTTGTCTGCTGGTGCTTTAATTGCATTGGCAACTGATGGAATTTATATGGCACCAAGTGGGAGAATTGGTGCCAGTGCAATTATTCAAGGCTCTGGCGAAGATATTCCCGATGGTGATATGAAGGCAAAAGTTTACTCAGCATCAATGGCTTTGATGGAGTCGACAGCATCTCGGAAGGGACATGATCCTAATATTGTTCGAGCAATGATGGATAAGGACTTTGAGTATAAAATTGGTGATGATGTTATTGTTGAAGAAGGGGAGCTTCTTACTCTATCAGATCAGACAGCCGTTAAGGTGTACGGAACAAATAGTACTTCGATTTTAGCTGTCGCAGTTGTTGATAATATTGATGATATGCTTGTCGCTATTGGTTTGAGCGAAAATGTGGTTATTGATGTTATACCTACGAATGCTGAAAAGATAGCAAGATGGATTGAAACTTTTTCTGTTCTGTTTCTTATAGGAGGTGTACTTGGAATATATATTGAAATCAAAACCCCTGGGTTTGGTTTTCCAGGTATATCCGGTATTATTCTGCTCGCAATCTTTTTCTGGGGGCATCAAGTCGCAGGACTTTCTGGTTCATTAGAAGTTGTTATTTTTATTTTAGGTATTGCTTTGGTGGGGCTTGAGATTTTTGTTGTACCAGGCTTTGGTCTTGCAGGTATATCAGGGATTGTATGTATTACGTTGTCCCTGTTTCTTGCTATGGTTGAGCATGCTCCATGGGATTCATCATTCAGTGTACCTACTGATGAGATTATAGGAGCAATGGATAGGCTTGCAATATCTTTTCTTTTAATCATTGTAATATCGGTTATACTGGCTAAATATCTGCCTAAGACAAAGATGTTTAGTAAAGTTGCTTTGCTTGATGAGTTGCCCAAAGGTAGTTCTGAAAAAATCAAGAGCAGTGCGGGTGTCTCTGAAGGAGAAACTTTTGTGGGAGTAGAGGGTTTTGCTGTATCTAGTTTGAGACCATCAGGTACAGGCTTATTTAATAATCAAAGATATAATGTGATTTCAAATGGTGATTATATTGAACAAGATAGTAAAATTGTAATTGTGGAAATTCAGGATAATAACCATATCATAGTTGAAAGGGTTGGATAATGACATTAATACAGATTTTTTATGTTTTGCTTGGGACAGGAGTATTGCTGCTGTCGCTTGAAATTTTTGTTCCTGGAGGTGTTTTGGGTATAATAGGTGGACTGATGATTATGACTACAATTTTTATGAGCCTATTCATTTTTGAAAAATATGGAGTGCTTATTGCATTTCTTATCATAATTTTTGCTGTTGCTGTTTTGATTCTATGGATTAACATTTTTCCTAAAACTTACTTAGGCAAGAGAATATCATTGAGTAACACTTTGAAAACAGCAAAATCAAATGACGACAGAAAAGATTTAATTGGTGCAGAAGGGGTTGTTATTTCTGAGCTTCGCCCATCGGGATTTGCTAAGATTAATGGTAAGAAACTTGATGTTGTATCATCTGGGGATTTGATTGAGGAAGGCAAAGAGATTGTTGTTACCAATGTTGAGGGATTTAGAATAGTCGTAAAAGAAAAGTAGAAAATTGATAAATTTGAAGATGCGGAATGAGAGACGTGATAAATCACGTCTGTACGAAAGATGATTTGAATATCAAATGGTGGATTTTGTAAGTTTTGCTTGCAAAAGCTAGATAAAATTGCAATACTTTAAAAATATTTTAAAGTAAAAAAGAAAGGTATATTATGGATTATATTACATTGGCGGCCGCAAGCAACTTAAGAGTTGCAGCAGGAATTCTCTTGTTTATCGTTTTAATTGTGTTTATCGGAGTTGTTCTTAAATTTGCAGGGGTTTGGGTTCGTGCATATATGTCTGGTGCAAGAGTTTCTTTATGGCAGTTGGTTGGTATGTCTTTAAGAAGAATTCCACCATCACTAGTTGTTGATGCGAGAATTAGTCTTATAAAGGCCGGTCTTGCAGTGCCAGTAAACAATATGGAATCTCACTATCTTGCAGGTGGTGATGTTACAAATGTTGCCAGAGCATTGATTGCTGCTGATAAGGCAAATATTGAACTCTCTTTTGAAAGAGCTCAAGCCATTGACCTTGCAGGTCGAGATGTTGAAGAAGCTGTTAGAACTAGTGTTCAGCCTAAAGTTATTGATTGTCCTGATCCTGCTAAGAGTGATACAGGCATGTTGGATGCTGTTGCTAAAGATGGTATCAGACTATTGGTAAAAGCAAGAGTTACTGTTAGAGCTAATTTGGAAAGACTAGTTGGTGGTGCCGGTGAAGAGACTATTATTGCTCGTGTTGGACAGGGAATTGTTAGTGCAATTGGTTCGGCTCCTTCATATAAAGATGTTTTAGAAAATCCAGATAAGATAAGTCAGAAAGTACTGAACAGTGGTTTGGATTCACAAACAGGTTTTGAAATTGTCTCTATTGATATTGCAGATATCAGTGTTGCAGGTGTTTCAAATGTTTCAAATGTGGGTGCACAACTGGAAACAGAACGAGCTGAAGCAGACAAGAAGATGCGTCAGGCTGAAGCTGAGGGCCGTAGAGCTATGGCTGTTGCTTATGAGCAGGAGATGCGGGCAAAAGTTCAAGAAATGCAGGCTAGAGTTCAGGAAATGCAGGCTAAGGTTACAGAAGCTAAGGCTGAAGTTCCTAAAGCTATTGCTGAAGCATTTAGAAAAGGTAACCTTGGAGTTATGGATTACTATAGATTGAATAATATTAAGTCAGATACTAGCATGAGAGAGTCAATTGCTGGAAATGACGAAGAATCAGATAACAAGTAATTACTTGATTGATAGTTTCAAGTGTTGAGTTTGAGTATTCAACACTTGAAACTTTTATATAGAAAGGTTAGCTTATGAAGCTTTCAGCTGGTATTATTTGGATTGTTTTTTTTGCAGTTTTTAGCATAATAAAAACTATTGCCAAAAAGGCAGAACAATCTAAAGGTAACAACAATAAACAATCATCAAACAGCGGTAAAGATCCGCTGCAGGATTTCTTTAATCAGCTTAATAATGTGAAAACAACAAAGACTGCAAGTAGTCCTAAGTCAGAGGTAAAAAGTGTTGAAGATTTCTTTAAAGTTAAAACCAGAGTAAAAAACCAGAAGATGCAACTGAAGAGATCGCAGAAGCCTAAACAGCAAAAATCTGCAAAGGCTAAAGAGAGTGCTCAAGTATTTAGGAGTGCTGTAAAAAAAGATCCATTTAAAATTGCCGAGGAAGAGCCCTGTTGTGATGCACCGGATGTTATTTCTGTTTTTAGCGAAGAGGCACATGCCTTTAAGAGCAAGACTGTTGGTGAAGAAGGTAGTGTGGATTATTTTGGTGATGACGTTTGCAACAAGCACAAGTATGAATTTACTGATCGCCAGCAGTTAAAACAGGCCGTTGTTTGGGCAGAAATATTAAAGAAACCTAAGGCTTTACAGTAGTTTGCATGAAACAGTTTTTTATCAAAGTTTTTGACTCATTTGTTGGTGGTATAATCTGTTATTTGATAGGTTTGTATCTTTATGATTCAAAAAGAGTTTATACACTGCCGGAAAATCCTAAACGAATTCTAGTCATAAGACCTGGTGGAATTGGCGACATGTTGCTATTGTTGCCGACACTGTGTGCTCTTAGGAATAAATATCCCGAAGCACAGATTGACGTTCTTTGTGAACAGCGCAATGTTCAGGCTCTGGAACTTGCTGGAATTGTCAATGTTACGCCTGTTTTATACAATAAAAAACCGTGGGTATTTATCAAAGAATTGTGGAAGAACAATTATGATATTACCATTGATACCGAGCAGTTTCATAAATTCTCAGCAATCTTTGCATTTGCATCAGGTGCCCCAATAAGAATTGGTTTCAAAATTGCTCCAAAGCGAAATCCTCTTTATACTCATCTTGTTAATTATGATTTGATTGGTTATGAAGCTGATGAATTTTTCAAACTACTCCAATGTCTTAATGTTGACGCGACCTTGAAACCGGCAATAACTAATGTTATAAAATTTGCCGAGAGTGAAGACCAGGACAGTAAAACAATTGTTATACATCCTTCAGCTAGTACGGAATATAAGCTTTGGCATCGCACGAGATTTGTAAAGTTATTTTTGCTGATAAAAGAGAAGTATCCTGATTGTGAACCAATTATTGTTGGCTCGCAAGGCGAGCGTGAGTATGCAATGGCGTTAAAGTATGAGTTGCTTGCTAAAGATATCAAATCTACTGTTGTCAATGGCGAATATTCTCTGAGTGATACAGCCGAATTGATTCATAGTGCTGATCTGTTTATAGGGTCTGACTCTGGGTTAGCTCATTTGACTGTTTTATTGGAGACACCATCTATTACTTTGTTTGGCCCTTCTGATGCAAAGAAGTGGGGTGTTCAGAATAACAAACATGTATGTATCTTCTCAAAACGTACTTGTGCTCCTTGTTTTATCTTTGGATATCAGAATCCATGTAAATCAAAGGAGTGCATGAGGGATATAACAGTTGAAGAAGTCTTTGAGGCAGTAGAAAAACTTTTAGATTCATAAAGATGTCGATAGGGACATCGCCTCTCCCAAACAAAAAGACAATACTTGAACGCGGTATTGGGAGCAGTAATGTCCTCATTACCATACAAAACAGATAATTAGGAACGTAGCGACTTCTTCAATTCATTATTGGATGTTGAACGGCCTGTCTGGCGTAGCTTGAGGAGCGAAGACTGATTCGATGTTGGACGTTCCTACCAACGGAAGTGAACTATTTGCCATTAACCATTTCTTTTTTATAGCTTGTTACATCTTGCAATGTTACTGATAGTATTGTATAATCCTCAAAAATTTAGAGATGATATTTTGAAGGGAAATACACTAATGGCAAAACAAAATTCTTATACATATAAGTTAACAAAAGAGCAACAGCAGACGCTGATTTTAATTTTACAGGATGGCACATTCACGAAAACAGAAGTGCCTTATACAATTTATTCAGTAAAAGGCAATGATTGCAGTATAAATATATATACATCAGGCAAATGTCTTTTACAGGGAAAAGGTGCTGAAGATTTTATTCTATTTTATCTTGAACCAATGGTTACTCAAGTTGCGACTCTTGGTTATGAGGATATTATAAATCCAGAGGCCATGCAACCACATTGTGGTGTTGATGAAAGTGGAAAGGGTGACCTGTTTGGTCCACTTGTTGTTTCAGCTGTATATGTTGATGAAACTATCGTTCCTACACTTAGAGAGATGGGGGTTAAGGATAGTAAGAATATTTCTTCAGATGCAAAAGCTCTTGGTCTTGGAAAAGCATTGAGAAGGCTTCTTGATGGTAAGTTTTCGATAGTAAAAGTTGGACCGGAGGCTTACAATCGCCTTTATGCTAAGATGCGTAGTGTTAATACACTTCTAGCCTGGGGACATGCTCGTTCAATTGAGAATATTCTGGATTTAGTTCCAACTTGTCCAAAGGCTATATCTGACCAGTTTGGTACAAAAGCACAGCTAGAAAAAGCTTTAATGAAAAAAGGTAATACAATTGAACTTATTCAGCGCCACAAGGCTGAGTCTGATATGGCTGTTGCAGCAGCTTCAATTATTGCTCGAGAGCAGTTTTTATTGGCATTGAAAGCTCTGGAAAAGACATACGATCAGGAGTTCCCTAAAGGTGCGTCGGCGAAGGTTAAAGAGATGGCAATTAAACTTGTTGAGAAGAATGGTCCACAGGTCCTTGAAAAAACTGCAAAGTGTCATTTTAAAACTACTGATCAAGTTTTGACTGCTGCTGGATATAAAAGATCTGATTTGGGTGAATTTGGGCAGGCCGTTTCAAAGCCTTATACTAGAAGAAAATGATAATCAATCGTTAATGGTAAATCGTAAATGGTTAGAAAACACTGCCGTGGGCAGGAAGAAGCTTGCTTCTGTTTGTTTTTTCCTAGGGCGTTGCCCTAGGCTTTGTTATTAAGGGCTTGCAGCCCTGTGGTAAGTGTAGGTAATATGGTAGGTGCTTTTTCCAGATGATAGGAGACTGTTAATCTTTCATATACTTAGTGATGCCCTTTATGTTGTTATGTAGTGGGCGACCTATGTGTCGCTCATTGTGAATTGCTGTTGAGACGAAATTTATTACGTCTCATTAAATAAAAAGAATATGATGAATACAGATTTGATAATAATTGGTGGTGGTGCAGCAGGATTAATGGCTGCTGCTTATGCAAGTGAAATTGGACTGAAATGTTTGATTGTAGAGGCAAGACATTTGCCTGGGCGTAAATTACTTTTGTGTGGAAATAATAAATGTAATCTGACGTCTGGTATGTCTACTAATGAATTCATTCAATGCTATAATTCCAAGGTATCTGAGTTTTTGGAACCTGCATTAAACAAATTTGGTCCAGGAGACTTGAGGAAATGGTTTTCTAATCAGGGGTTGCAGACTTTTGTGGAAAAAGATGGCAGGGTATATCCAAAAAGTCGAAATGCTGATGATGTTTTGCATGTATTTACTGATATAATAAGATCAAATAATTTTCCATCACTATACAATTGTCGAATTAATGCACTGCGTAAAAAGAATAAGATGTACGAGGTAAGTAATGACTTTATTAAGCTATATGCTCCAAATGTATTATTGGCAACGGGTGGTGTGAGTTATCCCAAGACCGGTTCCGTAGGTGATGGACAAAAAATGGTTAAGACATTTGGTCATAAGCTTATTCCGTTTCAACCAGGGCTTGTTGGATTTGAATTTGACAAACAGGTGAAACATATTCCAATGGCAGATGTTGAGATTGTCTGTGATAACAAAGTTATTGGCACAACTTCTGGCGATATCTATCCTGAACAATGGGGAGCAAGAGGAAAGGCTCTTACTAATGCCAGTAGTATTGTTGCACATCAGAATGCCAAGAATTATCATTTTAATGTGATACCAATGGGAAAGCAGGGACCGTTTAAGTTGTATCCAAAGAAGACGCGACCTCTTAAAGAGGCTATGGTTACTGTCGGCGGAATTTCATTAAATGATATTGATAGTAATACAATGGAGTCTAGAAAGAGTAGGGGACTCTATTTTGCTGGAGAGGTTATGGATGTCGATGGTCCGACCGGTGGGTTTAACCTGACTGCTGCTTTTGCAACAGCAAGGTTAGCGGTGGATTCAATTAAGAATTGAAGAATTTGAATTAAGAGAGACGCGATAAATCTCGTCTGTACGTGTCTCGCCCATGTGAAAGGAATTTAGAATGTTTGATGATGTTGTAATAACTGGTGCCAATGCCGAAGAGAATATTATTTCTGTAGAATATGATTTTGATAGTTCTAACATTATTCTTTTTAAACGTAATAATGGCATTGAGGTAGTTGAGGAAAAGTTTAAACCATATATCATATGCTCAAGCACGTTGCTTGAGTTTCTGGAAACGCAATATGAGTTGACAAAGCTTGATGGTGGTGCAGCTTTAGACTCCATACTATTTGTTGAAAATTGGACTCAATGGGGAGTGTTGAGAAAAGAGATTGCAGCTGTTGTTAAGCAGACGTTTAAAAACAATATGTTCTTATATCATACTGTGAGTGATCCTGTATATCAGTATCTTTTAATGACGGGAAAAACATATTTTAAAGGAATGCAGTTTTCAGATGTATATCGTATGCAGGTTGATATTGAGTGTATTACCGAAGATGAGTATGAGTTTTGTAATGCAAGTCGTCCTGGAGATGAAATCGTTGCAATAGCTGTAAGTGATAACAGAGGATGGCGCGATGTTCTTCATGGCGGTACAGAAAAAGAGATTCTTACTAGATTTGTCTCGGTTTTAAAAGAGATGGACCCAGATGTTATTGAGGGACATAATATTTTTAACTTTGACCTACCTTATCTATCCAAACGTTGTAAAAGACATAAGCTGAAGTTTGACATTGGTCGTCAAGGTCAAGAGCCCTCTTTTAGGTCTAGTCAGCTGCGTATTGCAGAAAGAACAATTTCCTATACTAGGTGTGATATTTTTGGTAGGAGTGTAATTGATACAATGTTTTTGGCACAATATTATGATATTAATCATAGAGTGCTAGATAGCTATGGTTTAAAGGCTGTTGCAAAACATTTTAATATTGCTCCAAAAGACAGAACTTATATTGATGGGGGTAATATATCTAAGACATTTAGAGATAATCCCGACGAGCTTATGAAGTATGCTTTAGATGATATAATTGAAACAGAGCGTCTGGCAACTTTATTATCTCAGAGTACTTTTCATCAGGCAACTATTTTGCCATATTCCTATCAGAATGTCTCTGTGAGAGGTAATGCAACCAAGATTGATGCATTACTAATCCGAGAGTATTTGAGAAATAGGCATGCAATACCTATGCCTGGAGAGTCTAAATCTTTTGAAGGTGCATATGCGGATATGTTTGAAGAAGGGGTGTTACTTAATGTTTATCATTGTGATGTGCGATCTTTGTATCCCTCATTGATGTTGGTTAATGATATTAGACCCGCCAGCGATGACCTAGGTGTGTTTATTCAAATGCTTGATAAGTTAAGAAGTTTCAGATTTGAAGCCAAAGATGCTATGAAAGCTGCAACAACGGAGGATGAAAGAAATTACTACGATGCGTTGCAGTCTACCTTCAAAATCTTAATTAACTCTTTTTATGGATATCTAGGGTTTAGTATGGGGCATTTCTGTGATTTTGATAAAGCAGGTGAAGTTACATCAAGAGGTCGAGAACTGCTCAAGAAGATGATTGTCTGGTTGGAAGAGTCAGATTGCAAGGCAATAGAAATTGATACTGATGGTATATATTTTACTGCCGGAAAAAAACTTAGCGATGAAGATATTGAGGAAATCAGCTGGTATTTTCAGAAGAAGCTTCCCGCAGGTATTGAGGTTGAATTTGATGGTTCATACAAATCTATGTATAGCTATAAGGTTAAAAATTATGCACTCTTAACTTTTGATGACGAAGTGATTATCAAAGGTGGAGCTTTGAAATCAAGAGGGCTGGAAAAGTTTCAAAGAGAATTTCTGGTGTCCATGATTCGCAAAAAACTTGAGTTAAAGGATGATGAAATTCCTGAACTCAAGCAAGATTTTGAAGAGACCATCAGAGATGGATCAATGCCGATTGACTGGCTTGTTAAGAAAACATCATTGACCGCTAATCCGGAGAAGTACAAGGAAAAAGTCGAAGCAGGCGGTCGTTCTAGAAGTGCTGTTTATGAAATTGCACTGCAATCCGGTAGAAAATATCGAAGTGGTGACCAGTTATCATACTATATCACAGGTTCCACTAAAAAAGTTAGAGCTTTTGAGGCTGCTAAGAATCTCTCGGACTGGGACCCTGAAAACCCAGATTATAATAAACCATATTATTTTGATAAACTTGATGCGCTCTATAAAAAATTTTATGATGGTCCGGACGACTTGGATCAAGCTGATGGACAGATGACATTCGGATTTTAGCATCTAAATCAAAATAGGTTTGTCTATTTGATTCAAAATATTCCTAGCCACGGATTCACACGGACTTCCACGGATAAATATCCGTGTTTAATTAGTGTGAATCTGTGGCTGATTTTATAATGTCTAAAAAATACGTTTAACCGTAAAACAAGGTTTCAATTGTTTTATCATAGTATTTTATTGAAAAAGATGTTGAGAAATGTGATAATACCGACTTTAATAATTTGTAAAAAATATAAACAAGACAAATCTTGAAAGGATATTAAGATGAAGAAGATTAGAGTTATGTTGTTGGGTTTAATTGCAATGGTTGCTGTTACTGTTAGTGCAGAGCAGAAAATTGCTGTTATGGATTTGGCTTTGGTTATAGAGAATGATCCAGCTATGTTAGAAACACAGAAGGCTGTTAGAGCTAAAATTACTGCATATGAAAAAGAGCAGGATGAAATGCTTGGTGTACGTCAGGAAATGAAAAAAGAGCTTGAAGATCTTATTAAGAAATCTGAGAGTAAAGTAATCAGCGAAGCTGCTAAAAAAGGAATTGAAGATCAGGCTAGAGCAAAAATTCAAGAGATTAAAGAATATGAATCGGATATCAAAGATGGTGCTGCTCTAGCTCAAAAAAGAATTGGCGATCAGACTACTCGTGCACAAAAGAAGATTTTAGATAAAATTAAAGCTGTAGCATCTGATTATGCAAAAAAGAATGGTTATGATTTTGTTATTCCTACTACAATTGATAATGCAACAGGTATGTTTATTGTTTTGTATGCAAATGAAAAGTATGATATTACAGATGAAATAATTGCACTGATCAACCAAGGCGTTGATAAATAAAATTTTATATTATTTAGGAGTATAGTTAATGGGGTTAACAGTAAAAGAGATAGCCGCTGTAATTTCAGCGGAGATTATTGGTGATGAATCTGTAGAGATCAGTGGTGTTGCATCTTTGAAGTCTGCAACTGAAAAAGATATATCATTTCTATCGTCAGCCAAGTATGCATATCAAGTTCCTACGAGTAAAGCAGCTGCTATAATTGTTGAGAAGAGTTTTGCAACAGAAGGACTAGGTTGTGTATTTTTAAAAGTTGATAATCCAGATGCTGCATGTTCTGCTGTGGCTCCATTGTTAAATCCACCTATTCCGACATTTAAGCCTGGAATACATTCTTCTGCTTTAGTTGCAGAAGATGTAAAGATAGGCAAAGACGTCTATGTCGGCCCGTGTTGTGTTGTTGAGCCAGGTGCTGTTATTGGAGACGGTTCTGTACTTGTTGCACAAGTATATATTGGACATTCTACAATTATTGGTGAAGACTGTAAAATCTATGCAAATGTAAGTATTCGTGAGTACACAAAAATTGGTGATAGAACAATTATTCATTCAGGTACAGTTGTCGGTTCAGATGGCTTCGGTTATACCAATGAAAAAGGCAAATGGATTAAGATTCCTCAAGTTGGGGTTGTTGAAATTGGAAATGATGTTGAACTTGGTTCAAATGTTTCTGTTGATAGAGCAAGGTTTGGTAAAACTATCATTGCTAATGGCGTTAAGATTGATAATTTAGTTCAGATTGCTCATAATGTTGAGGTTGGTGAAGATACCGCAATGGCAGCACAGGTAGGTGTTGCCGGTAGTACAAAGATTGGTCGCAATGTTATGATTGGTGGACAAGCTGGCTTGCCTGGGCATATTGAAATTGGAAATCAGGTTGTCATTTTGGCAAAAAGTGGGCCACATAGTGATGTTCCAGATGGTGAAGTCATTTTTGGTGCACCAGCTATGCCGGCAAAGACAGCATTAAAGGTTTTTGCAATTTTGCCAACGTTACCTGATATGAGAAAGCAAATTAAGAATTTAACAAAACAACTAAAGGCTTTGGAAAACAAACTTGAGGAATAATTAAAATGAAAGTATTTGTTACAGGTGGTGCTGGATATATTGGTAGTGTATGTGTTGAACTGTTGATTAAAGAAGGTCATGACGTGGTTGTTTTTGACAACTTGGAACGAGGTCATAAAGAAGCGTTGCATCCTGATGCAAAGTTTGTTAAAGGTGATCTACGCTGTAAAGATGACATATTTAATGCTCTGGATGAAAATCCTTCTGATGTTATTATGCATTTTGCAGCATATGCATTGGTTGGTGAATCGATGGCTCAACCTGAAATATATTTTAGAAATAATGTTATAGGTGGGGCTAACCTTGCAGAAGCAATGGTACGCTCGGGGGTAAAGAAAATAGTTTTTTCATCTTCATGTGCTACTTATGGACAACCTGCAACAGATGAAATTACAGAGGATACTGTTCAAAATCCAACAAATCCTTATGGCGAATCAAAGTTAATGCTGGAAAAAATGTTGCTTTGGTATCAGAAACTTCATAACATCAGTCCTGTGTTCTTGAGATACTTTAATGCATGTGGTGCTTCAGGTCGATACGGAGAAGATCATGATCCTGAATCGCACATCATTCCAAACGTTTTGGCAACTGCGCTGGGACAAAGAGAATCTGTAAGTATCTTTGGTTATGACTATCCTACACCTGATGGAACTTGTGTTCGTGATTATATTCATATTCTGGATCTTGCTCAAGCACATTTGCTTGCAGCAACAAAAGATGTGTCTGGACCTTTTAATCTTGGAACCGGGATAGGTATTTCTGTTAAACAGATTGTTGATGCCTGTATTAAAATTACAGGTGTGGATATTCCATATGAGATGTCAGCTAGACGTCCAGGAGATCCTGCAAAACTTATTGCGAATGCAGATAAAGCTCGTTCAGAACTTGGTTGGATTCCTGAATATTCAGATGTAGAAACAATTGTTGAAACAGCATGGGAATGGCATAAGGCTCATCCAAATGGATATGAATAATTTAGCTCAAATTTGTACTGAACTTTCACAATCATTATGTGATAAATTTTCAATTTCAGATTATACTCTTTCTACAGCAGAGTCTTGTACCGGCGGTATGTTGGGTAGTTTTATCACCTCCACGCCCGGTTCTTCTAAAGTGTATCTCGGTGGCATAATATCATATTGTAATGATATAAAAGAGCAATTTCTTGGTGTTGACCGAAGTTTGCTAAAGAAAGATGGAGCTGTGTCTGACTCTGTGGCGTTGGCTATGGTGAAAGGGTGTAGGATGAAATTCGGCACCACTTTTGCAGTTTCCATAACCGGGATTGCAGGTCCTGGGGGGGCAACAGAAGGCAAGGATGTTGGCCTCGTATATATTGCATGTGCATCGGCTGAGAAAACTATTTGTGAAAGATGTCAGTTTGATGGCACCCGTGATGAGGTTCGTCTGCAGTCTGTTATAAAAGCGTTAGAGATTTTGTTGAATTTATGAAGAGTTGCAGATTACATTTTGTTGGAGTAGCAGGAATAGGTATGAGTGCTCTTGCTCAGGCTATGACCACAGCGAATTGTAAGATAAGTGGTTCTGATAGAATGTTTGATGAGCATAATAACTATGATTGGCAGAAAAAAATCTGTTCTCGAATGTTAAATCAATTTGCAAATTTCTCTGTTGAGATTACTCCACAGGATGGTTCATCTATTAATAGCGATTTGAATGCTTTAGTAATTAGTACTGCCATTGAGGATACTAATTCTGAAGTTGTTAAAGCTAAAGAATTGAAAATCCCCATTTTACATCGTTCTGAAATTTTATCATGGTATCTTGCCGGTTTTGATAAATGTATTGCTATCTCAGGTACTTGTGGGAAGAGTTCTGTGACTGGTATGCTTGGGTGGATTCTCGAGTTTTGTGGAGTATCTCCAACTGTTGTTAATGGAGCCCCTGTAATCAATTGGGTTGATGATCTTAATATTGGAAACTTTCGATTTGGTAATGATTCAATATGCGTTTTTGAAGCAGATGAAAGTGACCGTTCTCTATTAAGATATAAGCCTGATATATCTGTTGTTACCAATGTTTCCGCGGATCATTTCCCTAAGGCAGAAGCAGAAAATCTTTTTCAACAATTTAGAGATCAGACAAAAGAGATGGTTTTTGATGAAAGCTCTTTACTTGATTTGCAGAATTCTCAATGTTGTGGTTCAAAAAGTTTATTTAGATACAGAGATTATGATTTTGAGATTAATGTTCCTGGGAAGCACAATATTGAAAATGCTCTTTATGCAATTGAGGTTGCCCTATATTTAGGTTGTAAGATTAAGGATGTTGGCGATGCTTTAAAAGATTTTAAGGGCATATCTAAACGGCTAGAGAACGTGGGTAAAACATTAAGTGGGGCTTTGGTTGTTTTGGACTTTGCTCATAATCCTAAGAAGATTAAGGCATCTATAGATACAATGAAATCAACCGCAAATTCTGTTTTCATAGTATGGCGTCCTCATGGATATACACCATTAAAAAATATGTTTGATGATCTTATAGATACATTTGAATCAACTCTAAAAGAGAGCGACAAACTATTTCTGCTACCTGTTTATGATGTAGGTGGAACAACCGACAGAAGTATCTCTTCTGATATGTTTTGTGACAATCTTAAAGAAAATGGTGTCAATGCTGTGGTGGGCGAATATGGTGGATTTAGTATAGAGATATTACATAAAGCAAAAGCTGATGACGTAATCATTGTGATGGGAGCAAGAGATCCCTATCTGGAAGTTTTTGCAAGAGAGTTAGTTAGTTAGTTAGTTAGTTAGTTAGTTAGTTAGTTAGTTAGTTAGTTAGTTAGTTAGTTAGTTAGTTAGTTAGTTAGTTAGTTAGTTAGTTAGTTAGTTAGTTAGCCAGATCTTTGAACATTTTAGTCCTGAGTCCTTAGTCATTTAGTCACTTTGCATTAACTGCAAAGGTGGATTACACTTTTTCGCAGAAAAGATAAAACTTTAAAAAAACTAATTAAATGAAAGGCGTAACTATGAATTATAAACCAATGACTGAAGAAGGAAAGAGAATTGCACCATATATTGACCATACAATTTTGAAACCAAACTCCGTTAAAGCAGATGTTGAAAAGATTTGTGCAGAAGCTATTGAGTATGGCTTTGCATCAGTTTGTGTTAATCCCAATATGTTGCCGGTTGTTGTAAATGCACTTGTAGGTTCAAATGTACTGGCATGTGTTGTTGTTGGATTTCCTCTAGGAACAGAAACCTCAGAAGTTAAGGCTTATGAAGCAGCTAAGGCTGTGGAAGCAGGTGCTGATGAAGTTGACATGGTTATATCGCTTGCAGCAGTCAAAGAAGGAAAATTTGACGATGTTGAATCTGATATCGCTGCTGTAGTTAATTCTGCAAATGGAAAACATGTTAAAGTTATTCTTGAAACATATTTTCTAACTGATGAAGAAAAAGTTGCGGCGTGTAAGGCTGTTAAAAATGCCGGCGCTGATTTTGTTAAGACATCCACTGGATTTCTCGGTGGTGGTGCAACTGTTGAAGATATTGCATTGATGAGAAAGACTGTAGGACCTAATTTTGGTGTTAAAGCATCTGGTGGTGTCAGAACAAGAGAAGATGCATTAACAATGATTGAAGCTGGTGCTACGAGAATTGGAGCAAGTGCAAGTATTGCAATTGTAACTGAATAGAATAGCATGGAACGCTGATTATGGGGCATAGCCGCAACCAAAAGAATTTTATCCACAGATTTCGCAGATTTACACAGATTTAAGAAAAAGAAGATAAGAGATTTTCGCACAGAGGCGCAGAGAACGCAGAGAAGAGTTTAAGCAATGTTTTAATGTAACGCATGCCTCCATCCCGACTGTCGGAACTAGCAAGAGCTAGGCAGAAGAACGCCAACAACCTTGAAGGTTGAGCTACCCCAAGGTAACGCAACGATCTTCGTTGCAAGTGCAAAACGCCAACAACCTAGAAGGTTGAGCTACCTTAAAATCTGCAAATCAGTATTGTATTGCAATAACGGGATCACCCTTCGCAGTTCCTGTCTACGGCTCGACAAGACGGCTGACAGTCAAGAACATGATGGGTTGTAGTGCGGGTTGTACAGATGTTCCAAAAAAAGAATAAAGAATCAATAAAATAAATGAATGAAATAACAATATTTGATTGGTGGAAAAAGCTTCTTCTTGAAAGTGACAAACCATCTGATGTTTTGAATCAGCTACGTGAGGATGGTGCAATTTCTCAATTGCCGGAGCTCTATGCTCTAATTGGTTGTGAACAGAATGCCAGATGGCATCCAGAAGGAGATGTGTGGAATCACACAGTAAATTGTCTAGATGAATTTGTCAGACATAGAACAAGAGATGAAGTCGATGATCTGCTGCTTGGATTTGCTGTACTTTGTCACGACTTTGGCAAACCTTTGAGTTCATTCGTAGATAATGGAGAAATTCGTGCTCATGGACATGATATTAAATCTGTTGAGCCGGTAACCAGTTTTCTTGAAAGCCTTGAAGCTGATGAAAATTTCATTCAAGATGTGGTATCGCTAACGAAAAATCACATGCGTGTATTTGCTCTCTATAAAGGAAAATCCGGCAATAATGCAGTTAGACGACTAATGCGGGAAGTTGACAGAATTGATCTTCTTGTAAAATTAAATAATGCAGATGAATGCGGTAGGGGAATGGTTCCCGAAGATGCTGGTGAAGCTGGTGGTTGGTTGCAAAGAAGAGTGAATAAGATTCAAGAAGAAGATGAAAAACCTGAACCACTTCTAACTGGTTCAGACTTAATTAAACTTGGATATGAACCAGGTGAAGAACTTGGCAAGTTGCTAAAAAAGGCTTATGCAATACAACTGCAAAATGAGATCACTGATAAAAGCAAGTTGCTCAAACTATTTTTTTCTTAGATTTCTGGTTAAAGGCACAAACATGAGTTTAAGTAAACGCCTTGGCGAGTCCCACTTTGCGGGATTGTACAGCAATGAATTTATCAAATATTTTCGTATTTAGCTTTACAATCCACCTAAAAAGTACCGCCGGAGGCATTCCAACATTTTCAACTTTACCTTTTCCATTTCTTTAAAATCGTCCTCGCTCACAAAGTGGTTTCAACCAAAAAAACAAGGAATATAAAAATAAAATATTTTTTTTGATAAAACTCTCATTTTTGTTATTATGTTGAAAAATAAATTATATATTGGAGATTTTAGTGAAAAAGTTGTTTTATTGTCTTGCTGTGTTTTTGCTGGTTAATGTTGCTTTTGCCATTAATGTAATCATTCCTAATATGCCCGATTCTGAATTTGAAGATAATGAAGCATCTGTCAACGCTGTCATTCCTACAATTACAGATCCACAGTCCAAAACATTCAAGTTTTATCTCACCCTCAATGCAACACTTTCAAATAATGTTGAAATTGCTTTTGGGACAGACCAGATAATCTCTGGAGGTCAGGCTGATGAAATTTTGATGCACGAGGAGACAGATTTGATTATCGGGTGGGATTGCGGTCGCTGGTTTTTGCGTCCTAAAGGATTGAGAGAGTTTTATTACTCAAGTGTTACCAATTTTGTTGCTGGTGAGCGAACTATGTCTGGTGTTTTCAGGGTTGATCCTGAAGATAATTTATACTCACTTGAGTTTCAAGATGGAGAAAGAAGTTTTACATTCCAAGGACTAGCAGTTTCTAATAGTGTTGACTGGTTAAAACCTACTGAATGGGATTTATTGAGAGTTGTTTCACGAGGTGACGATACTGATGCAGAGAATATCAAGGTTAGCTTTAACGGAAACAAGACTCTGATTATTATAAGATAGTTAGTTAAATAATTGTTAATGGTTAGTGGGGTAACGCAACGATCTTCGTTGCAAGTGTAAACGCCTACAAGCTAGAAGCGTGTGCTACCCCGGCTAGCTGGGGCTAGTCCCGGCAGGCGGGATGAAAGCATGCGTTACCCCTTTGCAAGTGTTTTGGTATATATTAAAGAAAAAAGCTCGGGGTGTGACCCCCGAAAAAGGAAATCATGATAAGTGTTTTTGTATGTATTGTATATTTAATTTTGCCTATTTTATTTTTGAGTAAAACCAAAATTTTCAGGATTTGCTGTAAATCTCTTTGGATGCAATGGAAGAGACTTCATTTTGTTGTTAAAACTTTGCAGTTATTGTTCTTATTAGTATGACTATTTTTGCAACAGTTAAGCCTCCTGCCGAGCCTACAGCTCCGCCTCCTGGAACAGAAAGCACTCCTATTGCTCAAGAAATTATTATTTCAAATATTGCTGCTGATAAGAATGATAATATCCTCAAAGATATTTCCATGGTTGATGAACTGTTTAATATGGATAGAAATTTTTATGATTCAACAAGTAATATTTTTACTAGAGTTGTTACCAATACAGCATTTGGATGGCTCTGGCCACCTACTAATGCAGTAAAATATGATCGTTGGACGCATTATGGAGTTGCAGAAGACAGTTTTTGGATTCCTGCAACCAATTGGGCTTTTGTTTATGGAAGCAACCTTGTTGAAGGTGCTTATGTTTCAAGTTCTGGAACTATTTCGTTTGATGTTCCAAAGAGTTCTCCTATTGCTAATGGATTACCTGATGGAACAGGTATTAATTTTCTTGCTCCATTCCATAGTTCATTATCTATAATGCACTCAGATACGAATAGTTTATTTTGGTATGCTCCCACAGAGACAAATACAATGCTCTTCACATGGAGTAGTTTTTACTTGGGCAGGAACATAACTAATAAATTCTCGTTTCAAGCAGAACTATTCTATAATGGCGATTTTATTTATCGTTACTATTTTCCCACAAATATTATCGGTTTTACAAACGATTTTGTTATCGGAGGTCAGTACGGGGATGAGGGAGAAACATATTTTCATAATAATTTCAGCAATCTTGTTGATGGATTAAGATACACTACTGATGTTCCTGATCCTACTATTGATACTGATGGTGATGGAACATATGATATAGTTGAATTATATTATGGTTTTGATTCGAAAGCTTATACGCCAGAGGATTGGGATAACGATGGTCTCTCAAACAACTTCGAATATTATTACACAAATTCAGTTCCAA
>Ga0307987_1000559_pt1 | contig 21964 bp, 20 predicted proteins | sample EllFjometagen181_FD_203157 | JGI IMG/M metagenome (GOLD analysis project Ga0307987, IMG submission 203157) | Marine microbial communities from Ellis Fjord, Antarctic Ocean - #181 | ecosystem: Environmental > Aquatic > Marine > Unclassified | place: Southern Ocean | collected 2014-10-08 | reverse complement strand
CCTCTGTTAACTGCCTCGGGCCGATGGCCTTTTTAGCCGCATATAAAAGAGGATCTATCCCTTTTCTGGGATAAATATCTTCATCGAGAATAATGGATGAGATGGGGATTTCAATTGTCCGTTGTCTAATCATTTTATTACACCAATTGTATTCTTATTGACCCTGCATCTTCCAGCATCTTTTGAATTTCTTTTGGCAGGTAAAGCTGACGATTTCCTGTAATCGCTATCCTTGCAGAATAAAGCTCATCAGTGTTCAAATTTTGTATCCGCACAGCAACTTTCTGTTTATTTTCAGTATTAATCCTCTCGCTTTCAGCAAGTTTTCTCTGGGCTTCAGGAATCACAATCTGTTCCTGGTCGTTGTCTTCATTAACTTCCCATTCGATGAGTTTCATAACAATCTCCCTTTTTTATAAGTTATTGTTTTGATAAATGCTTAATCTTTAGGCTCTTTAGATAAATTAATTGCTCCTCAAGTTTTTTAAGCTCAAATGGGAACGTAGAAGGTCCATTTTACGAATATTTTAAAATTTTGGGATTCGATATTTATTTAATCTGACAATCGTGTAGAATTAAGTTTATTTCCCCTATGATGGTGCCGTTACAATTTTGATGTTCTTCGAATCAGATATCATGCTAAGAAATCCAGAAATCTTTATAAAATGAAAAATTACACAGTCTCTGATAGAGATTCCTTTACATAACGGGCAAGTATATACAAGAAGTATTTCTGTTAAACCAATTCTCAATATAGTGATACATGCTTAATATGATTTTCAAGAATCTTTAATGCCAAACATTGTGTTACTTTCTGGCTATTATCTGGGCCTTTCAGGGCACGAAAAATTCTGTGGACTTCCCTGTAACTGGTCGCTTTCTTTAAAATTTTCAGACCACAATATCTGGTATGCCACAATCTTCAATCCCGCTGGCCTGAAAATTAACTTATTTGGACATTAACATTCCCGATTCAAAAAATACAACAGGAATCTTATTACATAACTAACCTTGGTTTTCAATCCTCGGTTTACTTGCGATCACCCTGAACCAAAATAGCCGGGTAATTGAATTTCCCTGCTTTATTTAGTATACTGATTTTTCTATTGGAATTAAGTTAACCCTTCTGGAGCCTTTTTACATCCATGTTTCTTCCCACCACCCCAAACGAGTTGAACGACCGCAAGATTAAACAACTGGATATTATCCTGGTCACAGGAGATGCTTATATTGATTCTCCCTTCATGGGGGTAAGCCTTATCGGGAAAGTACTTGAAAGCAAGGGGTATAAGGTGGGCATTATTGCCCAGCCGGATATGGAGGGGCCGGAGGATATCTCCCGGCTGGGGCAGCCCAGACTTTTCTGGGGGATTACAGCAGGGGCCTTGGATTCCATGGTGGCCAATTATACGGCCTCCAAAAAAAGACGGCAAAAAGATGATTATACCCCCGGCGGCGTCAACAATTGCCGGCCGGACAGGGCGGTCATTGCCTATGCAAACCTGATCCGGCGATTTTGCAGTCCCACGGTCCCCCTTGTTCTGGGCGGGATTGAGGCCAGTTTGCGGCGGATTGCCCATTATGATTTCTGGTCCAACAAAATCCGGCGCTCCATCCTTTTCGATGCCCGGGCAGATTTTTTGGTTTACGGTATGGCCCATGCCAGTATCTTGAACCTGGCAGCCGCCTTAAACAACGAACAAGAACCCTGGGATATCCCAGGTATCGGCTATATTTCAAAGAAGAAAAAAGGGATTGAACTGCCCTCCTTTGAAGCGGTGCAAAATGACAAGTACCAGTATATTGAAAGCTTTAAGATCTTTTATGCCAACACGGATCCCATCACGGCAAAGGGGATCTGCCAGCAGCACAAGGACCGGTACATGGTTTTGAACCCGCCGGAACGCTACAGCACCACAGCAGAGTTGGACGAGATCCATGGTCTTGGTTTTGAGCGGGACCTCCACCCCTACCATCGAGACAAGGGATCGGTCAAAGCCCTTGAGACCATTAAATTTTCGATTTCCACCCATTATGGGTGTTATGGGGAGTGTAACTTTTGTGCCATCACGGTCCACCAGGGCAGGACTGTTCGGTCTCGGAGCGAAGCCTCCATCCTGGCCGAGGCAGAAGGCTTTACCCAGGACAAGGATTTCAAGGGATATATATTTGACCTGGGCGGCCCCACCGCCAATATGTATGGGTATGAATGCAAGAAAAAATTAAAGAAGGGGGCCTGTCCAGACAAGCGCTGTCTTTTTCCTAGCATCTGCAAAAGCCTTGAACCGGACCATTCCCCCCAGATCCGGCTGATCCAGAAACTGGAACGGTTACCGGGAGTCAAAAAGGTATTTATCAACTCCGGCGTCCGGTACGATCTGATTTTAAATGACAAAGATAACGGGAATGCCTATCTTGCAAAACTTACCCAAGACAATGTATCAGGCCAGATGAAGGTGGCACCGGAGCACACCGAAAACGGGGTGCTCTCGCTCATGGGCAAGCAGGGGATCGACGATTTGCTGGCGTTTAAGCAGGCCTTTGACCAATTGTCCAAACAATCAGACAAAAAACAATTTTTAACCTATTATCTCATCGCGGCCCACCCCGGATGCGACCTGAAGGATATGACCCGGTTAAAAAAATTTACGTCGGAAAAATTGAACATCAACCCGGAGCAGGTTCAGATTTTTACCCCCACCCCTTCCACCTTTTCCACCCTCATGTACTATACGGGCCTGGATCCCTTTACCTTAGAAAAAATATTTGTGGAACGAAATCCCCAGGGAAAAGAGAAACAAAAACAGGCGGTAACTGCCAAATTCCAGGGATTTCAAGGTAAAAAACCCAGGTATAAAAAAAAAGGCGCTTCCTTTAAATAGATACATTTAAATAGATACACCGCTGCATCCATTGTTTTTTTCCATGGCTGACACACACTATTATTCCCATTATCAGAGGAAAAATTCCGTGCCGGCCAACCGTCGGAGAAATTTATTGACAAACACTTTGTAATGGTTTAACCATTATTAAATGCAATAAAACGGCACAATTTCTGCCTGTTTGTTAACCTCAGGAGAGCGTATGAATCGCATTACAGCCCACCCGGTGCTCAGGGTTCCGGAACGGGAAACACTCGTGTTTTATTGGAACAAAACGCCCCTTACTGCCGCCAAAGGCGAGGTGATTTCCTCGGCTTTGTTTGCCAACGACATTAAAATATTTGGACACCACCCTAAAGACGGATCTGCCCAGGGTATTTTTTGTGCCAATGGCCAATGCGCCAAATGCACGGTTATTGCCAATGGAATTCCCGTCAAAGCCTGTATGACAAAGGTAACGGCCAACATGATCGTTGAAAGTGTTGAAGGCCTTCCCAAACTGCCCGAGGTTGAGGAAACTCCCCGGATATCGGATATTGAGCATCTCACAACTTCGGTGCTCATCATTGGAGGAGGGCCTGCCGGGCTTTCTGCTGCCATTCAATTGGAAGAAAACAAGATTTTTGCCATTTTGGTGGATGACAAGGATGCGTTGGGGGGCAAACTGGTATTGCAGACCCATAAATTTTTTGGGTCTGTTGAGGATTCTTTTGCTGGCATGCGGGGCATGGATATTGGCCGGATGTTGGCCCAACGAGTTGAAGACTGCCCCGGTATTGACGTGTGGACAAACAGTACGGCTCTCTATGTTTTCCATGACAAACGGGTGGGCATTCTTAAAGATGGGGTCTATAAAATCGTCACCCCCAACATCATTTTAAATGCCGCCGGGGCCCGGGAAAAATTTTTGCGGTTCAAGGGCAATTCCCTTGCAGGCGTCTATGGGGCCGGGGCCTTCCAAACCCTTGTCAACAGAGATTTGGTCAAACCCACCCAACGCCTTTTCATTATCGGCGGCGGCAATGTGGGCATCATTGCCGGATACCATGCCCTCCAGGCCGGTATCCAGGTGGTGGGGCTTGCCGAAGCCCTTCCCCAATGCGGGGGATACAAGGTACATGAAGACAAACTCAAACGACTGGGGGTTCCCATTTATACCTCCCATTCCATCATCTCGGCCAATGGCAATGAATCTGTCTCTTCGGTGACCATTACAAAGATTGATCAAAATTTTATTCCCATTCCAGGAACAGAGAAAACCTTTGAATGCGATACCATTCTCATTGCTGTGGGGCTTGAGTCGGTATCTGAATTTACCCAAGAGGCAAAATTGGCCGGAATCAAGGTTTTCGCTGCCGGAGATGCCGCCCAGATTGCCGAGGCTTCCTCGGCCATGTTCAATGGGAAAATAGCCGGAATGAAAATTGTCCGGCAGGCCAAGCCGGATGCCAGGGAAATTCCCTCATCCTGGTATGAAAAGGCAGATATTTTAAAATCCCCTCCCGGCCCTGTCCAGGCGATAGTGACACCGTCAACACAAGAAGGCATTTTTCCTGTGATCCACTGTAAACAGGAGATTCCCTGCAATCCCTGCAGCACGGTCTGCCCGGAGGGGTCCATCACCATGGATGGTGATCCCATCAAGGGTCGTCCCATATTTAACGGGAAGTGCAAAGGCTGTATGAAATGTTTGGCCATTTGTCCCGGGCTTGCCATTACCCTGGTGGATTATCGGAAAGATGCCCAAAACCCGGTCCTATTTTTGCCCTATGAAATTTCCAATATTCGCGTACAAAAAGGTGACACCATTGCCTGTGTGGACGTGGACGGAAATGACTTAGGTCTTCACACGGTTCTTGGGGCTAGGCCCACCAAGGAAAGTAACAAGACCTGGATTGTCCGGGTAAGGGTGCCAAGAGCCATTGCCAAACGAGTGGTTGGATTTACCATCCAGGACAAGGCTGTCTGCGAACCCGTTACCCAAAAAATCCCCCATGACCAACTCCAGGATGATGAAGTGGTTTGCCTTTGCGAACGGGTGACCGCCGGCCAGATTCGGGATCTTGTCAGACAGGGCGTAACCGATATGAACCAGATAAAGGCCATCACACGTGCCGGCATGGGCCCCTGTGGGTATAAAACCTGTGAGAACCTTATGAATCAAATCTTTGCGGCAGAAAAAATAGCCCAGGAAGACATCGTAAAAAACGTCCGGCGTCCCCTGTATATTGAAGTTCCCCTGGGAAAATTTGCTGATGGAGGTCAATCATGAACCCCTCTAATATAAGTGGTGATACGAGTGGTGATACAATTTTTGATGTGATCATCATCGGTGCCGGATCCGTGGGGGTTCCCACGGCGTTGGCCCTGGCACAAAAAAAAATAAAGGTTCTGGTCATTGATTCCCTGGCATCCCCGGGACAGGGACAGAACAAACGAGCCATCGGCGGTATCCGGGCCACCCATTCGGACAAGGGAAAAATTGCCACTTCTCTGAGAAGCATTGAAATTTTCTCCACTTGGAAAGAGATCCATGGGGATGATATCGGCTGGATGCAAAACGGATACTCTTTTCCCGCCTATACGGACAAAGATGCCAAAATGCTCCAGGAGCTGATGAAAATCCAAGCCGCCTTTAACCTGGAGATTGATTGGCTCAGCCCAAAGGAATACCAGGAAATCGTGCCGGGCATCAACAGGGTAAACCTTGTGGGAAGCACCTATTCTCCCAAGGATGGCAGTGCCTCTCCTTTGTTGGCTATCAATGCCTTTTATTTTAAGAGCCTGGAATATGGTGCCCGGTACCGGTTTAAAGAAAAGGTTACCCAAATTTTTATTAAAAGTGATACAGAGGTCAAGGTCACAACGGACAGGGGAACCTATAGGGCTGCCAAGGTTATCAATGCCGCCGGAAATTATGCCCGCAGGATCGGGCAGATGGTGGATCTTGACCTGCCCGTGGAACCTGACAGCCACGAAGGGGCAATCACAGAACCGGTTCAGCGATTTTTCGGTCCCATGATCGTGGATTTAAGACCCTCCCGGGACCCCGCCACCGAGGACTCGACCAATTATTATTTTTACCAGAACAATGAAGGCCAGGTTATCTTCTGCCTGACCCCCAAACGCCTGATCAAGGGAACTGCCAGTGAGTCCACCTCGACTTTTCTTCCCCAGGTGGCCAAACGCATGGTCACCCTGTTCCCCAAACTTGCCAATCTCAAGGTCAGAAGAACCTGGCGGGGGCAATATCCCATGACTCCCGACGGGTTTCCCATTGTCGGGGCAACAAAAAAATATCCTAATTTTATTAATGCCGTGGGCATGTGCGGCCAGGGCTATATGCTGGGCCCCGGCCTGGGTGAATTATTAAGCAGAATTGTGACCCAGGAATTGACAGAAGAGGATTTAGATGTTTTAAAACACTTTACGCTCTACAGAGATTTTTCAGGAGTTGAACACTTTAAATAACGCTTCATACAACGATTAGCAGGATATTGCATGTTTAAACAAGCCAAGCAAAACCGAGTATTCCAGGATGTGGTTGAACAGATACAAGATGCGATTTTAGCGGGAAAGCTTGCGCCCGGCACAAAACTTCCGGCGGAACGGGAACTCAAGGATATGTTCAACACCAGCCGGGGAACCTTGAGGGAAGCCTTGAGGGTGCTGGAACAAAAGGGACTCATTGAAATCAAGCTTGGTGTGGCAGGCGGCGCCATTGTAAAACAGATAGATAGCGACCCCATTGTTCAGTCCCTGGCACTTTTAATTCGTTCGGGCGGCATCTCCCTTGCGCATCTGGCTGAATTTCGAATTAAAATAGAAGGCAGCATAGTGGAGCTGGCAACCCAAAGAGCCACCCCCGAAAATATTCAGGAGATGGAACGGCTTTTCAAGGAAGCCCGAACCCATTTTGAAGCGGGCGATTGGGAAAGTTTTTTAAAAACCGATGAAACCATGCACACCTATCTCGGCATCATGTCCCAAAACCCGGTCTTTCAGTTTGTCCAGAAAAGTATCCACGACAATATTCACCAGTATTATGAAGCCTATCTTCCCATGAACCACGCGAGAACCCTGGAAAATCTTAACGATTTTGAAAAACTGATTGCGGCTATGAAACGCCATGACAGCGCCGCAGCAGCAGATATTATCAGGGATCATGTGGAACGATTTAATAAAAAAATGCAGGAAAAAACCATGACCGCAGGCAAGGATTAATTTTTATATTGTTCATGGTGTCGTATGGCCGATCTCACCCCGTTGAGCATGCTGACATTGCCAAAAGTAAAATACTTGGTAAAGTAATCTTCTTTTAATTTTAATTCTCTGAGAATTTCTTTTGGGGTCTTCCCGGTTTTCCAGAGGGAAATAATATTGCCATATAAGTTTTCCAAAAAATCAAGTTTATTTTGAATATGCTGCCGGCCCCGGGTCTGCCGGGGATTGTGACTGCAAAGAAGGGTTTCAAAATTAAGGGCCAACACCTTTTTCAACGAAGAAATCTGGGCCCCCATATCTTCATCCGCCCTGAAATAGCGGATATGATCCCCCAGATAATGATCCCCCAGATAAAGATCCCCTGAAAAGATCACGCCTTTTTCCGGTAAAAAATAAATCACATGGTCCTTGGCGTGGCCCGGGGTGTGAAGGGAAATTATTTTGCCCAGAGATGTTTTTGGATCACGGCTCCATTGCCGGAATGGTCTTCATGGTGGTGGGTTAAAAAGACTTGTTTTACCTGGTTTTCCTGGGCAATGGCAAGGACCTGCCTTTCCATGTGTGCCTGACCCGTGTCGATCATGACCTGGTCAAATATATAGCAATAAACCGTCATCAGGGGCGGGCCTGCCAGAGACCAGCCCAACTTGAATCCCCTTATGTCGTGATCAAATGTATAGGATTTACAAACTCGCATGAATGCCTGTGGCTCCTTTTTAAAATAAATTTGCCTTACTCCGAAATATATATCATTATGAAACAAATTAACATGAATACCAAAGACAGTTTAACCAGGATCACAAAGGATTATGAACCCAAAAAGCAACTATAAATTTTGCCCCCTGTGCAGGGGGGTGTTTGAAAAAAAAAAGCTTATCCGCCACGAACCCCAAAGACTTGTGTGCAGGGAGTGTCACTTTATTTTTTATCTTGATCCCAAGCTTGTGGCCTGCACCATTGCAGAAACTTCCAGGGGCATCGTCCTTCAGAGACGAAACAAAGAACCCAAAAGAGGCTGCTGGGTTCTTCCGGGAGGGTTTGTGGACAGGGGGGAAACCCTTGAAGATGCGGCAAAACGTGAGTTTTTTGAAGAAACCGGATTGACAAGCACTATTAATTGCCTCCTTGGCAACTATTCCTATCCGGGGGAAGCAAATATCATCATTGTATACCAGAGTGATATAACCGGCGGCAGTATCCATCCCTGCCATGAATCCATGTCAATTGATGAATTTAAACGAGAGGATATTCCCTGGGATCAACTGGCCTTTGACACCACCAAGAACGCCTTAAAAAAGTATATGGAAAAAACCGCATTATAATTTAACCTTGCAAAATTTTTGAGAACTCCCTAATATCAGCCCCATAAAATATTTGATCAGATAACTAATCAAATAATCGATCAGGTCGATCAGATTGATGAATCGACTTTATACCATCACAAGGAGATCCCCCATGAAAACCCCGATTGACCGCTCAATTGTAAAACAGGAAATTACTGCCATGGGAATTGAATCCGTGGGCCTTGCCTCCATCCGGGAATTGAATCGGATTGTCAACAATATTGAGGCGGCTTCGGGTGAACGCTTTATCCGTATGGAAATGGGTGTGCCAGGGTTGGATCCCCCAAAAATTGCCGTGGATGCCGAGATTGAAGCCCTTAAGAAAGGGGTGGGGTCCAAATACCCTCCTTTTGACGGGATCCCCGAGCTCAAGCAGGAAATTTCCCTGTTTGTTAAAAATTTCATTGACGTTGATATCAAGCCGGTTTCCTGCTTTCCCACGGTGGGCTCCATGCAGGGCTGCTACCTGGCCATGATGTGTACCACCCGGCGGACAAAGGGAAAGGACAGGCTTTTGTTTATTGATCCGGGATTTCCCGTTAACAAACTCCAGGCCAAGGTTCTCGGGGCCTCCTATGATCATTTTGATGTTTATGAATTCCGAGGAAAAAAGCTTGAGAGTAAACTGGAAAGCTATCTTAAAAAAGGGGATGTGGCAGCTCTGATGTATTCCAACCCCAACAATCCTGCCTGGATCTGTTTTACCGACCAGGAACTTGAGATTATTGGCAGGCTTGCCACGAAATACGATTGCATTGTCATGGAAGATCTGGCCTATTTTGGCATGGATTTCAGGAAGGATTATTCCCAGCCTGGCCAACCCCCCTTTATCCCGTCGGTGGCCAAATACACGGACAATTATATTTTATTGATCTCCAGTTCAAAATCTTTTTCCCTGGCCGGCCAGCGTATCGGGATGACCGCCATTCCAGACAAATTGTTCACCTCAACGGCAGAAAATTTAAAGGAGTGGTTCGGCAGTGACCAATTCGGATATGCCTACATATTCGGTGCCATGTACGCCACCAGTTCCGGGGTGTCTCATTCCAACCAATACGGGCTTTGCGGGTTGTTAGAAGCGGTCAATAACGGCAGCTACAATTTTGTGGACAGTGTCAAAGAATACGGGGACAGGGCTGTTGTCATGAAACGCTTGTTTGTGGAAAACGGCTTCAAAATTGTATATGACATGGATGAAGGCGAAAAGATTGCCGATGGGTTCTATTTTACCATTTCATTTCCCGGTTTTACCGGGGTGGAACTTGTGGAAGAACTTCTCTATTACGGGATCAGCGCTATCTCCCTGACCACCACGGGCAGTGATCGCCATGAAGGGTTAAGGGCCTGTGTTTCCCTTACAGGCCAGGACCGGTTCAAGGATCTTGAAAACCGTGTGGTTCAATTTAAACGAGATCACCCCAAAGGATCTGATTTTAAACTCATTGAATGATAAATAATTTCTCCATTTGCTTGTTTATCATCCCTTTCACTCTCTTCCAAAATTTTCTTGGCCGTCCCTGAAAGAAACGCTTCTTTCAGGGACGGTTTTTTTTGGCAAAACCCCTTGCATTTTCAAGGTGCTCCTTGTATATGTTTCTGTGTTTAGAAACAAAAATTACCCAATTGCTGTGATATGACAAAGGAGAATTCCCCATGACTGAGAGCACACGAGACCTTGAAAAAATGGCGTTACCCGACAAAGCCGGCCGGTTTGGAGAATACGGGGGCAGTTATGTACCCGAACAGCTCCAGGCTGTTTTAGATGAAATTACCCAAAGTTATGAGGCCATTAAAAACGACGACGTCTTTATTGCCGAGTTAAGGGATTTGAACAAGCATTTCACCGGCAGGCCCTCCCCGGTATTTTATGCAAAAAATCTGTCTGAAAAAACCGGGGGAGCAGATATTTACCTGAAACGCGAAGACCTGAACCACACCGGTGCCCACAAGATTAATCACTGTCTGGGTCAAGCCCTTCTGGCCAAACGTATGGGCAAGAAAAAATTGATTGCCGAAACCGGGGCAGGCCAGCACGGGGTGGCCCTGGCCACGGCCGCCACCCTGGTGGGACTTGAATGCGATATCTACATGGGCGAAATAGACATCAAAAAGGAACACCCCAATGTGGTGAGAATGAAAATCCTAGGTGCCCGGGTGGTACCGGTCGGCCGGGGTACAAAAACCCTGAAAGATGCAGTGGATGCAGCATTTGAAGCTTATCTTGAGGACCCGATTACCCAGCTCTACGCCATCGGGTCTGTGGTGGGTCCCCACCCCTTTCCCATGATGGTAAGGGATTTCCAGCAGATTGTAGGCCTGGAAGCCAGGGAGCAATTCCAGGAAATGACCGGAAAACTGCCGGATAATCTGGTTGCCTGTGTGGGCGGTGGCTCCAATGCCATGGGATTGTTCACAGCCTTTCTGGGAGATAAGGAGGTTAACATTTTTGGGGTAGAACCATCGGGAAGGGGATTTAAGGACGGAGACCATGCCGCCACCCTGACCCTGGGCAAACCCGGTGTTCTCCACGGGTTCCATTCCTATCTTCTCCAGGATGAAAGCGGAGAGCCCCTGCCGGTGTATTCCGTTGCCAGCGGCCTGGATTACCCCGGCGTCGGTCCCCAGCACAGCCTGCTCAAGGATATTGGCCGGGTCACCTATGTAACGGCCTCGGATGTTGAAGCCATCGACGCTTTTTTTGAATTGTCCAGGACCGACGGCATAATTCCTGCCATTGAAAGTGCCCATGCCATGGCCTATGCCGTTAAACTGGCAAAGGAAGCCGGTAAAGGCAAAACCATTCTGGTGAATCTTTCCGGCCGGGGGGACAAGGACATTGATTTTGTCCTTGAAACCTATGGCAAGGACTATGGATTATAGGCTTCTTTTTTAAAAGTTAGCCCCTAACATCATAAAACGACCGGCCTGGAAGATTTCTTCCAGGCCGGTCGTTTTGATTTCCATGATCTTCTTTTTTTCTATATAGGGTTAGGTTTTATCCTGTTTTTTTAATTTCCCGGCCGCCAAATGACGTTTTCCTGCGGGTAAAATGGTTTTCCGAATACGGATGGAATGGGGTGTCACCTCGACCATTTCATCATCCCGGATAAAATGGATGGCCTTTTCCAGGGTCATCTCCCTTATGGGGGAACAGACCACGTTTTCATCCTTGCCCGAGGCCCGCATATTGGTCAGTTTCTTTTCCTTGCAAGCATTCACGTCAATATCGGAATGCCGGTTATGCTCACCCACCACCATGCCCTCATAGACCGGGGTGCCCGGAATAATAAACAACTGCCCCCGGGGTTCAAGGTTGAACAGGCCATAGGCCACCCCTTTTCCCTGGCGATCCGCCACGATGGAACCGGTAAACCGGATGGGAAACTCACCGCGAAAGGGTTCATACCCGGACAGGTAAGAGTTCATAATACCGGTTCCCCGGGTGTCGGTCATAAATTCATCCGGGTATCCGATCAACGAACGGGAGGGAATGGAAAACTCAATCATGACCCGGCCTTTTCCGTTGTTAACCAGGTTGGTCATTTTGCCTTTTCTAATGGAAAGCTTTTCCGTGACAACTCCCATAAAATCCTCACCGCAATCCACGAACAGATGTTCAATGGGTTCCAGCTGAACCCCGTCCTGTTCCTTGTAGATAACCCGGGGACGCCCCACACAGATTTCAAAGCCTTCCCTTCTCATGGTTTCAATGAGGATGGCCAGTTGGAGCTCTCCTCTGCCTTTGACCACAAAACTTTCATCCGTGGTGCTTTCTTCCACCTCAATGGCCACATTCAGCAAGGTTTCCTTGAGCAACCGCTCCCGGATTTTCCGGGACTGGACAAACTTACCATCCTGGCCGGCAAAGGGAGAGGTGTTAATGGAAAAGCGCATGAAGACCGTGGGTTCATCCACAGCAATCCTGGGGAGGGCTACCGGTGCTTCCCGGGTGCAGATGGTATCCCCTATTTTGACATCCTCAATGCCGGACAAGACCACAATATCCCCCACCTGGGCCTCGTCCACAGGCACAAGGGCAGGGCCGTCATAGGACTGGAGTTTGGAAACCTTTAATGCTTTTTGCTTGTTCTCTTCACCGATGCAGACCAGGCTTTTATTGGATGCGACAGATCCGTTGAATATTTTGCCGATGGCCAGACGGCCCAGGTAATCGGAATATCCAAGATCTGATACCAGCATCTGGAAAGGGGCCTCAGGATCATAGGTCGGGGGGGGCATTTCATCGACAATCAGGTCAAACAAAACAGTGAGGTTGTCCACATCATCCTCCAGTTCCCGTTTCACAATTCCGTCCCGGCCAATGGCATAGAGATAGGTAAAATCAAGCTGCTCTTCCGTGGCATTCAGGTCGATGAACAGATCATAGACCATGTCCAGAACCTCATCGATTCTGGCATCCTTACGGTCGATCTTGTTGATGATCACCATCACCGGCAGATTGGCCTCAAATGTTTTTTTCAACACAAACCGGGTCTGGGGCAGGGGCCCTTCAGACGCATCCACCAGCAAAATGGCGGAATCAGCCATGGACAATGCCCGTTCCACCTCCCCGCCAAAATCCGCATGGCCCGGGGTGTCGATGATATTGATCTTTACATCCTTCCAGGTGACCGAGCAGTTTTTGGCAGAAATAGTAATGCCCCGTTCTCGCTCAAGGTCCATGCTGTCCATGAGGCGCTCATCCACTTCCTGGCCTTCCCTGAACTGACCGCTCTGCTTGAACATTGCATCCACCAGGGTGGTTTTGCCATGGTCAACATGGGCAATTATGGCAATGTTTCTTAATTTTTCATTGGAACCTGTATTTTTTTTCATATTCTCCTGTTGCTTCCCTTATAAATGTACAGAGGTGACGGTTTCATGGGACCTTAAAAATTTATGTTTATTTGGACACCCTTCTTGTGTCAGCCATACCTTTTGCCAGGGCAGTACCTAGGCATCAATGGCTTTACCGGATCTGTTAAAAACAAATCCGGTTTATTGTTCACCTTTAAATGTCCTTGTTCGGGGTTGATTTTATACACCAATCTTGGCTATATGAAGTAAACATTAAGTTTCTAAAGTCAAGTTTCTTTGTGGGCAGTATAGGGCAACCCCCGGTAAATTGGGATTGAAAAACAAAGGGTATACGTCACATGTCTTTTGTCCAGCTGTTTTAATTCAAAATGGTTTCATGCTCCTGCTTGAATAAGGCATGGGTAATAGCAGACAGGCTGGAACTGCTTAAAATTTTAATTTGTGTATTGTGCTGGTTGCACAGTTTTTTAACTTTTGTGCAAGCATTATGACTGTTACAGTTGACAGGGCAGATGACAGGGCAGATGACAAGATCCGACCGTTTAACCCGGGCTTCCAGATTTGCTGCGGTGCTTTTTAAATATCCATCATGATAATCGAACCACCACCATATATTTTGACATTAAATCACTCATTTTTTTCCTTTAATTCCTTTATAAGGTTTCTACTAAAGATCCAGCATCTTGAAAATGTCATACAGATAGGATAATAACCCGGAGGAACTCTCAGCCATATTAGAAAGGGGTGTTGAATGATCAGAACAATGGGTTGTCTTTTATCTGGGGTGTTTATATCCTTATGGTTTATTTTTATAGGTGCCCAGGCAGTCAGGGCACATCCCCATGTGTTTATTGAACAGGAAACAAAAATGATATTTGATGATAAAGGGCTTGCAGGGGTTAAGATACACTGGAAGTTTGATGAAATGTTTTCCTCAATGATTGGTGAAGATTTTGATACGGATAAAAACAGCATCCTGGATAAAAATGAAGTTGCCACGATCAAAGAAAAAGCCTTTGGATATATTGCCCCTCATAACTATTATATTCACATGAAAATTGATGACAAACCCTTTGCGGTGAAGTTTGTCAAAAATTTTAATGCCACCCTCAACCCCCTGGCAATATTTTTAAATTTCAGGCAAAAATAAATGAAAAAATGTCCCAACTGATTCGGGAGGCAACCGCTAAAAAAAAGATAGCGCCCATGCTTTTGTTGACCCTGTTCGCATGGTTCAGTGATTGTGCCAGGACGGCTCAAAAACAGACACGACTGTTTGCCAATCCATTTGCAACGGCATTGGCCGTTGGCATGGTTCCATGCCCGGGTGTGGTGATGGTCATGCTATTTGCCATTTCCTTAAATCTAACTGGATTGGGTATTGTGCTAGGTCTCTGCATTGCGGCAGGAATGGCGTCAACGATTACCCTGGTTGTGCTGGCCGGCATGTCAGGCAAAGCGGCCGTTCTCAAATTATCTGATCATAATAGCAGGCTGTACCGTCTTCTCGGAAACGCAATGGAATCCATCTCTGGTCTTATCGTCGCAGCTTTGGGGTTCATCTTGTTGATAGCAAATCTTTAACCCAAAAAACGGTCACGCGTAAAAATCAGAGATCCCTGTAACCATTGATGGTGATTCTTTTTTCTTCTGATATTGACAAACCAGGTATCCGACCCCATTTTTTATACCCTACCCGGGTATAGTATAATGACCAAAGATATGGGGAAAATATGATTAACGAAGAGGTCAAAAAAGATGCTGCCACCCGCCTGAAAAAAATAGAAGGACAGATCAGGGGAATCGGGAAAATGGTTGAAAATGAAAAATACTGCATTGATATCATCAACCAGATTACAGCAGCGGTAAAAGCCCTCGAGGGGGTCAGTAAAATCATTATGAAACGCCATGTGGAATCCTGCGTAACCTCGGCCATCCAAAAAGGCGAGGGTCAGCAAAAAATAAATGAACTCATTGAAACGGTGTATAAGTACAGCCGGAAATAAAGGAAAACAGATCATGGAAAAAAAACTGAGCATCCAAGGCATGTCATGCCAGCATTGTGTGGGCCGGGTAAAAAAATATCTTGAGGCCATTGAAACTGTATCCGAGGTCCATGTGGACCTGGAAAACAAGCAAGCTGTTTTCAAAGCTGCGGCGAATATGGATATGGAAACCACCATAAAAACGATCAATGGCTTTGGTTTCACGGCAAAAGAAACAAGTTAAATGACAAGGGACTGAGATGAAAAAACGCCATGAAATAAAGGTTTACGGCATGATGTGCAATCATTGTGAAAAAGCTGTGACAAGTGCATTGGAGAAGCATCCGGGCATAGATGATGTCAGTGCCTCATTTGAAAATGAATGGGTGAATTTTACCCTGGATACCCGGCAAAGCTGTTTGGAGGATCTGCGAACAACCATTCTGGCGGAAGGCTATTTTCTGGAGCCCCAAAAGGATGACGCACTGCCGGAGGACGAGCCATCTATGGAGCCATCTATGGAGCCGCCCACGGAGCTGCCCATGGAGCCGCCAATGGAGCCGCCAATGGAGCCATCCATGGACCCGTCGATGGACCCATCCACGGACCCGACCCGGGCAAAACCCTATGACGACAGGTTCTGTGACATCTCCTTTAATATTGAAGGCATGCATTGCGCCAACTGCTCCCTTGCCATCGAAAAGGTGTTTAAACGGACCAGGGGAATTCAGGCAACCTCCATCAACCTGCCCCTGGAAAAGGGATTTATCACCTATGATCCAAAAATTTGGGATGAAAATGGCATCCTGGATATTGTCAAACAGGCGGGGTACCGGGCCTTTTTGAAAAAAGAGAATGCCACGGCCCCGGGCAACACAGAAAAGTTCAGGTTTTTATTCGCTCTTAGCCTTACCCTTCCCATGATGGGGATCATGCATTTTGGACATTTTGATATGGCCGTCACAAATTATATACTGTTTGTGCTGGCGTCCCTGGTCCAGTTTGTCTCGGGAAGGGCCTTTTATGAGGGAGCCTATTATTCATTGAAAAACAGAACCGCCAACATGGATGTTTTGATTTCCCTGGGAATCTCGGCAGCCTATTTTTACAGTGTCTTTTCCCTGTTGTTCGTTGATCCTGCTAAACCTGTTTTTTTTGACAGCTCCGCCATGCTCATCACCTTTATTATGATCGGAAAAATGCTTGAAGCCAAGGCCAAGGGCAGGACCGGTCAGGCATTAAAAGAGCTGCTGGCACTCAATGCAGACACGGCCAGGGTGATAAAAGATGGCCGGGAAACAATAGTTCCTTCCGCCATGGTGGAAAAAAACGATGTGGTCAGGGTGCTTGCCGGGGAAAAAATCCCTGTTGACGGACAAATCCTGGAAGGAGAAACCCAGGTGGATGAATCCATGCTCACCGGAGAATCTTTCCCCGCCCAAAAATCACCGGGCCAGACGGTTACCGGCGCCACCATCAACCAGTCCGGAATCATTACCATAAAAACCACACAAACCGGTAATGATACGGTTCTGGCTGGCATCATCAGAATGGTGGAAAATGCCCAGGCGGACAAGGCTCCCATCCAGAGGTTGGCGGACATGGCCTCCAATGTGTTTGTTCCGGTGGTCGTAACCATTGCACTTTCCACATTTTGTTATTGGTATTTTCTGGCCGGCCTGGAAGAGGTTCTCGGTACCAGCCCTTTTCTCTTCTCTTTTGAGCGGATGATTGCCGTGTTGGTCATTGCCTGCCCCTGCGCCCTTGGCCTTGCCACCCCCACTGCGATTATGGTGGGCAGCGGGGTGGGATTGAACCGGGGTATTTTATTTAAAAAAGGTTCTGTACTGGAAAATATCTCAAAGCTGGACATTGTTTTGTTCGATAAAACCGGTACCATTACCAAAGGCAAACCTGAGGTGACCGATCTTTACCCGGCAAAGGGCATCAGCCGGTTCGATCTTTTAAAATTTGCGGTAAGTGTGGAGCGAAACTCCTCTCACCCTCTGGCGATACCGGTTATAAAAATGGCCCGGGATCAAAATATTGCCCCGGACAAAACCACCCGGGCCAGGGAAATTTCAGGATTGGGCGTTCAATGTCTTATAAACGGTGAATCCTTGAAGGCCGGTAATCTTAAATTGATGAAGGGAGACCTCCTCCCGGCTGAAATCGAATCAAAGGGGAAAAGTTTTTCCCGGGAAGGCAAAACAACCATTTATATTGCCCGAAACAAACAGGTAATAGGGATTATTGCCCTGGCCGATGTCATCAAGCCAGATTCCAAAAAGGCCATCCAAAGGCTTCACAAAGCAGGGATAAAAACCGCCCTGATCTCAGGAGACAACCAGGTGGCAGCCCTTAGCGTCGCCAATGAGGTGGGAATTGATCAGGTGGAAGCCGAAGTGTTACCCCAGGACAAAATCAATACGGTTAAAAAATGGCAAGCCAAAGGATTAAAGGTGGCCATGGTGGGGGATGGCATCAATGACGCCCCGGCCCTTGCCCAGGCAGATATCGGCATTGCCATCGGATCGGGAACCGATGTGGCCAAGGAAACAGGTGAGGTGATCCTGGTCAAAAACAGCCTCCTTGATGTGGAACGGGCCATACGCCTGGGCAAAAAGACATTGAAAACCATTAAAATGAATTTTTTCTGGGCTTTTTTCTACAATTTGCTCATGATCCCAATGGCAGCCGGAATTTTTTACCCCGGTTATGGACTGACCCTGACGCCTGAGTTTGCCAGCATCGCCATGTGGTTCTCCTCATTATCTGTTGTGGGCAATTCCCTGCTGCTCAAACAATTTGAAAAAAAACTAATGGATTAATTGGTTTGGGCATCCCATCCAGGTCGGTGTCTGGAATTTTTTTTAGGGAAAACATCATTCCTATGGTATGGTTGATATGCTATTACAGAGAGGATAATAAAATACCAGGGAGAAACAAAGTGAGATATGGGTGGGTGGTTTTACTTTTCTTTTTATTATGCTTAGGGTGCGGAGAAGATGAACCCGCGATCAAGGTTGATTTAAGCGTAAGCGAGCAGATTAAGTTTGAAGAGGAGCCTTCCCTTATCACCTATGCCTATCTTCCTCAATATTCCCATACAATTTCTTATAGTCGGCACCATGCGCTTATTCAGTATTTGAGAAAAAAGACAGGGCTGAATATCAAGCAGATATTTCCGGATACATTTGACCAGCACATGGAAATGGTGGGACAAAACAAAATTGACATTTCTTTTTCTAATCCATTTATTTATATAAAAATTGCCCATAATTATGGTGCAAAGGCCTTTGCCAGAATTGTGGAAATGACCGGTAAAGATGAGTTCCGGGGACAAATTATTTGCAGGGCAGATAATGTGTCCATCCAAACCATAGGGGATTGCCGCCAGAAACGCTGGATAGCGGTTGATTCGACATCGGCAGGAGGGTATCTGTATCCATTGGGTCATTTGCTTGACCATGGTATTACAAAAATGGATTTTAAAGAAATTGTGTTTGCACCGGGCCCCGGCGGAAAACAGGAAAAGGTTATCCTTTCCGTTTATGCAGGGAAATATGATATTGGAACCATCCGGGAAGGTGCTCTGGATGTGGTGTCGACAAAAATTGATATTAATAAGATAAGGGTCATCTCAATGACCGATTCCTTTCCGGGCTGGGTGTATGCCGCCAGGAAAAATCTGGATAAAAAGATCGTGGATCAATTAAAACAGGCCCTTGGAACCCTTGATTTTAATAATAAGGATCATCGTGAAATATTAGAAGCTGCTAATTTTATCAAGGTCATTCCCTCAATTGATTCGGATTTTGATTCTGTGAGACAATTGGCGGTCAAGGTGGGCATGAGCCTTGGGGAATGATCTGAATCAATGAAGCTGGGATTTCGTGATAAAATATATGTGGGTATTTTTTCTTTGCTGCTCATCCAGGGACTTGTTGTTTTCTTCTGGGTCAGCCATGTTATGAAAGAGTCCATACTGGCAGAAATTAAAAATCGAGGCATCACAATTGGAATAAGCCTTTCCGCACGCATGGTAGAGCCCCTTCTGGCCATGGATTTTTTGAGAATGAAAGTTTTGGTGGATGAAACCGTCCAGCTGGGGGATGATATTTTTTATGCCTTTGTTCTGGACAGGAACGCAACTCCTTTGGTCTATACCTTTAAGCATGGGTTTCCCACAGAGCTTAAGACGGTCAATTCTGTTTTGGATCACCAGAAAGGATCTATGAAGCTTCTGGATACAGGCGAACACCTGATTTATGATTATGCCGTGCCTGTCATTATAAATGGGAATCGACTGGGAACAATGCGGCTGGGTCTTTTCCGGACAAGGGCTGAAAAAGCAGTCAATAAAATACTTATTTCTGCGCTTGTAACCATCCTTTTTGCAATATTTGCGGCCGGTGTGGTTGGCACCCTGTTGCTCAACCCTTTGACAGAAAGTATTAAAAAATTGTACGCATCATCGGAGCAGGCCTTGCGGGGAAACCTGGACGCAAGAACGGCCCCCATGTTGAAAAGAAATTGCTGGGATATTATGCAATGTCATCAGAACGAATGCCCGGCATACAAAAATTATCATCACCGATGTTGGTATCTGGCCGGAACCCTTTGCCCAACCTGTGTTGAAGGAGAATATGCAAAAACAATAGAGTCTTGTCGGCAATGCAAGGTTCATAAACAATGTTCAGGAGATGAAATCCAGAGCCTTGCAGAAAGTTTTGATGCCATGACCTTGTCTTTAAAAGGCAACCTGACGGACCTGCGAGATACCGAAGGGATTTTGAATGAACAAAAAGCCTTGCTGCAAACTATTTTGGATGCCATCCCCGATTTCATATCCTTGCAAGATTATGAAGGCCGATATGTATCGGTTAATGAAGCTTTTTGTAAAATTCTGAACAAGACTAAAAAGGATATTGTCGGTCAAAAAAATGTTACCCTGTTTTTAAAAAACAGGGCCGCCCTTTATGATCAAGAAGATCGAGAGGTCCTTGATACGAGACGTCCGCTGGTTAAAGAAAATAAGGTGGAGGGGGCAAAAGGGACAAAATGGTTGCATGTGGTGAAGATTCCTGTTCTGGAGGCGAGCCGTGGAACCATGAGCATTGTGTGCAGCGGCAGGGATATTACACAGCTTAAAGCGGTTCAAGAACAGCTGTCCCATGCCCAAAAAATGGAATCTGTGGGCCGTCTGGCTGCTGGCGTTGCCCATGAAATCAACACCCCCCTTGGTATCATTCTGGGATATTCCCAGCTTTTGCTCGAAGAGCTTGAACGAAACAGCCAATCCTATAAAGATGTGGCCACCATTGTTAAACAGACAAAAAATTGTTCCAGAATTGTTGCGGATCTTTTGAATTTTTCCCGTTCCAGTGAAAGCACTATCAGTGAATTTAATATGAATGAAGCCATTGAGGAGGTCATCGGAATGGTTGAGCACACCTTTGGCTTGAATCATGTGATTGTCAAACGGGAGTATCATCAACATCCTTTATGGGTGAAGGGGGACAAGGAAAAACTCAAACAGGTTGTTATCAATCTATTGAACAATGCCTTTGACGCCATTCAAAAGGACGGTGTCATCCGTGTGACCACCGACGGGCGGAGAGAAAATGAGATAAAAATATCCATATCAGATTCAGGTTGCGGAATTCCCAAAGAAAATATAAACAAGATATTTGAACCATTTTACACCACCAAGGGCCCTGACAAGGGAACCGGACTTGGGTTGTCGGTTACATTTGGCATTATAAAAGAGCACAAGGGAAGTATTAAGGTATACTCTCCTGCGTTGTCAGGAAAAAAAGAAGCGGGGGGGACACAATTTATAGTGATCCTGCCCGCTCATTTAAATGGAAAAAAGGGAGAAATCAATGGCGAAAATTCTCGCATTGGATGATATATGGGATGCAGCTAACCTGGTTAAACGGATTCTTGAGAAAAAAGGGCATACAGTTACGCCTTTTACAGAAGAAGAAGAGGCCATTAAATTTGTGGAATCCAATGAGGTGGACCTGGCGATTCTGGATATTAAGTTAAAAAAGATGAGCGGCGTCGAAGTTCTGGAAGAATTGAAAAAAAGATCACCCGCCATTAAGGTGATTATGCTGACGGGCTACCCCACCATTGAGACTGCCAGGGAGTGTTTAAGGCTGGGTGCCGGTGAATATTGTGTGAAACCAATTGATAAGGATGAACTGGAAGACAAGGTGGCCCAGATTCTTGAAAATCCGTAAGATTAGCTCTTGGTAATCCGGGTCATTCTTTGCCTTTTTTTGCAATGTTGGACATGTAATGGAAATATTTTTGAACAAATTTCCCTGAAATCGTATCTGCCACGGAAAATTTAAAATTTGTATCTGCCAAAAATTTTCCTGAAAAGGCTAAAAATATGGTTTGGGAAAGTTCAAACAGCATATCCTTGATTTCAAGGGTGTCTGCTGAAAATTCAACGGCTCCATAAATTCTGCATCTTGCCGGTCTTATCTCGTAAACCTCACAACCTGCCCCCCCATTAAACGGGCATAGGAGACGATTCTTTTTATATGTTTCAACGGCCCTTTCTATGAGCAGTTCCCTTTGAGCTGAGCTAAAGTGTTTGTTTATTTTAGAGTGGAGGTAGATCACTTCTATCAATTGAAGGTTAAACGTTTCTGAGCAACAGGACTGTGTCGTTTTGCCGCAACGGCTCCGGGCC
>Ga0307987_1000558_pt1 | contig 21982 bp, 20 predicted proteins | sample EllFjometagen181_FD_203157 | JGI IMG/M metagenome (GOLD analysis project Ga0307987, IMG submission 203157) | Marine microbial communities from Ellis Fjord, Antarctic Ocean - #181 | ecosystem: Environmental > Aquatic > Marine > Unclassified | place: Southern Ocean | collected 2014-10-08 | reverse complement strand
GGGTCCACCATTCCCTTTATTGCCCGGTACAGAAAAGAGATGACCGATTCCCTGGACGAGGTGGCCATTGCAAATATCCGGGACCGGGCCCAAAGCTTAAAAGAGCTGTCCGTCCGCAAGGAAGCCATTCTCAAGTCGCTTACGCAAAGGCAGCTGCTGACAGGTGATCTGGAAATTGCCATTGCCCGGGCCGTGTCCATGACAAAACTCGAAGACCTCTACGAACGATACCGGCCCAAAAAAAGAACCCGGGCCCAGGATGCCAGGGAACGAGGACTGGCGCCTCTGGCGACCTTTCTTCTGGCTCAAAAACACCAGGAACTTGGGGTCGAGGCAGCAAAATTTGTCTGCCCTGACAAGGGGATAACCTGTGTGGAGGAGGCCCTGTCCGGTGCCAGGGATATCATTGCCGAAACGGTAAATGAAGACCCCAAAGCCCGTGAAGCAATTCGGGATCTCTTTTCTGCCAAGGCCTTGATCATCTCCCGGGTGAAAAAGGGAAAAGAGGAAGCGGGGGCCAAGTTTCAAGATTATTTTGACTGGTCGGAACCGGCATTTAAGACCCCTTCCCACAGGATTCTGGCCATGCTCAGGGGGAAAAATGAAACCATTTTGAACCTTCATGTTCTTCCCGAAGAGGAAATTGCCCTCCCCCTGTTGGAGCGATTGTTTCTCAGGCACCCGTCTAAAACCCATCCGGATATCCGGGATCAGGTGAAACTGGCGGTTAAAGATGCCTATAAACGCCTGCTGTCCAAGTCTATTGAAAAAGAGAGTCTGGCTCGGTTGAAGCTTGGGGCGGACGACCAGGCCATTGCCGTGTTTGTGACCAATCTAAGGGAATTGCTGTTGTCGGCGCCCCTGGGGCAAAAACGGGTGCTGGCCATAGATCCGGGGTTTCGCACCGGGTGCAAGGTGGTGTGTCTGGATTCCCAGGGCAAACTGCTGGACCATGATGTGATATTTCCCCATGACAAGGGGCGGTCCCGGGCCATGCAGACAGTGGCCGATCTGGTGAAAAAATACAAAATTGAGGCGGTGGCCATTGGCAACGGCACTGCCGGTCGGGAAACTGAAGGCTTTGTCAAAGAGATGGACCTGGCCAAAGGCGTTGAGGTGGTCATGGTGGACGAGAGCGGGGCTTCTATCTATTCGGCTTCGGACATTGCAAGAGAAGAGTTTCCGGACCATGATATTACGGTCCGGGGATCGGTCTCCATTGGCAGACGGCTCATGGACCCTTTGGCGGAGCTTGTGAAAATAGATCCCAAATCCATTGGGGTGGGCCAGTACCAGCATGATGTGGACCAGACGCTGTTGAGAAAGGGCCTGGACGATGTGGTCAAAAGCTGCGTTAACCAGGTGGGGGTGGAAGCCAATACCGCCAGCAAAGAATTACTGGCCCAGGTTTCCGGCCTGAATGCAACCATTGCCGCCAACATGGTGGCCTATCGAAATGAACACGGGGCCTTTACCACACGGAAGCAATTTTTGAAGGTGCCCCGGCTGGGACCCAAGGCCTTTGAACAGGCTGCCGGATTCCTGAGGATTCAAAACGGGAAAAATTTCCTGGACAACAGCGGGATCCACCCGGAATCCTATGGGATTGTGGCGGGAATGGCAAAGGTCGCGGGGTGCAAGATTGAGCAACTGCTGCACAATGCCCAGCGGGTGGAAACCATAGACCTGAGCGTCCATGTCACCCCGACGGTGGGGCTTCCCACCCTCACCGATATTGTTAAAGAGCTGGCAGCCCCGGGAAGGGACCCCCGGCAGTCATTTCAATCCTTTTCCTTTGATGAGACCATCCACAAGATTACCGACCTTGTTCCGGGCATGCGGGTGCCGGGAATCGTTACCAATGTGACGGCTTTCGGGGCCTTTGTGGACATCGGTGTTCACCAGGACGGCCTGGTTCACCTAAGCCAGCTGGCCGATCGGTATGTCAAGGATCCCAACGAAATTGTTTCGGTCCGGCAGCAGGTGCGGGTGCGGGTGCTGGAAGTGGATGTCAAACGCAAACGGATTTCCCTTTCCATGAAGCAGGAAAAGTAAGCGCAAAGAAAAAAAGTGGGAAGAATTTTCTATTCTTCCCACTCAATACAAATGAACCGGCCAGGTGATAGGTTCTATGTTACCAGGGTTTCTTTTTCCTCTTCTTTTTTTATTTCCAGGTGATCCTCGCAGGTTTCAGGGGTGGTTCCAATATAGGTCTGGGCGATATTGGCAGAATACAGCACAATCTGTTTCATCAGATCCATGAGCTCCAGGTGAACCTCGGTGGTCTCCATGGATTCTTCATTTCTCAGAATAATTCGTTTCAAATGCCTTGCCCGGTAGCTTGATTCCAGGTCCAGGTATTTTCGTTCTTTTTTCATGATTTTATGGGCCAGCTTGGCATCTGTTTCCTTGAAGGCCGCTTCCAGGTATCTGATTTGTTTTGAGACCTTGCCATGGTAAATGAGCAGTTCCTCTTTTCCTTCAAGGGAGAAATCATAGCGCAGTCTTTTCTTCTTGGCAATCAGGGGGATCATGTTCCGATGGATAATATCCCCCATGCTTTCCATGTCCTTTACAATGGAAACCATTCCAAAAACTTCTTCTGCCTGTTTTTCGGTAATTGTCCCCCGGGCGATATGGGTGAGATATGCGCTTAATTTTTCTTCGAGGAAATCTATTTTTTCTTCCCGTAAATCCATGCCCTGGCGCAGGGTGAGGTCTTTGTGTATGGCATCTATTTTAGGGATTTCTTTGAGTAAAAGTTGTGCCTCTTCATCTGGTTTGCCCTTGTTTGACATATGGGCTTCATCGGAAAGAAAAGGGATGATGATGGCATTGAGCATCCGGCCCAATAGTTTGGCCATGCGGGACATCTCGGCCCGGGCCAGGTCAATGGCAAGGGAAGGGGTTTCCAGCACAGCATCTTCAATATACCAGGTGGTGATCTCCTGGGATTTGGGTGTTTCTTTTTTAGGATAGATAAAATAAATAATTTTAGAGAAAATAGGGATAAAAGGTAGGAAAAAAAGACCCAGGCTTACATTGAACAGGGTATGGGCATTGGCCAGTTGTCTTGCTGTGCCCGACCCAAATTTGCCAGCCAATGCACGGATGAGATCGGCAAACTGGGGAATCCAGAAAATAAACAGACCCACCCCGGCGATTTTAAACATGATGTGGGCAATGGCAACCCGCTTGGCCTCCCTGGAGGCACCAATGCCGGCAAGGGCCGCGGTGACGCAGGTGCCGATGTTGGCACCGAAAATAACAGGAATGCCGCCTTCAAGGGAAATCAGCCCCTGCTGGGCCAGGACAATCAGGACACCCGTGGTGGCGCTGCTGCTCTGGACGACGGCGGTAAAGGCTGCCCCGAACAAAATCCCCATCAGAGGGTTTTCCAGATCCTTCATCAGATCAATAAAGGCGGGAAAGCTGCGCAAAGGGTTCATGGCATCGCTCATGAGTTTCATGCCAAAAAACAGGATGCCGAATCCCAGAACAATATCTCCCACAGACTTTGACCTTTCGGTTTTGCCCGCAAGTTTGAGACAAAACCCAATGGCCACCATGAGAAGGGCATAATCCGTGAGTTTAAAGGCAATCATCTGGGCGGTGATGGTGGTGCCGATGTCAGCACCCAGGATTACCCCCATGGACTGGACCAGATTTAAAAGTCCTGCCTGGACAAAGCTGACCAGCATCACCGTTGTGGCGCTGGAGGACTGAACCACCATGGTGACAAAGGCGCCCACAATAAGGGCAATGATCCTGTTCTTGGTCAGGGAGGCAAGGATGGAGCGCATTTTATTGCCTGCCGTATTTTTCATCCCATTGCTCATTTTTTCCATGCCGTATAGGAAAAAAGCAAGGCCCCCGGCAAGACCGATGAAAATATCTGCCCAGGAAAAATCCTTGGGTCCCAAGACATTGGCACTGGCCATGGCCGAGGGGAGATACCAGAACAAGGATACGCAGATCAGTAATGCCGTAATAAAGATGGATGAAAGACAAAGACCAGTTCCAGGTGTTTTTTTCATGGGATCTCCATTATGTGGAATGATTTTTTATTATTATATTTAGTGAAACTTGAAAATAAAGTCAATGAATCATTCCCCCTCCCACTTTTCGGGGCATTCCAGGCAGACTTCCCAAAGCAAAATAAGATTTGTTTTGCTTTGAGAAGTATTCTTGTAACGGATATTGATCTGTTAATCCATCTGGATTTCATTTTATCGTGTAATCTTTAGACACAAAAGCCGGGACGATAATTTCCGGATTTAAGCAAACATCTTAAATGAAGTCATGGGAGGGATATGAATAAAAAAGGGATGATAATTTTTACAGTTTTGTTTTGGATGGGAATGTCCGGGATTTCGTCGGCAGTCGATTTAGGGATGATTACCGGCAGCAAAAAAGGTACCTATTTTTAATTTGGATTGAACATGATGGAAATGGTCAAACAATATGGATTTGATCTCCATGTATACAATTCCAGAGGGTCTGTGGAAAATGTATATGCGGTTTATAAACGGCCCAAAATCCAGATGGGAATCGTCCAGTCCGATGTTCTGGCATTTGTTCTGAAGGTCAAGACCAATAAAACCCTTAAGCATATCGAAAGAAAAACTAAGATGGTTTTTCCCCTGTACAATGAAGAAGTTCATCTTTTGGGGAAAACAGGGATATATTCCTTTGACGATTTAGAAGGAAAAACCATTGCCATTGGTAAAGAGGGAAGTGGTTCATACATGACATCCAGACTTTTGTTTGAGGTGTCCGGGATAACTCCAAGAAGCTTGTGTCCCTTGGGACAGATCAAGCCCTGGCCCGTTTGAAAAACGGTAGTATTGATGCCATGTTTTATGTTGCCGGTTTTCCCGTAAAACTTTTTTCTGAGAATGTATCCGGCAATGACAAGCTTCATCTTATCCCCATAACCAATAAAAGCATCACTGAATTTTATCCGATGGCCCAGATTCCAGCCAACACCTATGTCTGGCAGCCGGAATTGATTCATACAATTGCTGTCAAGGCCGTTCTTGTTTCCTTTTTAAAAACCGCAAGTGCCAGGGGCCGAAAAGTTTTTGTCGTCGTGGATGAAGCACAGAGAATACCTGCGCGGTTTTTAAAGGAAATTATCTCTTGGTCAGAATTTAGACTCAATCGCGTTTTAACCGTGATCCTTGCCGGACAGCTGGAATTTCATAATATTCTGGGGACACACCTGGGGCAGGACTGGCGGAACCATATTAAAACCCATGCTTTTCTTGAACCCCTGGATGAAAATGAAACCAAGCTTTATATCAACAAACGTCTGGAACTAGCAGGATCAAAACGGAACATTTTTTTAGTATCTGCGATTCATGAGGTCCATGTATACTCAAAGGGTTTTCCCAGGCTTATTAACATCGCCTGTGATCAAGCGCTCATCGCAGCATTTGCCAAGATTGATTGGCTCATCCATAAAAGAGAAACCCAATGACAAAATTATAGAACCCATCTTGAAAAAGTGGATAAAGCCATTACTCTTATAAAATAGAGGGTCGAAACAAAAAAATAAAAAAGGGTTTCAGCCCTCCATAAAGCATGAAAGCTCAGGATAGTTTCATGGAAAAAAGTTATCAGTTTTTAATTCATAAAGGAGATATCCCATGGCCACTACCCAACTTGCAGGTAACCCGGTTGCCCTAACCGGCGATTTTCCCATCAAAGATGCCGTTGCCAAAAATTTTACAGCAGTTCAGCAGGATTTGTCAGAAATCTCCAGTGAATCTTTTAAAGGGAAAAAAATGGTCCTTAATATTTTTCCCAGCATTGATACCGACGTATGTGCCACATCGGTTCGAAAGTTCAATGAACGGGGTTTTGGTCGCAGACGGGCCCTTGAAAGGGCTTACCGCCCGGGCGGTTATCGTGGTGGGTGAAACCGGTAACATCCTTTATGCCCAATTGGTGGACGATATTACCCATGAGCCCGATTACGATGCCGCTTTGGCTATTCTGGCCTGATATCGTGTTGTAACTGCTATTTTTTAAAAAAATAATTTTTTATATGGAGAGCCTCTATGAAAGGGTTTATGAAGTGGGTCTTAATGGGTGGGGGAGTTTGTCTGGTGCTGATTGTGGGTGCCGTTGTTCTGATCCCCCGGTTTGTGGACGTTCAACAGTATAAACCCATGATAGAAGAATTGGTCACCGAGCAGACTGGGCGTTCCTTTTCCATGGGCGATGATATCCAATTGTCTGTCTTTCCCTGGGTGGGGGTGAACTTGTCCGATCTTCGCCTTGGCAGTCCAAAGGGGTTTGAAAATCAGGATATGATTGCGGTGAAACGGTTTGAAGCCCGCCTGCGGGTTATGCCCCTGCTTTTCCGCCGGATAGAGGTGTCCACCTTTGTGGTGGATACGCCCCGGTTTTTTCTGGAAAAAGCCAAGAACGGAAAGGCCAATTGGGAAAATATCGGCCCTGGCGCAACATCCGGTGAAAAGAAAACCCCAGAAAAAAAAGCCTCTGGAAAACAGGATGATGCCGTTGGAACAAGTGACGGAAAACTGCCCATTGAGTCCTTTTTTGTGGGGAAGTTTTCCATTGTAAACGGGCTTGTCACCTATGTGGACAAGAAAACGGGGGTAAAAAAAGAAATCTCCGATTTTAACCTGGACCTGATCGACATCAGCCTTGATAAGCCCATTGGGGTGAAACTGTCCGCTAAATTGGACGGAAAACCAATTTCCCTGGAAGGATTGGCCGGGCCTGTGGGCAAGGAACCGGGTAAAGAAGATCTGAATCTTGATATGACCCTCAAGGCCCTGGAAGAATTGAGTATCCACCTCAAGGGAAAGATCGTCAACTCCACAGGCGCTCCCCAAATTGCCATGGACCTGAATGTTGATCCATTTTCACCCAGAAAGCTTGTGGCCGCATTAGGCCAGCCTTTTCCCGTGAAGACGGCTGATCCCAAAGCCTTGGATCGCGTGTCTTTGAAGGTAAGAATTGAAGGCAATGCCAAGGCCATCTCCCTTTCCAAGGGGGTCCTGGGTCTGGATGATTCAAATTTCACCTTTCTGGCAGGTGCCAAGGCCTTTGACAAACCCGATATCCGGTTTGATATGGTTCTGGATAGTATTGATCTGGACCGGTACCTGCCGCCAAAGCAAGAGGGGGTTAGCCAACAAGGAACCGAACAAAAGAGTGCTGCTAAAAAAACAGATCAACAGAAAAGAACAGGTCAACAGAAGAAAACAGATTATGGCCCCCTGAGAAAACTTGTGTTGGACGGTAAGATAAAGGTGGGCAGCCTAAAGGCCGCAAATGTTAAAATCCAGGATTTTCTGGCCCATATAACCGCTAAAAAAGGGGTCATTGATCTGGATCCCCTAAGCTTGAACCTTTACCAGGGAAGTGTTGCATCCAAAGTTCGTCTGGATGTTAGCAGGTCAAATCCTAAAACTCAGATTACCCTGGACTCCAAAGGGATACAGGCAGGCCCCCTGCTCAAGGATGCCCTTGAAAAAGAAATTATTGAAGGTATCCTGGCGGCAAACATGACCTTAAGCATGACCGGAGAGAGCCCGGACATGATCAAAAAGAGTCTTTCCGGTAAGGGAGAATTGAAATTTGTCGACGGTGCCATTGTGGGGATCGACATTGCTAATACCGCTCGGAATGCAGCTGCAGGTCTGGGCATGGGGGAAAAAACTGCAGCGAAACCTCGGACGGATTTTGCTGAATTGAAGATTTCTTTTGTTGCAGACCAGGGAATTGTCAACATACCGGGTGCCAATATCATCTCTCCGCTTATCCGGCTTTCGGCCATGGGAGACGCCAACCTGGTGACAGAGGCGCTTGACTTCCGGGTGGAGCCAAAGGTTGTGGCTACCTTAAAAGGCCAGGGAGATACCCAGCACCGATCCGGCCTGATGGTTCCCCTGTTGATAACCGGTTCCTTTGATTCCCCCAAGATCCGACCTGATTTAAAGGCCATGGTTGGCGGTAAGATACCGGATTCAGAGGGTATCAAACAGATGCTCAATATAAAAGGGGCAGAAGGTTCAGGGGGAGAATCTATTGAAGATAAGGCCAAGGGAATGCTCAAGGGGTTTATGCCAAATTTAAAAAATTAAGGGGCCGGTTGAATTTGCGGTTCATGCCGGTGAAAGCCAACCTGACCGGTCATGTGGTTGACAGGGGGATGGACGGTATTTTTCACTATATGGCCCTGGAAGAAAAAGCCATCCGCCGGGACCCAGTCAAACGGACCACTGAGTTGTTGAAGAAGGTATTTAATTGATATTGAACTGAAAATGAGGTGACTTATGGAAATTAGATTTTTTGGAGCAGCTGGCGAGGTAACCGGATCCATGCATCTTCTGGATACGGGAAATGATCAAATTCTCTTTGACTGCGGTATGTTCCAGGGCAGAAGAAAGGAGAGTGCCGAAAAAAACAAGAGATTTACCCTGGACCGGTCAAAGATTACCAACATGGTGTTGTCCCATGCTCACATTGACCATTCCGGTCGGATCCCCATGCTGACAGAAGAGGGTTTTTCCGGCAGAATTATCACCACCCGGGCCACAAAGGATGCCCTGGCGTATATGCTCATGGACAGCGGTCATATCCAGGAATCAGACGCCCAGTACCTGAACTATAAATCTTTGCGCTCTTTTCTGTACCAGGAACAGAACAAGCGAAAGCAGAACATGAGCAATAAAGAAAAAAACAGCATTAAAAAACTTTTGAAAAAAAGTCCCTATGAACTGGATACAATGGCCATTGCCAAACTCCAGAAAGATCATGGCCTTGAAAGATTTTCTCCGCTTTATACCATGGAGCAGGCCCGGCAGTCTTTGTCCTATATAGATGGATATCCCTTTGGGACGCCTGTGACCATTGGAAAGGATACTACGGTAAAATTTTATGTGGCCGGTCATATACTGGGGTCTGCCTTTTCCCTGGTCACGGTGAAACAGGCGGACAGAACCTGTCGGATCCTTTATACCGGGGATGTGGGGCGGTTTGGCAAACCCATTCTCAAGGATCCCACACTTGATTTTGACGAAGAAGACCGTGAGATCGACCTGCTGATTACGGAAAGTACCTATGGGGACCGGGAACATGACCCGGTTGACGACCTGGGCGACTCTTTGAAAAAGGTGCTGCTCGAAACCTTTAAACGCGGCGGGTCCGTTATTATCCCTTCCTTTGCCTTTGGCCGTACCCAGGAAATTATTTATATGCTCCATGAGTTGTATGAATCCGGCCAGGTCCCAAAACTACCCATCTATGTGGACAGTCCCCTGGCGTCCAACCTCACCACTGTTTTTGGGGAACATCCGGAAAGTTATGACAAGGAAACCCATAAAACCTTTCTGGAAAAGGGGTTGAATCCCTTTTACTTTGATAAGATTAAATTTGTGGCAAGTGTGGAAGAATCCATGCGTCTGACCCAGGACGATACCCCCCATGTGGTCATTTCCGCATCGGGCATGTGTGAGGCCGGGCGGATTCTTCACCATTTGCGGTATAAAATTCATAATCCTAAAAATACCATTCTGCTGGTGGGATATATGGCCCAACATACCCTGGGCCGGCGCATTGAAGAAATGGGCGTGGATATTGCCAACGGGGAGGGCGCTTCCCAGGAACCACCAGAAGTAAAGATTCTGGGCAAATCTTACCCCTTAAAGGCCCAGGTTGCAAAGATAGGGGGATTTTCCGCCCATGGGGACAAGCATGAGCTTGCGCGGATCATCACCGGGTCCAACCTGAATATTAAAAAAATTGGCATCGTCCACGGTGAAATAGACCAGAGTAAGGCCTTTGAACAACGTCTGCAGGCGTTAGGCTATGACACCTTTATCCCGGCACCCGGGGACAGGGTTGCCTTTTAAGTGGGAACGAGCTGCTGCCGTTTATGCCGTTTATAAAAGTAGACAGGTGACAAGGCCATTCTTTCCAGGGGAATTGGGTCACCTTAAAATGGCAGTTCCTGCATCATCGGATTGAACGCTCATTTTACTGCCCACCATGTTCTCAATGGTGAAGGGGAACCAGAGCTGTTCAATTTTAGGGTGAACTTCAAAAAAATGGGTGGCAAATGCCCCCAAAACTTTACTGTAAAAAGGGCTTGCCTTACCCGTTGTTGCCTCTTGATTAAAATCAATAAGGTATTGGACCCTGGCAAGTCCCTTTTCAATGTCCATATTTGCTGCAATAAAAGGGGACTTGGGCGTGTCGTTAAACAGGGCAATCATGGAAAAATCGCAGTCAGCAAATTCTCCAAGATATGCGTTTGTTTTATCCGTTCCTATATCTTCTGGTCTCTGGTTGATGCATTTTTCTCTGGCAACGATAAAATTGAGATTTTTTTCCAGAACGTAGTGTTCAAATTTTTTGAACAGGCTTTCAGGGCCGTTTTCCTCTTTATTGAGATCTGTCAGTTTCCACATGTTTTGTTTGACCTTTTTAGGGTTGAATACCCATTTATCTTGCCATTTCTTCCCGGCTTAATCAACACCAAACTCCGAGGGTTTGAGCAGGCATAGGTAGTCCACCAGCTCCTTGTTTTTCTTGAATGCCAGTTTTTCTCGTTTAATAAAAATATTAAAGTGGTCTGCCCCGGGTTTGATAAGGGGAAAAGGGTCGATTAAAATTTGTTCTGCAAGTTCCCTCAGGACTGTGTACTTGGGGACAAATCCAATCCCAAGACCTGCAATGGCACCATTGATAATGCCCCGGACATGGTTGATCTGGACCACATTTTTCAGGTGGGAGCGTTTTTCTTCAGGGATGGCGGTGATAAAATTTTGCCACCATTCCAGGTGTTTGTCATTGGAGAGAATGTTGATTCGTTCAAGGTCTTCCACTGATTTGATTTTGTGTTCCTTGACAAAAGCGGGGGCGGCAATGGTGATGTATTGTTCCTGGAAAAGATATGTTTTTATAAGGTTTGGCAGAAGATGGTCCTTGCAGTCGATGATCAGATCCACTTCATCCTGGACCAGGGGCGTTTCAAGATGATGGGAAAAGAAAAAGTCCAGGCGGATGTACGGGTGGGCATCCAGAAAGTCTTTTATATGCTTGATCAGGATGCTGGTGCCAAATTCCACCGGGCTTCCGATGCGGATACGGACCTTGGTTTCCCGTTTGAATCTGGCGATATCCTGGTCTGCCCGTTCAATTTCATAGAAAATTTTTTCACAGGAGGCAAACAGGGTAAGACCGGCATCGGTCAGAACAATGGTTTTCCCTTTTCTTTGGAGAAGAGGGGTGTCAACAGAAGTCTCCAGTTTTTTGATGGAATGACTGACCGCCGACTGGGTGACAAACAAGAGACTGGCGGCTTTGGTAAAACTTTTCACCTTTGCCAGGAAGAAAAAAGTTTTCAGGTGGTAGAGGTCCATGGGATCCTTATGTATGAATATAATTCATGATAATTAGAAATATTATGAATTTTACTTTATATCCCCAGGGCTTATATTACAAGTATAAGCTGTTTTTTAATAATGACCTTACTGAATTAGGAGGAACTCCATGGACAAGAAAAAAATAAATGAGATTCTACAAACACTGGGGATAGAGGCGGTGAATCCGGGTGCCACAACCGGCAGCACCAGTGGATGGCTTACGACCAAAGGTCAGGAACTTGTCTCTTCTTCTCCCATAGACGGTCAGCCCATTGCAAGGGTTACCCTGGCAGATGCCGGGGCCTATGACATCCTCATGGAAAAGGCCACCGCTGCATTTGAGTCTTTTAAAATGATGCCGGCACCTAAAAGGGGGGAGATGGTCCGGGAAATCGCGAATCAACTCCGGGAGAAAAAAGAGGCCCTGGGTACCCTGATCGCCCTTGAAAACGGGAAAATCAAGGCAGAAGGACTGGGCGAGGTCCAGGAGATGATTGATATTGCTGATTTTGCCGTGGGGTTGAGTCGGCAGCTCTATGGGTTGACCATGCACAGTGAGAGGCCCCTGCACAGGATGTATGAACAATGGCACCCCCTGGGGGTGGTTGGAATTATCACCGCCTTTAATTTCCCCTGTGCTGTCTGGGCATGGAATGCTCTGGTGGCAGCGGTATGCGGGGATGTCTGCCTGTTTAAACCCAGTTCAAAAACCCCCTTGACCGCCATTGCCATCCAGAATATTATTGCACCGGTGGTGGACAAATTTGGGGCGGATGGGGTGTTTAACCTGATCATCGGCACCAGAAAGGATGTGGGAATGCCCATGCTCAATGATCCCAGAATCCCTTTGATTTCCGCAACGGGCAGTACAGCCATGGGCAAACGGGTGGGGGCCATTGTGGGAGAACGGCTGGGTCGCACTCTGCTGGAATTGGGGGGCAACAATGCGATTATTGTCACCGAAGATGCCGACATGGACATGGCCATCCGGGCAACACTTTTCGGGGCCGTGGGCACTGCCGGTCAGCGATGTACCTCCACCCGGAGAATCATTGTCCAGTCCTCTGTGCGCAAGATATTTCTCGCCCGGCTCATTGATGCCTACAAACAGGTCCGAATCGGTAACCCCATGGATGATAAGACCCTGATGGGACCCCTCATTGATGCCAAGGCTGTGGCCCAAATGGATCAGGCGCTTACGGTTGCCCGGGAACAGGGGGGGCAGGTCCTTTACGGCGGTGGTCGAGCTATTATCCAAGGTCTTGAAGGTGGTTTTTATGTAACCCCGGCCATTGTGGCTGTTAAAAATCATTATCCCATTGTTCAGCAGGAGACCTTTGCCCCCATTCTTTATATCATTGACTACGATAGTCTGGACCAGGCCATTGAATTGCACAATGATGTTCCCCAAGGGCTTTCCAGCGCAATCTTTACCGGGTCCATGTACGCTCAGGAGCAGTTTTTATCCCACAAAGGATCAGACTGCGGCATTGCCAATGTTAATATCGGAACTTCGGGTGCTGAGATCGGCGGTGCCTTTGGCGGCGAAAAAGAGACCGGCGGGGGACGGGAATCCGGGTCTGACGCCTGGCGAGTTTACATGAGACGCCAGACCAATACCATTAACTGGGGCCGGACCCTTCCCCTGGCCCAGGGCATAGAATTTGACATCAGCTAGACAATGGAAAAAAGTAATGGAAAAAAGCAATGGAGAAAAACAATGAACAACAGCATCTTTAAATTACCACCAGCTTATAACGAACCTATTAAAACCTTTTTACCGGGAAGCCCGGAGCGAGAACTTCTGGAACAAGAGCTGACCCGTCAGATGGACCTGACCCTGGAAATTCCCTTGATCATTAACGGTCAAAAGATTCATACGCGAGACACAGGGGTTGCCCGCTGCCACCATGCTCAATCAGTCCAAGAATGCCTTCCAGGCAGAGATCGACGCCACCTGTGAACTGGTTGATTTTTTAAGGTTTAATGTACATTTCATGGAAGAAATTTATGGCCGTCAGCCGGTTTCTGATCGAGGGATATGGAACAGGACGGAGTATCGGCCCTTGGAAGGATTTGTCTTTGCCCTGACCCCTTTTAATTTTACAGCCATTGCCGGGAATCTGTGTACGGCACCCGCCATGATGGGCAATACCATTGTGTGGAAACCAGCGTCCACCGCAGTTCTTTCAGGCTTCTATCTCATGGAGATTTTCAAGGAAGCAGGATTGCCCGACGGGGTGATTAATTTTATCCCAGGGCAAGGATCCACCACCGGCAAGATTGTACTGGACCACAAGGATCTTGCCGGTATACATTTTACCGGTTCTACCCGTGTGTTCCAGACCCTGTGGCAGAAAACCGGAGAGAATATAGCCCGGTATAAATCCTATCCCCGCATGGTGGGGGAGACCGGGGGCAAGGATTATATTTTCATGCACCCGTCGGCAGACGTGGATACGGTGGTGACGGCTGCCATCCGGGGAGCCTTTGATACCATTGACGGGTTTATCAGCCGGGCAGAGGCGTAGGACAAGGCAGATATTATTGCCGGGGGAAATAGGGACAAGTCCCGGGGATATTTTATAGAGCCCACGGTGATTCTGGCCCAGGATCCCTATTATGAATCCATGGTAGAGGAAATTTTCGGACCGGTTTTGACGGTTTATGTATATGATGACCAGGCCCTGGACCAGGCCCTTACCATCCTGGACCAGACCTCGGCCTATGCATTGACCGGGGCTGTTTTTGCCCAGGACCGACAGGCCATCGCTCACATGACACAGCGCCTGACCCATTCTGCCGGCAATTTTTATATCAATGACAAGCCCACAGGTGCTGTGGTGGGCCAGCAACCCTTTGGGGGGGGGCGTAAAAGCGGGACCAATGACAAGGCTGGCAGTCAGCTCAACCTGTTGCGCTGGACCTCACCCCGGACCATCAAGGAAACCTTTGTGCCGCCGGTTGATCATCAATATCCATTTATGGCAGAATAAGGCGTTGGGGAAATTGCGTGGATTCTTTTCCACGCAATTAAAAATATGGCTAAATAGTTTCTGACTTTTTTTGCAATCACCCATATGGCATGGATAATTCCGGGGATATACCCACACAGGGTCAGCAGATTTTGAAATTCCATAAAGAAAAACAATGAAAATATTGGACAATTATTATTTGGGGATTACCTTATCCTCTAATTTGTTTGTCATATCCTTTTAATGGGTATTATTTTTAAATTACCGGTTTCCCCTTGCCAAAAGGCAGGGACCGGTTGAATATCAGGGTACCGCGGAGCCGGTCCTGGAAGGAAAAAATCATGACTGAAATGATACAATCAGGGGATACCATTGCCGTAGACTATACTGGTAAGCACGAAGACGGAAACGTGTTTGATACATCAGAGGGTAAGGCGCCCCTGACATTTACCGTTGGGACGGGAATGCTGATAAAAGGATTTGATACCGCCGTCATTGGAATGAAAAAAGGGGAATCCAAAACCGTCACCATTTTGCCGGAAGAGGGGTATGGTCTGCGAAATGAAGAAGCCTTTGTGGATGTTCCCCGGATGCATTTCCCAGAAGAGATCCCCCTGATTGAGGGGCTGCAACTGGAACTCCAGGACCCCAACGGTCGTCCGGTTCCGGCCGTGGTAGCAGAAATCGGAGAAGAATCCGTTAAAATGGATATCAACCATTTCCTTGCCGGAAAGACACTGATATTTGATATTACCATCAGCGAAACCGGTTTGACTCCCCCGGCACCGGAAGAACACAGCTGCGGATGCGGTTCCCATGGCGAAGGGTGCGGGTCTGATTCAAAGGGGGATTGCGGATCTGATTCAAAGGGGAGCTGCGGTTGCGGCTGCTGAGTTTCTAAGCCATCCTCACTCCATTACTTTCCTGTCCGGGCTTCCCCCAGGCAGGGAAGTAAAATCATGGCTTGACCATGCCGGTTGTGGCTCCCCGTTCTCCTGCCAATCGGATGAAATCAGATCAGTCCTATAAGCATTTTTGTGCCGACCCCGTAAAGCAGAACAGCAAAAATCCGCTTGAGCTTGTCAACCGGCAGGCTGTGGGCCAGCCGAACGCCTAAGGGCGCTGTCAGAACACTTATGGAGGCAATCCCGACAAGAGCGGGAAGGTTGATATACCCAATGGAATAGGCCGGCAGGGACGCAAGCCCCCAACCATTGAAAATATAGCCGATGGTTCCGGCCACGGCAATGGGCAGGCCAATGGCAGCGGAGGTTCCAATGGCGTGGTGGACCGGTATATTGCACCAGACCATGAAGGGAACAGACAAGGTGCCCCCGCCAATGCCCACAAGACTTGAGACCCCGCCGATGATATTGCCCGTGGCAAACATGCCAAGGGTTCCCGGCAAATCCCTGGATGCCTTTGGCTTTTTGTTCATAATCATCTGGGTGGCCACCACATAGAGGAAAATACAGAAAAATCCCTTTAAAAAACCAGTGGACATGGCCGCTGCAAAACAAGATCCTATAAAGGTGCCGGTAAATATACCGATGACAATGCGGCGAACCACTTTCCACCGGACAGCCCCCCTTTTGTGGTGGGCCATGAAACTGGATATTGATGTAAACATGATGCTGGCCATGGAGGTGCCAAGGGCCACATGCATGAGTATTTGAGTCGGCACTCCCTGGGCGCCCATGATATAAATGAGCATGGGCACAATAACAAGGCCGCCGCCGATTCCAAGAAGCCCTGCCAGCACACCGGCAATAGCCCCTACGCCGCAGTAGGTAATAAGAATAGTCAACATTATGGGGTACTCCTGGATTTTTATAGTGTTCTTAAAAAAAATACCGGATTTTTTCCGGCAGATAAAATAGTAAAAACCGCAGCATGGTTATTACACCCTGGCCGGAAATTCGTCAATATCCTCAGGGCAAAAGACCAGGGTGATGGCATATTGTCCCTTACCACGGCTGAGTATTTGCAACTCCTGGTTATTTTCAACAAGTTTAATTGCTTTTCTCAAAGCCTGCGTTATGTTATTTAAATATGAAAATAACCCGAACTTTGGAGTGGATATGAGTAGAGTGATTGCTATGGCTGGCAAGGGTGGTGTGGGAAAAACAACCGTTTCTGCACTGGTTACGAGATATTTCGCAAAACAGAAAAAGGATCCCCTTCTTGCAATTGATGCAGATCCTAACAGCAATTTGGGGGAAACCCTGGGACTTGAGATAGGGAAAAAAACCGTGGGGGATGTCCGGGAGAATTTTATGAAAGATCCCCAAGGTGTCCCTTCGGGCATGGACAAGATCCTTTACCTTGAAATGTTGATGAATCAGGTGCTCATTGAACAACCGGAATTTGATCTTCTGGTCATGGGACGTCAGGAAGGCCAGGGATGCTATTGCATGGTCAACAATATTTTAAACCGGTTTGCAGAGGAACTGGAAAAAAATTATAAATATCTTCTGGTGGACAATGAAGCCGGGATGGAGCACCTGAGCCGTAGAACCAGCGGCCGTGTGGATATGCTTCTCATGGTCACGGACTATGCCTTGCGAGGGCTTCGGGCTGTGGGACGGATCAATGAGATGCTGGGTGATCTCAAGCTGGATATCAAACACAAGGGGTTGATTGTCAACCGGGCTCCAAAAGAACTGAGCCAGGCATTTTTGGATGAGGTGGAGCGGATCGGGGTGCCGATTTTCTGTATTCTCCCCGATGATGAAAATCTGCTGGAGTTTGATATGACCCAGCGCTCCTTGCTGGACCTTCCCGATGAGTCCAAGGCGGTGAAGGCGGTTGGGGAGATGATGGAAAAAGTGCAGGAGGTCATTGCCTAGAAATGGGATATGTATTTGATTTCAAGGATGCAGGGAATTACGATGTCTGGATTGACAAGGGGAAGAACCGTCATTGTCTGGACCTTGAAATCAAATTGATGTTAGACCTTTTATCCCCTGAAAAAGGACAGCGGATCCTGGATATCGGCTGTGGCACCGGCATCAGCCTGGCACCTCTTCTGGGAAAAGGCTTGAACCTTACCGGAATTGATCCGTCTCCCTATATGCTGGACCTGGCCCACAAGCGCTTAGGGGAAAAGGTGGACTTCCACCGGGGCTTGGCAGAAGACCTTCCCTTTGACGACAATTCCTTTGATGCCGCCCTGCTGTTTACCAGTCTGGAATTTACCGATAGACCGGCAAAGGCCATTGAAGAGGCCTGCCGGGTGGCCAGGGACCGGGTGGTGATAGGGGTGTTGAACCGGTATGCCCCTCAGAACATGTTCCGCAGGTTTAAAAGTTTTTTTTTCGCAAATATATATACTCATGCCCATTTTTTCAGTATATGGGAGCTTCGGCAGATTCTCTTTGCCATCCTGGGAAATGTGCCCATAAAATGGCGGACAACCCCCCAGCTGCCCTTTGTGTCAGGTCCATGGGCCTCCTATGTTGAAAATTTATCGCTTGTGCAAAAATCTTTTTGCGGCTCTTTGATTGGCATGCAGATTAAACCGGTCCCTAAATTTCGGACCCGGCCCCTGGCGCTTAAAATTCAGCGAAGAAAGATATATAAACCCGCACCGGGGCTGGCTACGGAAATGAGGAACAAGGAATAAAAAAGAATGGAAGCCCTTTTATATGATAAATTGGGGGAAAATTGGGCCCAATGCAGACTCTGTCATCATTTCTGCAAGATCAAACCAGGGGCAAAAGGGATTTGTAATGTTCGGGAAAACCAGAACGGCACCCTTGTTTCCCTGGTTTTTGACCGGGTGATCGCCACAAGCTGCGACCCCATTGAAAAAAAACCGATGTTTCATTTTAAACCAGGGTCCACCGCCTATTCAATTGCCACAATGGGCTGTAACTTTAAATGTCGGTTTTGCCAGAATTCAGATATCGCCCAGGTACCGGCAGGCAGAAAAGGCGTGATCCAGGGCCGGCAGATCCAGCCCCATGCCATTGTGGAGCAGGCATTGGCCAGCGGGTGCCAGAGTATCGCCTATACCTATACCGAACCCTCTGTTTTTTTTGAACTGGCCTATGAAACGGCAAAGCTTGCCCGAGAAAACAAGTTATCCAATATTTTTGTCACCAACGGGTATATGAGTGCCGATTTGATTCACCTGGTTGCCCCCTTTTTGGATGCGGCCAATGTGGATCTCAAGGCCTTTGATGATAACTTTTATCAAACTTACTGCCAGGCAAGGCTTGAACCGGTGAAAAAAACTTTGAAACTCATGAAAAAGGCCGGAATACTGGTGGAGGTCACCACGCTTTTGATTCCCGGGCTCAACGATGATCCAGGGGAGCTGACCGCGTTGGCCCGTTTCATTGCCAAGGATCTTGGCTGTGACACCCCCTGGCATATTTCCAGATTTCACCCCAGTTATAAGATGACAGATGTTGGCGTAACACAGGTTTCCAACCTGGAAAGGGCTTGTGAAATCGGGCAAAAGGCCGGGTTGTATTATGTATACACCGGCAATGTGCCGGGACTTGCTGAAAACACCCATTGCCATAATTGTGGCACCCTGGTGGTCAAACGCCATGGCTATACAATAGAAAATTATTTAAAAGAAAAGGGAGCCTGCCCTAAATGTGGTACCCAAGTTTCGGGGATCTATTAGCAATAGATGGCGGGCAGCAGATCAGATCCATGGATTCAATTTTAAAGAAAAATATGAACAAGAAAAGTCTGAAAGAAAAAACAATGGGATACGGGCGGATGATCAAGTTTTCCCATACGATTTTTGCCCTTCCTTTTGCCCTGTCCGCTGTGGTTTTGGCCTGGCAGACCCAAGAAATTGCCTATTGGGATCTTGTCTGGATTCTGGTGGCAATGGTGGGAGCAAGGTCTGCTGCCATGGGCTTTAACAGAATTGTGGATGCCGCCATTGACGAGAAAAACCCCAGAACCGCAATCCGAGAAATTCCTTCGGGCATATTGTCCCAAAAGGAGGCGGCGGTTTTTGTGGGGGTATCTTCGATCCTCTTCATAGGAGCTGCTGCCCTGCTGTCTCCCCTTTGCTTTTTTCTATCTTTCCCCGTTCTTTTTTTTCTGTTCTTTTATTCCTATACCAAGCGGTTTACAAAATATTGCCACCTTTACCTGGGGTTTGCCATCTCCCTGGCCCCTGTTGGGGCATGGGTCGCCATCACCAACAGCCTGTCCCTTGGCATTGTTTTTCTATGCCTGAGCCTGTGGACCTATATTGCCGGGTTTGATATCCTCTATGCCTGCCAGGACATTGATTTTGACCGGGAACAGGGCCTTTTCTCCCTGCCGTCCAAAATAGGGCCCCACAAGGCCATGATGGTTTCCTCTTTGCTCCATTTGCTGACCATGGTGTTGTTTGGGGCCATGTATCTGAGTTTCCAGATGCATCCGGTTTTCTTGATTTTTCTGGTCGGTATTGCTTTTCTGCTTATCATTGAACACCGTCTGGTCAAACCCGATGACCTGACCCATATTGATATGGCGTTTTTCCATATCAATTCCCTGGTATCCATCCTTCTTTTCATCGGTGTTCTGGCTGAGGGATTTTTTAGATGAACCCAAAAAATCAGGGCAAAATCATTGTGGTGGCCATCTCTGGGGCCTCGGGGTCCATTTATGGGGTAAGGCTTGTAAAGGCCTTGATTGAAAGCGGATGCCGGGTGTTGATCCTTTTATCCAATGCCGGTCAAAAAGTATTGGCCCATGAAATGGGCCTAGATCCGGCAAACTCTTTTCTTTCGTTTCTTGAGGAATACGGGGTGGATTTTGACACTGCCATTGTCCCTGAGGTTTTTTTTCAGGATGAGATTGCATCCGCCCCGGCATCCGGTTCTTTTGTTCACCACGGCATGGCCGTGGCGCCCTGTTCCATGAAAACTCTTGCTGCTGTTGCTTCAGGGTATGCAGACAATTTGATCACCCGATCCTGTGACGTGAGTTTAAAGGAACGCCGTTCTCTTGTCCTGGTTCCCAGGGAAACCCCCTTTGGTCTGATTCATCTGGAGAATATGACCCGGGCGGCAAGGGCCGGGGCCGTCATCTTGCCACCTATCCCCTCTTTTTATACCTTTCCTGCCACTATTGAAGCGCTTGTGGATACGGTTGTGGCCAGAATTATGGATCATCTTGGGGTGGCCCATGACCTGGGAGTGCGGTGGGGATCTTGATCGGCAGCAAAAACAATCCCCATCTGGAAATTATCACCACTCTTCATCAAAGCGGATATAAGGCCTATATCGTCGGGGGGGCTGTCAGGGATATGCTGTTGAACCAGCTGCCCGATGATGTTGACATCCTGACAAATGCCTCTGCCAGGGAAGTTGCCGATCTGTTTGCCAATACCAGACAGGTGGGTAAATCCTTTCCCATTACTTTGGTAGACGGGGTTGAAGTGGCCTCGTGCAGGGCAGGGGAAGCACTTGACTTTCCTTCAGATGATCTGGGCATGCGCGATTTTACCATCAACAGCATGGCCTGGGATCCTGTCTGTGCAACCTTGGTGGATCCTTTCTGCGGGAAAAGGGATCTTGCAAACAAAATAATTCGGTTTACCCGGGATCCCGAAGAACGGATTTTGGAAGACCCTCTGCGCATGATACGGGCATGCCGGTTTGTGGCACACCTGGACGGGATCCTTGCCACCTCCTCTTTAACCGCTATCTTAACCCATGCCCCCCTGATTGATGTGGCCAGGGGGCATGTGACCGGAGAGCGGATTCAGATGGAGCTCATTAAGGCCATGGCCCTTGAAAAACCATCTCTGTTTTTTGTAAGTCTTCATGAAACAGGCCTTTTGGCAAGAATATTGCCCTGCCTTGACCGGTGTTTTGACCTGGATGGCGGTCCCCACCACGGGGAAACCGTGTTTGAGCACAGCCTCTTGGTGGGGGATGCCCTGCCGGCCAATCGGCCGATTCTCAGGCTTGCCGGATTCCTCCACGATGCAGGCAAATTTGATGCCGCCGGTATAAAAGAGGGCAAGCTGACCTTTGCCGGCCATGAGAAGTATATTGATGCCATCCAGACAGACCTTGAAAATCTGCGGTTTTCTTCCCGGGACACGGCCTATATTCTTTCCCTGGTCCAGGCTCACATGAGGCCTTTGACTGAAGAGACCACCCCCAAAGCGGTTCGAAGGCTTTTGGCCATGCTGGACAGATATGACCTGTCTTTTAGGGATTTTTTACGCATGCGCATTGCAGACAAACGAGGGAACCTGGCAAAACAGCCTTATACCCTGGCTCAGATTCGTGTCCGGTTAAAAAAAATACAGGATGAATTGTCCGGGGCAGCTTTTAATATGAATGATCTGGACATTTCTGGCAGTGATATCATGGAACTGCTTGATCTGGAACCCGGGCCCGAAGTCGGTCGGATCAAGGAAATGCTGTTTGAACGCGTGCTGGACGACCCTAATTTGAATACCCGGGCCAATCTTGAATCCCTCCTAAAAGGATAATTTCCTTGCAAACCATTGGTCAGCAGCGCTATAAAAAGAATTTTATTTAACGAATTTAAGGACAGCATGATGGGCGATCTCGTTCTGATAAATATAACCGGCAGGGACAGAAAAGGACTGGATGCAAAGTT